>Ga0114939_10001702_pt1 | contig 17111 bp, 14 predicted proteins | sample AshMeaCrysSpring_FD_87196 | JGI IMG/M metagenome (GOLD analysis project Ga0114939, IMG submission 87196) | Groundwater microbial communities from Big Spring, Nevada to study Microbial Dark Matter (Phase II) - Ash Meadows Crystal Spring | ecosystem: Environmental > Aquatic > Deep subsurface >... | reverse complement strand
TTAGTTGCAAAGGCAGTGCGGATGGTCATGCGGAAGTCAGTCTCGCAACGAACGTCGAAGCGATGGCAGACCTGCAACTGCTGGTAATCGATCCGCCTGCTCCAGCGACGATCAACGAAGAAGTGAACTACCAAATCCAGTTGACGAATCGCGGCAATGTAGCGGCCACGGACGTGAATGTGGTGGCTCAGTTCTCCAAAGGCATTGAGCCCCAACGATGCGCGGGGCACGTCGGTGAGATTGTGCCAGGTCAGGTTCTGTTCCAGCCTCTGACCCGAATCGAACCGGGGCAGACGCTGACGCTGTCGGTGGTAGCTCGCGCAAGCGAGGTGGGTAATCACCGTTTCCGCGTCGAAGTCACGGCCGGTGATAGCATCCTGGTCGCTGAGGAAGCGACACGCTTTGTCGAGTCGTCCGCAGCACGGATCAGCCGCAGCAGCAGTTCCGATCGGCGGTAAGCGACCGAAGTCGGTCGCAGGGCCGCTGATCGCTGGAGCAGCGGCAGCGCACCGGGCATCATGCAGGTTATCTGGCCTGCTCGATCGCTTGCCTTCCGCTGCCTCCGTCAATGCACGGATCTGCCGGAGTCATGGCAGGGGCGACGGACCGAAATGGTGCGGAAAGCCATGACTCGCTACATCGCTTTTCTGCGCGGAATCAACCTCGGCCGCCGACGGTTGGCGATGAGCCATCTGCGGGAGCTGTTTGAGCAGCTCGCGTTCCAGGATGTCGCGACGTTCATCGCCAGCGGGAATGTGATTTTCACGCAGTCCGGGATCAGTCCGGCGCGGCTGGAATCCCAGATCGAAACGCATCTTGCCGAGTCTCTCGGTTACCAGGTCGATACGTTTGTCCGCTCGGCCGACCAGCTGCGTGCCATCGGTCAGGCACGCTGGTTCGCGGAAGACGGGAGCGAGGGCTACTCGGTACAGGTCAGTTTCTTCAAGCGGCGATTGTCGGCCCAAACGAAGAAGACGTTCGAAAACCACAGGACAGAGAACGATCGCTTTCGCGTCTCGTCGCGTGAACTGTACTGGCTGGTGCGTGGCAAGTTGTCCGCATCACGCGTATGGGAAGCAGTTGAGCTGAAGCGACTCGCACTGCCAACCGCCACGATGCGGAACATGACGACGGTCCGACGGTTGATCGCGGAGCATCTCGAATCGGGCTGACCGGCAAGGTTCCTGGCAAGCCGCCAGACCTGTCACTGCGACCCCGCGGTTCATGGACCCTCAAGCGATCGATCGGGAGCGACGCGGCAGAATTCGACTGGTAATTCGTCGCCGGCATCTGCGATTCGAATCGCCAGTTTGCCGGCGAGCAGTTCTCGCACCCGATTTCCAATCACTTCGCCCCGCCATCCTCGAAGCAAGTGCGGCAACTCATGGCCTTTCCGTCCGGATTGCTCGTAGGCGAGCAGGTCCCGGACATCCTCGGCATTCCCCACGATCGCCGGTGCCAGATGATGTTGCCGACTGATGCAGGCTATTGCAGTTCCCACAAACTGGGTCAGCAATGGAGCCTGAGACCTCCGCTCACCGAACACTCGCCGAGGCAACTCGGACTCAGGCAATTCGAGCGCACGACGGATCGCCTCCGCGATTGCCTCGTACTGCGCACCTAAGGTTCGGCGTTCCATCCCTCGCAGGGAACGGATTCGCCGCACGTCGTCCGTGCCCCGCTTGGCGAGTTCGATCAGCAGGTCGTCACGTAGCACCCGGCGCGCCGGAATATCGGCTTGGCGGGCTTCGTTCTCGCGCCACCGCCACAGTTCGCGGAGGACCGCCGATTGGCGCGGAGGCAGCGTCGAGCCTCCAGGAACGCGTCGCCACGATTCCTGCGCCTCCGCCTGCATCACCGCCGTTTGCAACTCGTCCACTTCCTCGTAGAGCCATTCCAAACGCTGACGGCGTTCCAGCCGCTCGCGCAGCAATTCGTAGAGCGACGGCAGATGGGTTACATCCTGGAGTGCATAGTCGAGCTGATGCTCCGTAAGAGGCCGACGACGCCAGTCGGTGCGCGTTTCACCCTTATCCAGAACCTGGCCCAAGTAGCGATGGATCAAGTTGCCGTAGGACGCCGGATAATCCATGCCGATAAAGCCAGCAGCCAGCTGGACATCGAACAGATTCGCGACCTTGCGGCCCGAGGCCCGGTAACAGAAACGAATTTCTTCGCGGCCGGCGTGAACGATCACCGGGCCATTGAAATTGGCGACCAACTCCCAGAACTCACCGACATCGCTGACCGCCAGCGGATCGATGACCACGGCAGATTCCGGAGTCGCGACCTGCAGTAAGCAGAGTTGCGGTCGAAACCGGTCTTCCGAGACAAACTCGGTGTCAAAAGCGATCAGGGGAGCTTGCCGCAAATCATCGCAATATCGCGCAAAATCGCGGGCGGTCTTGATCGTCGTGTGCAAAGTCATGAGCGGTCGAACAGGACAAGCGATTCTGCGAGCCAACCAGAGCGGGTCACAATCGGCGGAGCCGCAAACCGAGGGGCACTTCTCGCCCGTCGGCTGCATTCGCCATGCAAACCGGATATCCTGACTGTAGTCGGTGCCCTGCCCATCTGACCACACGGGATTCGATGGAGATGCCCGTGGACCGACAGCCCTGCGGGGACGGCGGACATCGATCGACAAACGGTCAGCCGCCGCTCTGGGAACAGGCAGAGCCGGACCGCCCGATCGCTCCGAGACTCGACGGTTTGTAAGGATCCCTCGGACCGATGGGTCCATGGATCTCGCGGAGGCGTGTGGCTCGCTGGAAACGCCCATACGCCTTCCCCGAGCGAAGTGCCGAGCGGACTTCCTGCTGGCTTGACTGCCTGCCATCCCCAGCTCGAACCGCCGCGGAACCAAGCTCCTGTCATTCGCTTGCTTTCCATGAATTTCAAACAACATACGACCGAGCTCCTGCCGAACTGTGGCCCCGCGCGGCCCGGGTTGCTGATCAGCGTCCGAGATCCCGCGGAAGCCGACGTGGCGCTGCAATCCTGCTGCGCTGTGATCGATATCAAGGAGCCGTCCAGAGGGTCCTTAGGCGCCGCGGATGAGGCGACGATGTTCGCGATCTGTCGGCGGGTGGCGGGCCGCCGTCCGGTAAGCGCTGCGCTGGGCGAACTGATTGAATGTCCGGCGATGGGGAACCTGCCGTGCGGCGTGACTTTCGCAAAAATCGGCTTGAGCGGGATGCGACGCAAAGTGGATTGGCCATCCCGGCTCAAACAGTGGGCCACAGAACTCCCCAGTCAGGTTCAGCCTGTGGCAGTGGCTTATGCCGACTGCGAAGAGGCGGAAAGTCCGCCGATTTTCGAGGTTGCCATAGCCGCGCATCGGTTCGGATGGAAATGGCTGTTGATCGATACATTTGCCAAGAATGGCCGGCGATTGATTGACTACATGAATCGAACCGCTCTGGAAGAACTGCGTCAGGCGTGCAGCGTCTTTCAGTTGCGGCTTGTGCTGGCGGGAAGCCTGCAATTGGGCGACTTGTCCAGACTTCGGCCTTCACGCCCTTCCCTGTGGGCCGTCCGAGGCGCCTTGACCCGAGGCGGTCGAGCATCGATCCTCGATCCTGAGCGGGTTGCGGTCTGGGATCAGGCGGTAGCAAGGTTCAACGAGCGAGCTTCGAGCGTGCGATGCAAGATCTGACCGGCCTCGTCGAGCACGATGGTCGGTCGGTGGCTGTCATGAAGAGGTGGTGGATGCGGTTCATTGAGCTGACAGGTACACAGCTTCTGGACGTTGTGACCGAAGGCGAGCTGGATATGGAGGAACTCCGCGCTGCGGGAGTCCACAGCGGTTCGTTGCTGCGGGTCAATGAACAGGGGGATGTCGAAATTCGGCGGCCCGAGCGGTGGGATGTCGTCGGCGGCTTGCTCGGGAACTTCGACCAACGGCTTCGTGATGTCACGGGGCTGGACTGGGCCTGATCTGTTCAGACAGCTATTGCGTATTGCGTAGTACCCCTGCAGCCTTGGCCCGTGTGTCGAGTGTGGGGCGCCACGGACCGTGAATCTTCCTCTGGCCGGAGTCCGTGCGCAACGTGAGCGTCAGGCTGGAGTTGGCGGCGGCTCATCGACCGGTGGATGAAGAAAGTTTCGGGGCGGCCGAGCGGGGCTCGGTTGTCAAAGCTCTAGACAACGGGAAATAATCCTCGGTCGGCACGAGCAGCTACCGTGCCCGAGCTACTTTCCCCTGGGTCAGGAGACGTTCCCATGGTTCGAGCATTGGCGTGCATGCTGGTCGCTTCGTTCGCAGTCTCTTCGGTCTTTGCCGCGGATTCCGAATGCCTGCAACCGGGCGATGCGATTGGCGCATTCACGGTCACCAAGATTGCCGGTCCGGATGACGGCGTTGCGGTTGGCGCTGATCTCTGCTACCGCTGCAAGTACGGCAGCCGTCCGATGGTTTTGGTGTTCGCCCGCAATCCCGATGAATCGCTGGTGGAGTTGCTGCATCAGTTGGACGAGCAGGTATCGAAGAATGAATCGTCCGAGTTCAAGGGGCTCCTCGTGATGCTTGGCGAGGATGAATCAGCCCTCAAGGACGTCTCGAAGAAGTTTGCCGAGAAGGCAAAGCTGTCGAACGTTCCCGTGACGGTGGCGAGCGACTACAAGTCCGGACCGGAAGCTTACAAGTTGAGCCCGGAGGATGAGCTGACGGTGATCGTCGCGAAGGAAGGTGCCGTTGTCGCCCGGCACTCTGGGTCGGCTGGCAAGCTCGACATCGAGAAGGTGATGGGCGATGTGAAGACGATGTTGCAATAGCTTCATCGTACCTCTCGCTTGCCTGACTTTGCAGGCACTGAAGTCACACGACGGTCGCGCGATTCCCATCAGGTGTCGCGCGGCCGTTTCTTTTTTGCGGCAGACGGACGTCGCCGCGGGGTCCCGGGACACAAATCGCGGAGTGTCGCAAGGTTGATGGCATCCCATTCCTGTTGTGTATCGGGGTCGATGCCCTTGGGTGTCTCGAGATACATCGGCAAGCCGCCGAGGTATGAGTCTTCCAGGATCCTTCGAAACCCACTTCTGCCGATCGTGCCATGACCGATATGAGCGTGACGATCGACGCGCGAGCCTGCTGGCCGTTGTGAGTCATTCAAATGCAAGGCCTGCACGCAATGCTTCGGTAGCGCCGCATCGAGCGCGGTGCGGAACTCCTCGAAATGTTTCTCTGAGTCCAATGGATAGCCGGCAGCATGAGCGTGGCAGGTGTCAATGCAAAGGCCACAGCGGTCGGGGCGATCGATCATCGCGAGCAGTTCCGCGAGCTCTTCCAAGCGGTGTCCGACCGTGGTTCCCTGTCCGGCAGTGTTTTCAAGCAGCAGTTTGGTCTGACTGCCCGGCACATGATCGATGGCCTGTTGGGCGGCCGTGGCGATCCTTTGACTTCCTGTTTCCCAATCTCCTCCGGTCAACGCGCCGGGATGCACGATGACGGCTGCCAGCCCTAATGCCGCGGCCCGTTGGAGTTCGACAACCAGTGCGGCTCGGCTGCGTTCCCAAAGCGGCTGGTCGGTGGCGGCCAGGTTGATCAGATAGGAGGCATGCGCGACCGGGTGACGAATCCCTGTGGCCCGCAGGGCCGCTTGAAACTGCTCGGTCGCCTCGCTCGCCAGGGGAGTCGCCTGCCAATGATTCAATGGATCGTTTTTGTCAGAGCGCTTTTCAGATTTGCGGGCGGTCGAAGACGTCGCGGCGGGTTTGACGGCCCACTGGGACGGGCTGTGCGTAAAGATCTGCACGGTTTCCATACCGTAAGTGGCCGCTGCTTCCACTGCCTTGTAGAAGCCACCGGCGATCGACATGTGAGCGCCGAGTAGTCGCATCGGAATAGGCTCAGGATGGGTGGGGGACCGGTCCCTCAGGGGCGTCACTCAACAAGGGGTGCAGATGGATGAAGGTTTTTCCGAGTCGTCCCCCGTAGTTGCCGGCGGTGATCCGCACGAGATCCGCAGTGGGGGCTGCCGCATGAATCGCGGCACGCGTTGCCGATTCAATGGTTGACTGATCAGCGCCGTTGACAACGATCTCCTGCACGGAACAGACATCCGGAGGCAACCGACAATCTGCCCCAATTCGCTCGCGGAGTGTGGGGCAGTATTCGGCGTATGTGGAGGCAATCAGAAATTTGTACTTGCGGCTTCCGGCTTTTGAGGCGCTTGCGGCAACGCCGCCTGGAAAAGTGGTAACGCAACCTGGAATCAGTTCCACGGCGCGGGCAGCGCGGGTGGCGGCTTCCAGCGCGGCGGCTTCCGTGCGGCCCATGAACCAGAGATTGCCTCCCATGACGCCGTCACGATACCCGAATCGTCGACTGATGAAGAACTCCCCGGCGAGGATTGGCACAACCCATCCACGTTCGCCATAACGGACGTCTCGGAACTGGTACCCATCACCGAACAAAGCCAGTTTGCGTCCCAGCTTGTAGTACTCGGGCGTATCAAGCCGATTGAAGCAGCGGGCGGTCGGGCAGGTCAGCACATTCTGGCTTAGCCGGTGCAGCAGCACCCGTTGCAGATGGGGCACCCGGTCTTTGCGAAATCGGGGGACATGAAACTGCACGACACATCCGGGCCGCCCGTCCGGCGTCGCTCCGTCGGCTGCCTCTTCACTACCGATCCACTGTGCCGCCCCAGCTTCACAATCGCAGAAGATCGTGCTGGTTGCGTGGCCCGTCACCGCATGGACGCAGTGTTGCAGCCATTCCTCATCACGCGCCGTAATCAGTACCTCGGCGTAGATACTGCGAAAAGCTTCGGCATAGGTGTCCTCGACCAGAGTTCGCAGATCCACGGAGGCCATCGTTCCCTTTCCAAGACGGACGCCGATTCATTCGATTGCTGGCGGGCTGCGACTAGCCAGTCACGCGGCGAATGCACTGTCACAATATCCCGAAGGATGCAAACCATTCCCAGGGACACAGATCGATCGGGCCGCGTTGGGGCGAGCACGACGGATCGGCGTCGCGACTGCGAAATGGATCGGAGGATCATCCAGCCGCGCGTCGTCCACGGCCCAAGTAAACGGCTGCTTCGCTGACGACCTTGTCCATAAAGATGTCGTGCGCCTGGGTTGGAATTTCAGGGAAGAGCTGGCACTCGAACGCCAAGCCTATCAAGGGCGTCCGCTCCGAGGCATGTTCCAGCAGCTTGTCGTAATACCCCTTCCCATGCCCGGTCCGGCCGCCCATCCGATCGAAGGCAACCCCGGGCACAAGGATCAGGTCCAACTGCTCGACGGGGATCTTCTTGTGGGGAACGCTTCGCAACTCAGCCCGTGGCTCGAGAATCCGATACATCCCCACTTCGAGTTCGTCCATCGCTTCGAGGTGAAAGAGTTCCAGTTCACCATCAACACAGTAGGGGATTACGATTCGCTTTCCACTGGCCAACGCGTCCGCCAAACCATGGCGAGTCCGCACTTCATCGCGCACATCGATGTAGTACATCACCGTGTTCGCCGCGATGTACTCGGGAAGGCTCTGGACGCGGGCGAGGATCTGCTGACTGACTGGGTCCTTGTCCGGCTGGGCCCGCCTTCGTTGGTGAGCCAGTTCTCGAATCGACTGTTTCAGTTGATGGAGGTCGGACGATGGGTCGCGCGCAGTCCCGGCAGACATGATCTTGATTACTCCTCGTACCGCCCCGATGCCCGGGCCGCACTTGATCCCGCGAGATCCGGCTCCTTCGAGAACCGGCAATCCGCCTCGGCTTCGAAAAGGCGACCGAAGTTGGCCTAGGCCCTCCCGCCGCCGGCGACCGAAGCCCACGGTCGTCCACGACCCGAGGGGTGGTTTGCAATGTACCACCGAGGCTTCCCAATTCAACGCAGGGACCGTGACTTCGGACAACTGTCGGGGTTCAGGCCAAGTAACATAGGGGAGAAGTCAAGGGGCGGTCGGGTGCTCCGCCCGGCGCGCATTGACGATTGGCCCGGTTCATGGGTGGCTCGCTGAGTTTCACTTCGATTTTTGAGTAGGTAGTTGCAATGTATTGGCCCTACTTCTGGCTGACGCTGCTCGCAAGTTCGTTCATTGCAATCCCGGTGGCGCATTTCGCCTCTCAGGCAGCCGCGAAGAAGGCCTTCCGCCAAGCTCGGGAACGGATGCAAGAAGCGGAGGCGGAAGCCCGTGACGCGGAAGCGGCCATGGAGCATGGCAGCGAGAACGCAATCGCCGATCTCTAGCCGCAAAAGACCCCGCGGAAGGTGGCTGAACAGGCGGGGACATGAGCTCTTTGGCGCTGATCGCAACGGCTCGAATGCGGGCCGTCGCGAGCTGACGGCAGGGCCCGATTTGTGGGCCGGGCGGCGGTTGTGGTCGAGGTCACTTGTCCGTAGAACAAATGAGTTCGCGCGTGCGCGTGCCAAAACATGTGGATTTCTCGCGGGCTCTGCAGGCGGCGGCACGTGAATCCGCTGCACGGGGCCGGTTCCATCCCCTGACCCTCCCTTTCGCCGTTCAACGACCAGCGAGGTTCTGATGTCCGAGGCATGTTCAGCGAAGTTGGCCTTGGAAGATGGAACGGTGTTTGCGGGACATTCTTTCGGGGCCCCGGGTGAAGTGACTGGTGAGGTCGTATTCAACACGGCCATGACCGGCTACCAGGAAATTCTCACTGATCCGAGTTATCGCGGACAAATCGTCACGATGACGTACCCCGAGATCGGGAACTACGGCGTCAATGACGCCGATCGCGAGCACGCCGCGCCTTCACTGGCCGGATTCATCGTCAGGCAAGACAGTCGCCTGTTCAGCAACTATCGAGCCTCCGGTGGCCTGCAGGACTATCTCCGACGGCACGGTGTGGTGGGACTGGCCGGAGTTGATACTCGGCGGTTGGTCCGACAGATTCGTTCCCAAGGCGCGCTGAAAGGTGTCCTCAGCACTACCGACCTGGATGATCAGCGATTGATCGAGAAGGCTCGGCAAAGTCCCGGTCTGGTTGGACGCGATCTGGTGCGCGAAGTGATGCCGCGCCAGACAAGCCAGTGGTCGGAATCGCTCGATCCATGGACCGCGGTGGAGGTGCGGTCCGAACCGAATGCGGCGCCGCACGTTGTCTGCCTTGATTTCGGTATGAAGTGGAACATTGCCCGACATTTCCACAGCCGCGGCAATCGCGTGACTGTGATGCCGGGCGACACGACCGCCTCGGATGTCTTGGCAATGAAGCCCGATGGCGTGTTTTTGTCGAATGGACCGGGAGACCCAGAGCCCATCACCTATGCACAGAGGACGATTCGGGAATTGATCGGTCAAGTGCCGGTATTCGGGATCTGCCTGGGCCATCAACTGCTGGCGTTGGCGTGCGGGGCGAAGACGTTCAAACTCAAGTTCGGTCACCGCGGAGTGAATCAGCCCGTGATTGACCTGGAGACAGGAAGGATCGAGATCACCACGCAGAACCATGGCTTTTCAGTCGACCCGGACTCCTTGCCCGATGAACTGATTGTCACGCATCGAAATCTGAACGATGACACGATTGCCGGTTTGCGGCATCGCGACAGTGAAGCATTCAGCGTTCAATACCATCCCGAAGCGTCTTCGGGCCCGCACGATAGCGGCTACCTGTTCGATCGCTTTCAGCGGCAGATGGCCGACCGCCGGGCGGCTGTCCTCTGCCGGTAAATCTGCGGCGTTACGCGGGCATTCAGCCGGTTGGCGGCGGATCCGAGACTCATCAGCGCATTCCCGGTTCGCGAATCACGTGTCTCGGTCGCGGTGACTCAGAGGGAGGGCGATTGAAGGTTGGAACCGTGGTCGGAGCGGCCCACTGCCCTTGGGGTACAGGGGGAGTGTTCTGAGGCAGATCCAGAGGACCCGCAAGAGGCGGGGCAGGAATCGGTTCAGCGACGATTGTCTCGCGTTCGATGGACCGAGGTGGTTCGGTTCCATCTACGGCCCGCCGACCGACCGTCAGTTGCCAAGGGTTTCGCGGACCCTGATCAGGACCGGAAGTTTCCGATGAGGTCCCTGGTTCCCTCACCACAAGCTGTCCATTTCCAGGTTGCGGGGCTGGCAACGTAGACAGCGATGGGACGAGTTCTCTTTGTGTCCGTGGGCCAGGGGTTTGGTTCGGCGCCACCAAAGGACCTGGATGCACTGGCTGGCCGGTCCCGAATTGATGAGACCGCCAGCCACCGGGGGAATCCATGGCGAAGTCCTGTGCTGACGCGGATGGGTCTCGCGATGAGTGGTCCGCCGCGTCCCTCTTCTGCGTCGGCCCCCGCACAGGAATCGCAGCATCTTCATAGCGCGGGGGAATCGATACAGACGGAGGACCGCTGGGAATATCCAGTGAGGGAACCGTCATGGCGGTGACCAAGGGACTCGATCCTCGTTCGTCGAGCGACCAACCTGTCGGTGGTGGGGGCGGAGCCTGGTCTGCAACTGGCAGGGGGTTTGGGATCGAGTCGGCGTTCCGATAGAACGGCAGCGCCGCGAGCACACCCAATAACGGCAGGCCGAAGAAAATGGCCACGCGATGATAGAGCTTCTTCAAGGATTGGGCTCCAGCCGAAGACGGTTCAACCGCCCAGAAGCGTCATCCTTGAGCGACGCGCAGCATCCTGCTCTCGCGGGTATCGACTCGCTCAGAGAATCCCGTCCACCAAATCGCGTCCAAGACCGCTGGTAACGTTCGGGAAAGCCTTGACGTCGATCTTCATGGGCGGCCCGTGGACCAGGGCCAACGGGACCGAGTCGGGAAAGGCATCCCCATGCCCGTCATCGCGTCGGGCCGCTGTCAGAGGGCGCGTGCTGGCTAGACCGAGTGAAGGCAGCGTAGAGCCACAAGAGGGAGTCAAGCGTCTCGCCGCGCCTTCTGGAGACGCGGCGGCGGAACACCAGGCTGCAAAACGCCAAGCCGGGAGGCCAAAGCCGGATGGCCGGTTCCTCACTTGACCCGGCCGAGTCCCTCCACCGCAGGCGTGCTAGACGCGAGCCGCGGTGGTTCTGTGCTCTCGATTCATCAGCCACAAGGCGATTGGGGCGGCGATATACACCGAGCTGTAGGTGCCGACGATCACACCGATCAACAGCGAGAAGGCAAACGCGTGGATTTCCGCGCCGCCGAACAGATACAGAACCAGCACGACGATGAACGTGGTGAAGGCAGTCAGGAAAGTCCGGCTGAGCGTCTGATTGACGCTCTTGTTGATCATCTCGGCCGTCAGTGTGGGACTCTTTCCACGCACTTCGCGGATGCGGTCGAAGATCACGATCGTGTCGTTCAATGAATAACCCACCAGCGTCAGAAGGGCGGCGACGACGGACAGATTGATCTTGAATTCATCGACCAGCAGGAAGCCTAAAGCCCCTGCCAACCAATAGCTGACAGCAATCGCACCGACGGTAATCAGCACATCGTGGAACAGCGCGATGACCGCGGCCACGCCAAACGCCAGTTTCTGAAATCGGAACCAGATGTAAAGCGCGACGGCGATCAGGCTGGCAAACAATGCGAGTAAAGCCCGCTGTTGCATTTCACCGGCGACACGGCTGCCGATCTTGCTGCTGGCTAACCAAACGGGTTCGTCCGTGAGCTGCTTCTGGAAGCCGCCCATCACGGCCTCGGCATTTGCGGCCGGGACGTTCAACGACACCTTCCAGTCGGTGAAATCGCGCGCCGATTCAGGGGTCCAATCAAACGGCACAAGGCCGTCGGGATTGATCGGTTCAATCTCGATATCACCGCGCTGCAAATCGATTCCCGCATCCTTTGCGGCCGTCAGTAAACCATCAATCAGCGCTTCTGCACTGAGTTTTGCTGAGCGGTTCGACGCGGAGGTGAGGCTGATCCGGAACGAACGGGGCGTGATGGCCGGGGGGGGCGCAGGAGTCTGCTTTGCCGGACTTGCGGCCGCACCCACCGCCGGAGGATTTGCTGGCTCATCGGCCGCGGCAGCCGGAGTATCGGCCGCCGGGGCAGCTTCCGTGATGGACGGATCGCTGGGTGGCGAGTCGGGGGTTTCGACCGTGGGCGGTTGGGATTCTTGAAGCGCGACCAACTGGATGGCTGTGGGCCGCATCCGCAGGCCGGAGGCGTTCGCGCCTGGTTCAGACGGCTGCACGGCCACATCAAACGTGACAAGCGGTTTGCCTGCGGCTGCCAGTCCATCTCGAAGCCGTTGCTTGAGCACGACCACATCATCCAAGGATGTGTCAGCCTTGAACACGGTATTGCGTTCAGCGCCTTCGAACTCCAACGTCGTCAGTGTCAGACTGACCCGATCGCGTGACGGATTGCCTGGGTTGAGCGCATCATCCACGACCTTCCGGATCTCATCGGCGGATGCCGGCTGCTGCAGTTGGAAGGTGACCGTGGAGCCACCCACGAAATCGGTATCCAGCAGCCGTGGGCCGCGGAAGGCAATCGCGATCGCACCGAGCAGCATCAGGGCCAAGGAGACAATAATCGCCGGTCGTTGCCAACCGACGAAGTCGAAGCCCTTCCCCGCTGAGCCGCGCAAGCCCAGTGCGCCGATTGGGTCGATGAATCGGAGCCTGGTCCAGTTCCATCGTTCCGCGATATCAAAGAGCGTCCGCGAGACATAGATGGCTGTGAACATGGAAAACAGGATGCCGAGAATCAGGGTCACTGCGAAGCCGCGTACCTGATCGGTGCCGATCGCATAGAGCACAATGCCGGTGATCAAAGTCGTGAGGTTCGAGTCGACGATCGTCTGCGTCGCTCGATCAAATCCGTTGCGGATCGCCATCCGTTGAGCAGCTCCCTTGCCCAGTTCCTCACGAATCCGTTCAAAGATCAGCACATTCGCATCGACGGACATGCCCACCGTCAACACAAGACCGGCCAGTCCGGGCATCGTGATGGGCTGATTGAGCAGCACCATCACGGCAAGCGTCATGATGAGGTTCATGGCGACGCCGATGCAGGCGACGAAGCCAGGGAACCAGAAGTAATAGAGCAGCATGAAGATGAACACGACGGCGACCGATCCGACGACCGCCATCCGCCCCTTGTTCATGGTGTCGATGCCCAGCGTCGGACCAATTTGATTTTCGCTCAAGGGTGTCCGATTGAGGGCGCCAGGCAATGCACCGCTCTTGAGAATCCCCACGAGGAAGTCGACATCGGTCTTGCTGAAGTTGCCGGAGATTCTTCCGCTGTCGGCGATCGCCGATTCCAGTCGCGGAGCGCTGAGCAGCTCATTGTCCAAAACGATGCCCAGCCGGCGGTAGAAACCGCTTTCGGGAACGTTCGCGCTGGTCAACGCGTAAAAGCGGCTGGCGCCATCACCGGTCAAATCGAAGCTCACCTCCCAGCCACCCTTGTCGCGGGAGATCTGACTGCGGACCGTGTCGAGGTCCTCACCCGTGACGTTGTTTTCCGGGTCGAGCGCCATCAGGACCTCGACGTCGCCGATCCCTTGCTCGGCCAACCACCGCTCAAAGGCGAACTCGCCCGACAGATTGATGGGCGTGTTGGTGATCAAACTTCCGGTTTGGCGATTGCGAATGATGTCGCCAGCCACGGGTTCCCGGAGAGCGCGAATCCCCTGAGCATTCTCGGGTTCACGGCCGACGGAAGCCCAGAAACCCAAAGTCTTTCCCTGATCATCCCGGATCTGCGTTCCCCGCCGTCCTTCGGCGGCGGCCTGCGTCGCCCGTTCGATCAAATCGGCGTGATCACGCCGATTCGCGACGATGGCAAACTGCAGCACGCCGGCTTGTTCGATTTTTCGCTTGATCTGATTGACGGCGGCTGTTTCCAAGGCCGGAACAATGATTTCAATCTGTGTTTCACCGTTCGGGCGAACGATGATCTCGTTCGTGCCTGACGGATTGATACGTTCCGACAACGCGGACACGAGTTCAGAGGACGAGACGCTCCGTCCCGAGGCTTGTGCGTCACCGCTCAGATTGGCAACCGCCTGCTGATCCAACTCGTAGATCAGGATCGTTCCGCCCTGCAAGTCGACGCCTCGCTTCAGCGTGCCGGTCGACAGAATCGTGAGCGAGGCAGCGACCGCGAGCAGGATTGTGCCGATCCGGGTTGCGTATCCGGGCATCCGCAGCCAGTTCGCGAGGAATCGGCCGAACACGTACGGCAACACGATCACCGCGATCAAAATGGCGACCACGGCAAGCTGGCGGACCATGGTCGATTGTTCGGACGGAGGGACCGTGACCGACCCCGCCGCGGTGGTGGCTTGAGCCCACAGCGCGAGGCCGAACCGATCCAGCGAACTGGCAAGCGAACCGAAAAAGCCGTCCTGGCTCATCGGCGAGCTGAGCAGATTTGCGATAGACATGCCGTGCCCGATTACTTCGAAACGTTGACGGTGGAGTTGTTGTCGATTGATTTGTAGGCGATTCTGCAGCTCGTGATGGCGGATCCGTCAGGAGCCGGCAAGCAAGCCAGTGAACCGATGTCCGCTGCAAACGCCCCGTTTTCTCTAGCGTCTGTCCGGCGGCGCCGGGCTGGCAGGTCCCTGAAACCGCTCCACTGAGTGTCCGCGGACACGAGGCCCTCAATGCCGCCCCTCACGGGTTGCTTGATGCGGATTCCGCACTGCGAATCGAGGAAATTGCTGAGCGAAGAACACGCATCCGCGTTCCGTTCGACTCATCGATGCAAATCACCACTTCCTCCCCATCGGCAGCGCTCACGACCTTGCCGCAGATCCCTCCCACAGTGACGACCCAATCGTTCTTTCGCAGATTGTCACGCAGCTTTGCCAGATCCGTTGCCTTCCGCCGCTCTGGGCCGAGGACAATCGAGTAAAAGAGTATGATGAGGACGGCGACCATGGTCAGGGGGCTGAACAGCAACTGCTGCCAGAAGGTCATGCCATCCGCAGGGTTGCCTGCCGCAGCACCTCCGCTCGCGGCGTTATCCGTCGCGGATTGGGCTACGAGGACGACCCAGAGCCGTATCATTCCTCTCTCCGAGTCCTGAGCGAGTCCTGAGCAAAAAAGCGTGTCTGTCGGCGGACGCGACGTTAATGCCGGCTGATCCGTTGCAAAACGGAGCCCGGTGCGAAACCGGGCATCGTACGTCGGCCCCTTTACCGTCACAAGGCCATCGCGCCGGACTGTGCTCGCATGTCGCCAGCCTCACCAAAAATCCCTTGTTGGCCGCCAAGGCTGCCTGAGATCCGGCGGGCGCTCGCTCGGCAATGGGCCCGGGGGGCCTGGGCGGTGCATGACGGGCCGGAGGCTCTGGCGTTGGTCTCGGCACTTCAAGCCCGCCTCCAACGTGCCGGGGGAATCCTGTGCAGCAGTGGGACGGCGGCCCTCGAACTGGCCCTGCGAGCGGCGCGGGTCCAGAGCGGTCGAGAAGTCATTGTCGCAGCCTACGATTACCCGGGAACGCGGCACACGATCGAACAGCTTGGGGGGCGTCCCATCTTGGTCGACCTGGCTCCAGGGCGGTGGACCATCGCGGCCGAGCGAGTTCGGGCAGCCGACTCAGAGGCGGTCTGCGCTGTCGTCGCCTCGCACTTGCACGGGCACCATTTTCCAGCCGCAGAACTCCGCCAGTTGGCCGATGCACGCGGTTGGGTGCTGATCGAAGATGCCTGCCAGGCGATTGGCGGATCGGTCGATGGCCGCCCCTGCGGCGCCTGGGGCCACCTGGCCGTGCTGAGTTTCGGCGCGGGGAAACTGCTTAGCGCGGGCAGCGGAGGGGCGCTGTTGGCGGATGACCCACTGCTTCTGCAACGTGCACGGACAGCCGCATCACGCGGATCGGCGGTGATGCCGCTCAGCGAACTCCAGGCATCCGTCTTGGAACCCCAGTTGCGGCGAATCGATCAATGGCATGCACAACGGGCGTCAGCCGCGGTGTACTTGAAATCGTTGCTCGAGACGCACTCGGCAAGCGCCAACGCCGAAGTCACCGTTGAACTCGATCCCGGTGCCGCTCATTACAAGTTGGGATTGCGAATGGATTCCGCTGCCCGGGCGAACGCCGTTATCGCGTACGGACGTTCCTTGGGCCTGCCGATCGGTCCAGGGTTTGCCGTCGTTCGACAAATGTCCGCCCCCCATCGCCGTCGCATCAGCGGCGGAGTGGCTCACGCAGTCTCCGCTTCCAAGACCACCGTGCTGCTTGATGGCCGCGTCCTGTTGGCAAGCCCCGACGTTCTGCAATGGGCCGCAAAGACCATCCTTGATGGGGCGCAACAAGCTAAACCGCCTGATCCTGAAGCCGATCCGCGTTGATCGGCTTGCCCGTTCGTCGTCATTTCTTCTCGCCCCGCCATGCTCATTGAGATGGTTGAGCCGCCGACACCCTCCGCCTTGAGCTTTGAGCCAACCGCATCGCGGGAAACTCTCAGGCAGCGCGCATGGCTGCTCAAGAGAATCCGCGCTTTCTTCGATCAGCGCGATTTCATCGAAGTTCAGACTCCTGTTCTGATGCGCGAGGCAGTCATGGATGCTTACATCGATCTGCTGTGGATCGATGAAAGCCGAGCGTCCGTCGCGCCGCCGCTGGCCGGGCCTTGGGTGCTGCAGAGTTCCCCGGAACAAGCGATGAAACGGTTGCTCGCCGCCGGATCAGCCGAGGCGATTTACCAAATTGGCCCCGTCTTCAGGGCCGGTGAGCGGGGGACTTGGCACAATCCTGAGTTCACCATGGTGGAGTGGTATCGCGTTGGCGATGGGCTGACCGAGGGCGTTCAACTGCTGGGTGAACTGGCGTGCGGAGCGCTCGGTAAAGCTGGCTTCAATGTCATCACTTATCAGGATGCTTGGCAGCGCTGGCTGAACTGGGACATTTCGGAACCTGAGTCCTGTACCGTCGAAGCGCTCGCAGCCTTAGCAAGTCGAAGTGGCGTTCGCGTGAGCGATGGCTTTAGCGCGAGTCCCAGCGATTGGCTGGATCTCCTGTTCAGCCACTGCATTCAACCGGAACTCGGCCATGCTCAGCCATTGATCGTCACCCATTACCCGGTCGCTCAGGCGGCCTTGGCACGCCGCGCGGACGACCCCCGGTGGGCGGAACGGTTCGAACTGTTCGTCGTCGGCGTTGAACTCGCCAACGGCTACGTCGAACTGACAGATCCGCACGAGTTTTGGGAACGCAGCGAAGCCCAGGCCGCCTTAAAGGCGCAGGGGGGAAAAG
>Ga0114939_10001700_pt1 | contig 17117 bp, 14 predicted proteins | sample AshMeaCrysSpring_FD_87196 | JGI IMG/M metagenome (GOLD analysis project Ga0114939, IMG submission 87196) | Groundwater microbial communities from Big Spring, Nevada to study Microbial Dark Matter (Phase II) - Ash Meadows Crystal Spring | ecosystem: Environmental > Aquatic > Deep subsurface >... | reverse complement strand
ATTGACCTGTGTAAAACTTACAACATCGACCCAGGGACAGTGGTTTCCCCATTCCGCATGAGTTGGTCAGGTCAATCGGATTGGGATGAAGCTGAAGTCCTCGAAGGCAGTTGTATCCTGGTTCCCGTTCCCGACCCCAAACTTCCCAATCGTGGTAAACTCCTACGAGACCAGGGCTATGCGGAAACAATTGCAGCGGCTGGGGACTATTATTTAACGGAAGACGGCACCTTTGTTTTAGTTACTGCCTACGATCGCGCTGCAGCTGAAGAAAAAATCTGGTTTGTCAACCCCAATGTGCGCTGTCGAGTCTCTCTGATTAAAACCAGTGCGGGAACAGGGGTAGTGACTGCCTCCTTTTCCTCAGAAATTCGTTGTTAAAATCAAAAGTTAATATAGAGTTAATCCTATCCCATGATGACTAGTTTGCCGCATAATTATGAGGATGTATCCAATGATTTAGTCACCCTAGCTCATTGGATGGCAGGGGATTTTAGCAACTACAAACAGGCGTTTGAAAATCCGAAAAATTACGCGCATATTCATGTATTCTTTCGTCCATTACCCTTGGAGTTTTTCTCTGGGATTGGGTTCTATTCTGAACAGGTATATGACTATGATTTGTGGAGTCCTTATCGTCAGGGAGTGCATCGACTTGTTGATGAGGGAGACCACATTTACATCGAAAACTACAGTTTAAAAGACGCATTTCTCTACGCAGGTGCGGCTCGTGAACTAAGTATCCTCAAAACGATAACTCCAAATAGCATCGAACGGCGATATAACTGTTCAATGATTTTTAAGCGCGAGGGAGATTTATTTCGCGGCAGTGTAGAACCTGGGAACAAATGTTTGATTAACAAAAAAGGGTGCCAGACTTACCTAGTGAGCGATGTGGAAATCACAGAAAATACCTGGGTTAGTCTAGATAAAGGTATGGATGTGAATACGCACGAACAGGTTTGGGGTTCTACTTTTGGTCCGTTGAGGTTTGAAAAACGGCAGAGTTTCGCTGATGAAATTCCAGTCATCCTATCTTCGGCAGACTAATCCTATCATGTCCAGAGAAATACCCGGAAGAATTCAAACGCTGCGGATCAGCAAAAAATATGTTAATCTAAGCGGGGAATAAAATTGCTCTAAAATTTACCAAGTTAATCATACTAAGCAATAGGACTTATGCAACTGGCACATTTATAGAGGTAGGGTGTGTGACATTTTGATGTACGGTAAATTAGGCTTTGTAGTGTCACGCACCGACGACAGATTGTAATAATATCGTAAGCCCTGGTAAAATTACTTTGTGTTGTTCAAAAAACTCAAATCAAACAGTAATGGTCAATAGCAAAAATACAACGACTAATTTTTACTCTCTGGCTACTGAAAACCAAGCATTTAACAAAATAGATGCCTCTCCTTGTGTGGAAGTTTGGGAATGTAAAGAAACTGGTGCAAAATCTCTTCATGCAACAATTCAGTTTCTTCCTCATGACATTATCAATCAGATAAAAATTAAGGAATATGTAACAAAGCCAAATTACTTATCAGTTCAAATTAACGATGAACAACATATAATGCTTGCACCTGAATTTCTGCAATATATTAACCATAGTTGCGACCCTAATGTTTTTTTTGACACCGCAAATAAGGTAGTTGTCTGTTTGAAAAAAATTGAAATTGGGGAACCGATAACATTTTTTTATCCATCTACAGAATGGTCAATGTCACAAAGTTTTGATTGTTTTTGTAGTTCTGAAAAATGCTTGCAAAAAATTCAAGGTTCGGCTTATTTATCCCCAGATATTCTCAGAAAATATAAATTATCTGAACATATACAAGCAAAGGTCGAAAAGGCAAAAAAATAGTTTAACATTTGCTGATTAGAAGTTATTTATAAATAACTTCTTTAGTAACCTTGTTGATAATTCACCACATTCTTCAAAGTCAGACCAGCGCGGATGGAATGAATAGCATCTACAATCGATTTTGTCCAATATTCCGAGTTAGTTTGAGTGGCAACATGTGGTGTAATTGTGATTTGAGGATGTGACCAAAATGGGTGATTTTCAGGTAAAGGTTCCTTAGAGAAAACATCCAGACAAGCACCTGAAAGTTGACCTGAATCTAATGCTTCTAATAAATCCTTTTCTACTAAATGTTCTCCTCGTGCAACATTAATTAAGTAACTTCCACAAGACATAGCTGAAAATGTTTCATGATTAAGAATCCCTTCTGTTTCCACAGTTAAGGGAAGTAAACACACAAGCACTCGACATTTACTCAAGCAAAGTTTTAATTGGTCTCGTCCATGAAAACACTCTATACCATCAATATTTTTTGGTGTTCGACTCCAACCACGAATAGGAAAACCAAGAGTCTTGAGTTTCTCAGCAGCATCTGTTCCCAGAACACCAAGTCCTAAAATTCCTATATAACAAGAGCTAGTTTTTGATATAGGTAAAGGTTTCCAATGTTGTGCTTTTTGTAATCTTTGATATGTACATGATTGTCGATGAAAACGAAGAACAGCTAACAATATATATTCGGTCATTCTTGATGTTAAACAAGGTTCAACAATACGAACAATTGGTATATTTTGGGGAAAATTTGGGTCTTTTAAAATATCTTCTACTCCAGCCCCTAGGGAAATAATTACCTTCAGATTTGGAAATTTTGACATTATTCCTAGAGGAGGCTTCCATGTGATGATAGCTTCTATTTTTTCTGGGTTCTCCACTTCTGGCCAGATATGCACATCGATATCTGGTATGCTTGTCTTAAGTTCCGTAATCAATAGTTCCAGATTTTCAGCTTCATAAATTATCAGTATTGAAAACATCACCAAAATCCTAAATATGACTACAAAAAATCCAAATCTGAGGAAATTGTTTGCTTCTGATACCTTTGCTGATATGGTCAGAAATAAGCTAATTAAGACCGTTGAAGATTATAAAGCATCCAATCCTCAAAAAGAAATACATATGATGGCTTGGGGTGACACAAGTTATCCTTTACCATCAAAAATTGTTGAAGCATTAGTTGATGCTGCCACAAAGCTAGGTCATCAGTCAACTTATACAGGATATGGGGAATTGGAAGGAAATATCAAGCTGAGAGAGGCTATCTGCAACAATTATTATAAGGATTGTGGAATTGACCTGAAACCAGAGGAAATTTTTGTCAGTGATGGGGCTCATTCAGCTACTTTTGATATCCAAGCACTCTTTGGTCTAGATAATGTTATTGCCCTACAAGACCCGATATATCCCCCATATTTAGAAGCAAATCTCTTGGCTGGTAGAAGTAAAATTATCTACCTAGAATGCAACGAACAAAATAATTTTTTTCCAGAACTTCCTCAGTCAAAAGTGGATATAATTTACCTATGTTTTCCCAACAATCCCACGGGAGCAGTTGCCACTAAAGAACAACTAAAAGCCTTTATTGATTATGCTATAAATTACAATTCTATTATTATTTTTGATGCTGTTTATAGTACTTTTATTACCGAACCCAACATTCCTAAAAGTATTTATGAAATAGAAGGGGCTACTAAATGTGCTATCGAAATTGGCAGTTTTTCCAAAATGGCTGGATTCACTGGATTGAGATTAGGTTGGTCTGTGGTTCCTGTTGACTTCACGATTGAAAGTACTGTGCCAGGAGAGTTGACCGAGATGTGTAGAATTAGTCAATCTATCAGGTTTTGGGGTGCTTCTAATTTAGCACAACAAGGGGGTATTGCGGCTTTATCATGTCAACAAGAATGTCAAGAAATTGTTAACTATTACTTGGAAAATGCCAGAATTCTCAAAGAAGGTTTAGAAGCTTTTGGACTGACATGTTTTGGTGGCACTAATAATCCGTATATATGGGTCAAAGGTTCGGAGGGAATGAATTCTTGGGAAGTTTTTAACCAACTATTACTTAAAGCAAATATTGTTGGCATACCTGGTTATTTTTTTGGTTCGAGTGGAGAAGGTTTCTTACGTATAAGCACTTTGACTCGCCGAGAAGAGATAGAAAAAGCAATGGAAAACCTTTATTCACTTTCATCGGTAATGGAGACCTAGAAGATATGATATTGATGGAATTGACATGATTCTTTATTTGAAAAAAACTCGGTATTAATTGCTTATGAATATGGTACAAACTAGCGCTGCTCAAAATCTTCTCACCACTGACTCCCCTAATTGGTCGGGGATATTGCAGCAATTACTCGACAGACAATCTCTTTCCGTTTCCCAAGCGTCGGATTTAATGCAAGGTTGGCTGACGGAAGCTATCCCCCCAGTACTATCTGGTGCGATTTTAGCAGCGATGCAAGCCAAAGGAGTAACTGCTGCTGAGTTATTGGGAATGGTCGAGGTTTTATACTCCCAATCTATCAAACCAACCTTACGTGACACAGTTGTTGGTGATTTACCACTGGTGGATACTTGCGGTACTGGTGGAGATGGTGCCTCCACGTTTAATATTTCCACAGCTGTGGCGTTCACCGTTGCAGCTTGTGGGGTAAAAGTTGCTAAACATGGGAACCGTTCCGCGTCTGGTAAAACTGGTTCGGCTGATGTCTTGGAAGCTTTAGGAGTTAATCTAGGAGCAGATAAGGAAAAAACTCAAGCTGCTCTAACAGAAGTGGGGATTACTTTTTTATTTGCACCAGATTGGCACCCTGCACTCAAAGCGATCGCACCGTTACGAAAAACCCTGAAAGTCCGCACAGTTTTTAATCTCCTCGGTCCTCTACTCAATCCCCTGAAACCGACAGGACAAGTAATTGGAATTAACAATCCTAAGCTTATAGAGACTTTTGCTCAAGTTCTCCAGCAACTGGGAACTCGTCGCGCAATTACACTCCACGGACGGGAAAAATTAGACGAAGCGGGATTGGGAGATAAAACTGATTTAGCAATACTCTCCAACCAACAAATACACCTGCTGGAACTAGACCCACAAGACTTAGGTTTAACCCCAGCCCCAATTAGTTCCTTAGCAGGTGGTGATGTCCAAGAAAATGCAGCAATTCTTAAAGCAGTCTTGCAAGGTAAAGGGACTAAACCCCAGCAAGATGTAGTTGCTTTAAATGCCGCTTTAGCACTGTATATTGGTGAAATTGTTACGGATAGTGAAGATTATTTAAATACTTTTGCTAATGCAGTAAATCTCGCTCAAGATGTGCTTAACAGTGGAGAAGGCTGGAGAAAATTGCAGGGCTTAGCGCAGTTTTTGATTTGAAGTAGGGAATGGGGACTGGATGCATAGATTCTTCCCAACTCCCAGAGTCCCTAATCCCTAATCCCTAATCCCTAATCATCGAGTTACTTCAAAACTCCCAAAACCGGGGTGGCTTCAACCTCAGCAATTGTTGGAGCCGATAATCCCTGACCATAAACATGGGGATTGGTTTCGGCGATTTGGGTATAAGCTTGACGAACCTGAGTATTAACTGCCACAGTCTTGGCATCGTACATCTGCATAGCCAGTTTAGGATAAAGTCCGATGGCGATAATCGGCAGGATAAAACAGGCTGCGATAAACAATTCCCGTGGTCTGGCATCATTATAAACGGACTGGCTAGGCAGGAGACAGTCAGTACCGAAGCAAACCGTTCCCTCATCTTCCTGGTTTTCTAGGGCAGCATTGTTAATATCACAGGAGATTTCTGCACCAGAACCGTAAAATACTTGTCGCAACAAGTTAAGCAGATAGATAGGGGTGAGGATAACTCCGACAGCAGCGAGGAATACTGTCACTGAGGAAAAAGTGGAACTGTAGATGTCGCTGGTGGTCAACCCAACGAAAACAGCGATTTCGCTAGCAAAGCCGCTCATACCGGGGAGAGCTAGAGAAGCCATTGCACCGATTGTAAAGATAGCAAACACTTTCGGCATTACCTGACCAATACCGCCCATACTATCCATTGACATGGTGTGGGTGCGATCGTAAGTTACACCAGCCAGGAAGAACAACACCGCTGCAATTAAACCGTGGGAAATCATTTGTAGCATTGCACCGCTGACCCCGATATCGGTGAAGGATGCAATACCCAGGAGTACAAACCCCATGTGGGAAACGGAAGAAAAAGCCAGACGGCGCTTCATGTTAGTCTGAGCAAAGGAATTCAGCGCGCCATAGATAATATTAACAACCCCCAAAATTGCCAATATGGGTGCAAAGTAAATATGAGCATTGGGAAGTAGTTCCATATTCAGGCGAATTAATCCATATCCGCCCATCTTTAATAACACACCAGCCAATATCATCGAAACAGGAGCGGAAGCTTCTCCATGAGCGTCAGGTAACCAGGTGTGCATGGGGAACACAGCCAACTTGACACCAAAAGCAATCAGCAATCCAGTATACAAGAGCAGTTCTAGGGCGATTGGGTAATTCTTCATACCCAGGTCAACCATATCAAAGCTGATATTACCGCCACCGTAGAGAGCCATTCCCAGCCCTGCTACTAGAATAAATATTGAAGCTAAGGCAGTATAAAGTAAAAATTTTGTGGCTGCGTAGCGACGCTTTTGACCGCCCCAAATAGAGACTAGCAAGTAAACAGGAACCAACTCCAGTTCCCACATAATGAACAGTAACAGCACGTCTTGGGCGACGAACACGCCTATTTGTGCTGAATAAAGAAGCAGCATGAGAAAATAGAATAGCTTTGGCTTGCGGTCAACTTGCCAAGCTGCAAAAATCGACAGGGTTGTCACCAGTCCCGCTAGCAGCACAAGCGGAACAGACAGCCCATCTACGGAAACTGCCCAAGAAAGTCCTAAAGTCGGCATCCAGGCATACTTTTCCACGAGTTGAAAAGTCGGGTTGCTCACATCATAATTCTTCCAAAAGGCGTAGCACATCAAAACAAAGTCCGCGATACCCACGCCGAGTGCATACCAACGCACGCGCTTACCTTCTTTATCGGGTAGCACGGGGATGATAAAGGAAGCAATGAGTGGTAACAGGACTATCGCGGTAAGCCAGGGAAACCGATCCGCTATCATGTCAATAAGAAAAAATACTTACTCAGTTAATAAAGTCATTGTACTAACTTGTGTAAACATTTGCGAATAAATCTTTATTTGGTATAAGTATAGATTTTTGTCTATGTACTTTGGGGAAATTACCAGTAAGGAAGTTATATATGCTGATGATTTGAATCAGCTACACAAGATAGGAGCTATGTAGGTTTGGGGATTGAGAATATTTGCTGCCATCTGATTAAAACCTTGAGTCAGCGGATGGGTGGGATATTTCAGACAAAACAGTCCGCTGCTACTTAGTAGTGCCATGTCCTCTACTAGGGGGAGGTGACCAGCTACGGGAACTTGGTAGGTTTTCTCAACTTGTTGCTGTAGGGTACAAAAGTCGATTTTGCTGGGAACTTTATTAATCACCAGCATGATGTTTTGGACTGTCAGCTGACGCGCAACATCAACTGTCACCGCCGTGCCTTGAAAGTCCTGACGGTCTGGGCGTAAAATTACTAGTACTAGGTCAGAAATCGCAATCGAGAGTAAGGTTTCGCGACTAATACCAGGGTGGGTATCGATGAATAGATAATCCAATTGCAAATCTTGGATCAACCGCCGAAATCCACTATTAAGTAAACTAACTTTATACCCTTCGCTGTCAATCCGAGCGATTTCATTAGCATTTAAGCTGGAGGGAATCAAGAACACTTTGCCTTTACCCTTAATCCCTAAATCTGAACTACAATCCCAAGCAGCGTCACTAATTGAACTATGATTCCACAAGTAATCATTCAATGTCTGGTGCTTGCGGGTGTCGTCAATGTTAAATAGAGCATGAATACCAGGTGATTGGAGGTCCGTATCTACCACTGCTACTCTGTGTCCTTGGAGTGCGATCGCTACTGCCAAATTAGCTGTTAGATTAGATTTACCAGTTCCACCCCGAAACGAATGAATTGCAATCATCTTAGACATATAGCAATGATTTTTGAATCACTTATGAAGACAGGGAACTCAAGAGCAGGGAACTCTTAACAAAAATTTTCCGCTCGATTTTTTGCAACAATCAAATAGGAGTCTTATGTAGCAAGCCTAAATCATTCGGAACCCTAACCCCTCTCCCTAGGGAGAGGGCACAGGGGTGAGGGTTATGGTACAACCCCTGCAAGACTTGCTATATAGTTGTTTTGTTTATCATCAAGAATTAGCAATGGAAATTCCGCAAGCTCTCCACTTCTGCTTGTAACTGCTGAAAATAATCAGTCTGAGTAATTTCCGCTACTTGATGTGCTATTTTATCTAAATTAATCGCAATCGGCATTTCCTGGATTTGGCGTTTGTTTGCCTCTGTCTTCGTGGTTAAGAGTAAAAGCTCTAATGCTGCCTTTTCCTGTTTTAAAGCAGCCAATTCTCGCTTCATGTCGCCGATTTCTGCCCTTAATTGCGCTTGAGTGTCTTCTAAACTATAGGTAATGAATTTACGACTCGGCTGGAGAGTGGGCAAAAATAGAAGTAGATTTTTCAGCGCTACTTCCATAAACACAGTCCAGTTGAGTGTACTAGCATTTGCAGTTGCCATTGCCTGTATCCGTTCTGTTTTTCCCAACAATTCTTTGTTTCTATGATGATGCGAGGAAACTGCTGAGCAAAAGATCAGTTTGGAGTTGCATTAGCTAATGGTTCACTGGTCTTGACAATTAATTAATTTTATGTTAATAGCTTAAAAGGCAATTTCCGGGAGCTAAGGACTCGTTTGAGACGGGAAGCTAAACGAGAAAACCGACGATAGGTCTTACGCACAGCATTCAAGACAAAGTAGGGTATCCGCAACCCCAGAGGAGACAATAGGGGGCGATAGAGCCAATAATATGCCTTCTTAAGGTTATCCCACTTGGAGCAGGTATCCTGATGCAAGAAGTCCGAGATATCCACCACCAGTCCCCGACCTTGGTACATCATCACATTGCGTCCGTGGACATCATGGGGATATAAACCACGCTTGCGAGCATAATCTAAGGCGGTGTCAATGTCTTCAATTACCTGCTTTGGTATCCGCAGACCACGGTGGATGCAGTCGTAGAGGGTCACCCCATACAGCCGCTTCAGGACTAAAAAATTAGCTCCTGCATATAGACATTCCGAGAAGGCTGGATGGGAACCGAGACGGCGGTAAACTTCTACTTCTTCGTCGAAACCGGGACGACCGGGGGCGTAAATCTTCACCACTAGGTCAGGAAAGTCAGGATGATAGACTACCACAGCGTAGTTTCCCGCTCCTATCAGCCTCCAGGGATTGGGGAGGTGGCGGACTTCTACAGGATCGTAGGGGTTGACACTTTCAATTTGGAATTTGGGAAGTAGCTGTTTGTGGACACTCTCGATTAACCAATTGATGTGTGATTTCTGCATATTGGGTGTCTTAAAGTAGCAAAGCTGAAACCGCCATGCAATAGCTACAACCTTTATATATCAAATTCTTCCCGGCTTAATAAAAGTTCATAAACTATCAAAATTTACCTTTTAATTAGAGGTGAATATTCTCCAAACCGCCAACGCAGGGTAGTAGCATTTTGGATTTCCACTACCTGCTGAATATCAAACTCCACCAGCCGTTGCGCTTGAGTAAAAAGATTTATTTTATCAGCATCCCAAATGACTTTTGCTTTGCCAGTAAGCTGTAGGGTATGACCTTGCTCAAAATCAACGAATAACAGACCAGCATTGGGATTTACTGCTAGGTTACCGAAGGTCTGGAACATATTGTTACCAGCATAATCGGGAAACATCAGCTTGTTGCTGTGGACTACTTGCACAAACCCCGGAAAGCCTCCCCGGTGGGAAGCATCAGCACCAGTTTCGGGATGGGAACTAGCGATGAAGAAGGTATCGGCTTTGCTAATCCAGTCTTTATCCCGATGATTGAGTGCCTCTCTAGTCAAAATTTGCGGTGGTGCTTGTAGTTCAGTGACTGTTGTGTGCAAATGACGCACCTGAATATACTTGGGACAATTAAAAAACGCCTGTTGAATTTTGATATTTATCTTTGCTTCTGGAGTTATCTCAACCTTACCATTGAGACGCAAACGCCGGCGATTTACCAAATCAATCACGAGGAGACCAATTTGGGGGTTGCTGTGCAGGTTTGACAATAGTCCATCTCTAGGTGTGGCGTCGATTTGTACAATCTGCTCGTTCAAAACTTGTAGAAAACCAGGGTTTCCAGTCACCAACGATGCCCATACTTGACTATGTGTATCCACACTCGCTGCTGCTGCTAGTTGTTGCTTACCCAGAAACTCCACAGCCGCTGGTTTAATGATACTACTAATCAGATGACACAGTTTTTGCGCCTCTTCCCGCACCCCCGCTTGGGTTTGGACTGCGATTTCTCCAGAATGAAAAGTCATGGTAATTTTGGATTTATTTTGTATCAACAGTCAAATGTCAAGAGCCAAAAGAGATATTTTTTGCATCCTGCTTGATTAACTTTAATTTCAATATTTTCTGAAGCCACCAAAATCACTCAAGATCAATTTTGCTGATAAATCAGGACACAAAACTGACCTTGGCTATTCCAGATTAATGTGGTATTGCGAAACCCGTTGCTGTTTTGCAAATATATCCTGTAAGAGAATTTCTGTTGTCCTTGGTTAATTAATGCCCACCCTGAAATAGGGGGTCTTGTCTGTCAAAGACAAAGGAGTTATCAAAACTGTGGCTACTCTTAAAGCTTCTGTTCCGGGTCTAGCAACAATTAAACAAGCCAGAATAGCCAAAGGGTGGGCTGTTGATGATTTTAGATGGATTGAGTCAGCCAGTGAAGTTTTAGGGGTCTGTTGGGAAGAAACCGGCGTTCTTGCTCATGGGGTTTCGGAAGGGACTTGGAAACGGTTTTTATCAGGAAAGAACCCAATTAATGCCGATGCATTTCAAGCCTACTGTCAAGTTTTGGGAATCGATTGGCAAGAGGTTGCACAGAGTAAGGAAGTAAAACAACAAGCAAGACAAGGGGGAGGAGGGGATAATTTCTCTAGTTTGTCTGTCCAGACAGATTGGGGTGAAGCACCGGATGTATCGATTTTTTACGGTCGCAGTCAAGAACTAGAGACGGTTCAGCGATGGATAGTGCAGGAAAACTGTCGCTTGGTGACGCTGCTGGGGATGGGTGGGATTGGTAAAACAACGCTTGCTGTCAAGCTAGCGCAACAAATTGTAGATACGCAAAATTTCGCGTTTGTAATTTGGCGCACTCTCCGCAATGCTCCCCCAGTGGAAGATATTTTGAGAGAATTAATTCAGTTTCTTTCCGGTGAGCAACAGACGAATTTACCACCTAACTTAGACGGGAGAATCTCGCTACTGTTGAAATATTTACGTGAGAAACCTTGTCTGCTGATTTTGGATAATGCAGAATCAATTTTACTATCGGGCGATCGCACGGGTCGTTATCGTGCTGGATATGAAGGATATGGGCAGTTTCTGCGTTGTGTGGCAGAAACCTCCCACTGCTGTTGTTTAATTCTGACTTCGCGGGAGAAACCACAAGGACTAGCAGCGTTTGAAGGTGATAGTCTGCCGGTGCGTTCTCTGCAACTATCGGGTTTACCAGAAACAGCAGGACGCTCGTTATTTAATGTTAAAGGGCAGTTTAGCGGCTCACCAGCAGAATGGCAAATCTTAATTTCACGCTATGGTGGTAATCCTCTGGCTTTGAAGATTGTAGCTTCTGCCATCCGAGACTTTTTTGATGGTAGTATTTCTCAATTCTTAGAAATCTCCCAGCAAGCTGCGTTTATCTTTGATGATATTCGCGACTTGCTCTCTCGGCAATTCCATCGTCTGACACTTTTGGAACAAGAGATTATGTACTGGTTAGCTATTAACCGCGAACCAGTGACTTTGCCACAATTGCAAGCAGATATTCTTGCCAATGTCCCACCCCGTGAACTTCTAGAATCCCTCAGTTCTTTGCAACGACGCTCTTTAATTGAAAAAAGTCGGGGTGAACGCAGCAGCGCTTGTACTCAGCAACCTGTGGTGATGGAATATGTCATCAATCAATTAATTGAGCAAGTTTCTCAAGAACTTCTGGCACCGGCGGCAACGGATTTTGTAGCGGATGTAACGGATAAGTTATTTGTGGGACTCACAGATAAACTATCCGCTACAGACGTTAGCGAAGCATCCGTTGCCTTATTCATCCGCCATGCGTTAATTAAAGCTACTGCTAAAGATTATGTGCGGGAGACACAAGCAAGTCTGATATTGCAACCAATTATTGATAATTTAATTACAGAATTAGGGAGTGGGGAAAATATTGGTATTCGTCTGAGTCAAATCCTCTCCCAGATGCGGGGAAAATCACCCCAGCAAACAGGTTACGCAGCTGGTAATGCGCTGAATCTATTGCATCAAGCACAGGTTGATTTAAGCGGCTATGACTTTTCCCAGTTAACGGTGTGGCAGGCTTATTTGCAGGGGGTGAACTTGCATAATGTTAATTTCGCTGACTCCGACTTATCTCACTGTGTTTTTACGGAAACTCTAGGTAATATTTTATTTCTTGCCTTCAGCCCTGACGGTCAGTTGTTGGCCACCGGCGATACTGACTGTAATATTCGTCTGTGGAGTGTAAAAACAGGTCAGCTGCTGGTGATTTGCAGCGGACACACCCATTGGGTACGTTCAGTAGCCTTCAGCCCAGATGGGCAAATTATCGCCAGTGGCAGTGCTGACCAAACGGTGCGGCTGTGGGATGCCAATACAGGTGAATTGATTAGAGTCCATACTGACCATACTAACGAGGTTCATTGCGTTGCTTTTAGTCCCGATGGTCGATTTGTGGCAAGCGGCAGTTCCGATTGTACAATCCGCCTGTGGGATGTTCTGGGGGGTAAATGTTACAAAACTTTAACTGGACATACTGATTGGGTGCGTTGCGTTGCCTTTAGTCCAGATGGGAGAATCCTGGGAAGTGGGGCTGCAGACCACACAGTCAGGTTGTGGGATACTCAAACAGGCGAATGTTTGCATATCTGCATTGGACACGCAGATTGGGTGCGTTCAGTTACATTTAGTCACAATGGTAAGAGATTAATCAGTGGTAGTAGCGACAAAACCATCCAATTTTGGGATGTTGCCACGGGTAAATGCGTACAAATTTACACCGGACATACTGGTGGAGTTTACTCTATAGCTCTGAGTTCTGACGGTCAAGTGCTGGCAAGTGGGGCTGGTGACAAAACGATGAAATTTTGGGATATTAGCACGGGGCGAACTATTAGAACTATATACGGACAAACAGATCAAGTTTTTGTAATTGCTTTCAATTGCGATGGTCAGACATTAGCCAGCGTCAGCCAAGACCAAGTAGTCAGGTTGTGGAATTGGCAGACAAATCAATGTTTCAGAACATTACAGGGACACACGGATTGGCCATTTCCCGTGGCTTTTAGTCCTCAAGGTGATATCTTGGCAAGTGGCAGTAGCGACCAAACTGTCAAACTGTGGAATCTGGATACAGAACAAATTTGCAAAACCCTATACGGACATAGCGCGCAGATATTATCTGTAGCCTTTGCTCCTGAAAGCGATTTCCTCGCAGGTAAAGGTAATCTTTTAGCAAGTGCCAGTGCTGACCAAACGGTGCGACTTTGGGATGGAGATACAGGTCAATGTTTCATGATTTTACACGGTCACACAGACTGGGTAGACTCAGTGGAGTTTAGTCCAGATGGTTACACCCTAGCAAGTAGCAGTGCTGACAAAACAATCCGACTGTGGAATGTCCAAACTGGAGAATGTCTGAGAGTTTTGCAAGGACATACGGATACGGTTTACTCTATCGCCTATTGTCCTGTGGGGGAAGACTTGGGCAGTAGTGACAGACAAATTTTAGCAAGTAGTAGTGCTGACCAGACAGCAAAACTGTGGGATGGAAACACAGGTGAGTGCTTGTTAACTTTCAAGGGACACAAAAGAAGAATTTACTCCGTTGCTTTCAGCCATGACGGCAGAATTTTAGCTACAGGCAGTACTGACGATACAATTAAGCTGTGGGATGTCAAGACAGGTAAATGTTTGCAAACCTGCACCGGACATACTAATTGGATATATTCAGTGACCTTTTGTGGTGATGGTAATGGTAATATCGTAGCCAGTGCCAGTGCTGACCAAACTGTGAGATTGTGGGATGTCAAAACAGGGAAGTGTTTGCATATTTGCACCGGACACACCCATCAACTATGTGCTGTAGCTTCTGCACCAAATCGTCAAATTATCGCTAGCGGTTCTCAAGACCAAACTGTGAGATTGTGGGATGTCAAAACTGGTAAATCTCTGACAACCTTGATTGCACCTAGACTCTACGAAGGGATGAATATTACTAGAGCTAAAGGTTTAACTAAGGCACAGATAATGACGCTTAAGGCTTTGGGTGCGATAGAATGCAGGGGATGAGTGGGATTTGGGTATGGTGGTCTAGCCAGAGTTTGTCCAAATGATATCACTCCTTTTTGTTAGAGTAAGACGTATTCCCATCTATAGCCATTACCTTACTCTAGCCTCATACCAGTAAAATTATGTTGAATACAGTAAGAATCGAAAACTTCCGTTGTTTCCAATCTTTCGAGCTTCAGCATTTAAGTAGAGTTAACCTCCTGGTTGGTACAAATAATAGTGGTAAAACATCAATATTAGAAGCTATTCAGCTTTTATGTTCGCGAGGTAATCTGGAACCACTAGCTGAGGTCATGATTAATCGAGGTGAGTATTTTTATAATGATGACCGGAGAGTAAGAAATACTGAACTTGATATTTGTCATCTTTTTTATGGGCATAAAATTGAACCAGGCAGTAAATTTTCGATATCAAGTATGAATGAAACCATTGAAAATGAGGTGGTTGCATCCATAGATTTACGACGTTCAATGCGCCCCAAATCTGATGAAATTCCTGATTTTTATCAACTAGAAAACCTGTTGTATGAAGCTGCTAATGAGTTGAATCAGCTTGGTTTAGTTTTTAAATGGAGTCAGGGAACAGAAACTGAAAGTTTCTTAGTATCTATATCACCCGATGGTGGACTTTCTACTGACTCTTTACGCCCCTATCCTGTAAGCATGGAAACTCCGACAAAAAAAACCCAATTTGTCACATCATCTTCCTTAACTACACAGAAGATGACAGAACTTTTCAATCAGGTAGTCCTAACACCAGAAGAAACACTTGTACAAGAAGCACTTCAAACAATTGAACCAAAAATTGAGCGGATTGCTGCAATTAGCACTGAGAGATATAGGTTTTCCGACTCGCGTGGTGGTTTTGTTGTCCGCCTTTCTGACAGTAACCAGCGCGTGCCTATTGGTAGTATGGGTGATGGGATTTGGCGAATTTTAGGGCTTGCACTCTCGACAGTATGCGCTAGAGATGGATTTTTATTTGTCGATGAAATTGATACCGGACTCCATTTCACGGCTATGTCTGATATGTGGAAGCTAGTGTGGAAAACAGCAGAAAGATTAAATGTGCAAGTTTTTGCAACAACACATAATAGTGATTGTTGGACTAGTTTAGCGAGTATTGCGAGTCAGGAAGATAGAACGGGGGATGGAATTACAATTCAAAGAATAGAACGAGGTAAAAACACAAGTGTAGTCTTTACAGAACGTGAAATTGTCATTGCAGCCGAACGGGGTATTGAGGTACGTTAAGCAATGGCAAGCCGGTATAAACCTAAAAAGCTAATAGTAGAAGGTAATCAAGATAAACGAGTCATTCCAGAACTGATTGAAGCTAACGGCATTTCGTGGGGAAATACAAGAGAAACTGCCATTGTTGACATTCAAGCCTATGGAAGCAACCAATTCATCGATGCAGATGTAATATCAACGGAACTGAAAGCTTCTGGGCTGACTCACCTAGGACTGATGGTAGATGCAGATGATGATTTAGCTGCACGTTGGCAAAGTATTAGAAGTGCCTGCTTGAAAAGTATTCCTGACATTCCTGAAGTATTACCGCAGACGGGACTAATTCACAGTACAAAAACTGGAATTAAATTTGGTGTTTGGATTATGCCAGATAACCAAATACGAGGGATGTTAGAAACTTTTATGGCGTATATGATTCCAGATGAGAGCGAACCACTTTGGCAATATGCTCAACAAGTAGTAGCACAAGCAAAAAGCCGAGGAGCATCATATATAGATGCTCATCTTGATAAAGCTTACATCTACACATGGTTAGCATGGCAAAATCCACCAGGTAGACAATTACATAACGCTATCATGGAACGAATTTTAAATCCGCAGCATCCCAAAGCACAAACCTTTGTCACCTGGTTTAGAAATCTTTACGAGCTTTAGCCCTTCACTTATCATGGATAATGATTTATTAGGAGTCCCGTTGAATACTCACAATTAAGACTGAGACAGAAATCCTTATCATGTTTTTTCTGTAAAACTTAACAGCCAAATTCTTTCCAATTTTGCAATTCGTCGGCGGAGAATTTGTATTTTAGACTGACGATAGCCAATAATTGTCAATAGCAAAAATAGAGGTAGACAAACTACGCCAGATACCACAAGGGGATTTACAGAAACATTATTTTGTTGACTGAGATTAGCTGCAGGTTTAACAGATGTTTGCATTTGCATAATTTTCCCCATCTAAAACTTAGCGTTGTACAGGTGTTGCGGTGAGATATTTTATTTATAGGGGAATCTAATTTGAGAGTCGATACAGAAAAGTTAGGGAGTTGCAGAGCAAAAAACTACTTAACTTGGGAGAATCCCAAATGTGTAAATTAGTCCCCGTCCTTAAGGACGGGGTTTTATTTTTTTGTAGTGCGGGCTTCTAGCTCGCTTTCTGGGGATTCAGGAGCAAGATGCTCCCACTACAAACCTTATTATTTTTTTGTAGTGCGGGCTTCTAGCTCGCTTTCTGGGGATTCAGGAGCAAGATGCTCCCACTACAAACCTTATTTATGCAAAATTGGGATGCTCCCATTAACTTTTAATTACTTTGCTATCAACTATTTTAATTAAATTTTACAACTAACTCAATTCTGTACTAATTTCTCGCAACCAAATTGCAATTTCTGCTGTTTGGTCAAAACACGTATGAGCAGGTTCATCT
>Ga0114939_10001699_pt1 | contig 17133 bp, 13 predicted proteins | sample AshMeaCrysSpring_FD_87196 | JGI IMG/M metagenome (GOLD analysis project Ga0114939, IMG submission 87196) | Groundwater microbial communities from Big Spring, Nevada to study Microbial Dark Matter (Phase II) - Ash Meadows Crystal Spring | ecosystem: Environmental > Aquatic > Deep subsurface >... | reverse complement strand
GCGGCGCAGGCACGACCACCACACAGAGATCGAGCGGTTCCGGCACGTCGGCGATGGTCGGATGGCAGAGGTGGCCGAGGATCTCCTTCGCCGTCTGGTTCACGGGGTAGACCTTCCCCCCGTAGCGGTACTCGACCAGGTTCCGCACCACGCCGTAGCCGAGCTTGCGCGGGTCGGAGGACGCGCCGACGATTGCTACGCCGCGGGGATTGAAGAAGGGATCCAGCATGGTGTCTCCGGCACGAGGTGGCGGATGCGGTGTCAGCGGACCGCTCCCGCGGGCTCGACCGCTTCCAGCAGAAGTTCGGCGACGTCCTTCACCTTCACGGACGAGTCGGCCTCTTTCGCCTTCACGCCGTCGGTGAGCATGGTCATGCAGAACGGGCAGCCGGTCCCGATCACGTCCGCTCGGGTGGCGAGGGCCTCTTCCGTCCGCTCGATGTTCACCCGCTTCCCCTCGCGCTCCTCCATCCACATCCGTCCCCCCCCCGCCCCGCAGCAGAAACTGCGGCTGCGCGAGCGCTGCATCTCCGTCTGCTCGCGTGCCACGATGTCCACGAGCGCGCGCGGCGACTCGTAGCTGTCGTTGTACCGGCCGAGATAACAGGGGTCGTGGAAGGTGACACGGCCGGTGCCGCCGGACGAGGGCCGCAGCCGCCCCGACTCCACGAGCCGCCGCAGGAAGTCGGTGTGGTGAACCACCTCGTAGTCGCCGCCGAACTGCTTATACTCCTTCCCCAGGGACTGCAGGCAGTGGGGACATGTCACCACGATCTTCCGCACACCGTAGCCGTTGAGCACGGCCACGTTCTCCGTGATGAGCGACTGCGCGAGGTACTCGTTCCCCATCCGCCGCGCGGGGTCGCCGTTGCACTTCTCCTCGGTCCCCAGGATCGCGAACTTCACCCCGGCGATCTGCATCAGGCGCGCGAAGGCCTGCGTCACCTTCCGGTACCGGGCGTCGTACGCGCCGGCGCATCCCACCCAGAAGAGCACTTCGGCGTCCTTCGCCTCGCTCATCCGCGGGATGTTCATCCCCTCCGCCCAGTCCGCCCGGGAGGCGTGTCCGAAGGCCCACGGCGTGAAGTTGCGCTCGAGGTTCGCAAAGGTGGTCTTGAGCTCCTCCGGAAAGCGGGACTCGTTCAACACCAGCCCGCGCCGCAGGTCCACGATGGTGTCCACATGCTCGATCATCACCGGGCATTCCTGCACACAGGCCATGCAGGTCGTGCAGGCCCACAGCTCCTGTTCGGTGATGAAATGGTCCAGGAGGGTGTGCGCGAGAAGGGGGTTCGATTCCCCCGCCGGGGCGCCGTCGCCGGGACGGCCGGCCATCAGCGGCGCCTTCTCCATGGTCCGCCTCCGCACGTCCACGATGATCTTCCGCGGACTGAGCAGCTTCCCCGTGGTGTTGGCCGGACAGGAGGCGGAGCAGCGGCCGCATTCCGTGCAGGTGTAGCCGTCCAGGAGCTGTTTCCAGGTGAGATCCTCCACGTCCGTGGCGCCGAACTTCGTGAGGGTCTCGTCCGCGAGGTCGATCGGCTGCAGGGCCCCTTTCGGCCCCAGGTCCGAGAGGAAGACGTTGGGGATCGAGGTGAGGACGTGCAGGTGCTTCGAGAAGGGGAGGTAGTTGAGGAAGCCCAGCACGAGGAGCATATGCCCCCAGAAGAAGGCATGGTACCAGGACGAGACAGCCCCCGTTTCCATCCCCGCGAAGAGGGGGGCGAGCGCCGACGAGGCAAAGCGCGCGGCGTGGGCATCCGCCGGCCAGAGCACCATGCGTGCGGCGTTCTGTCCGAGCATCGTCAGCATCACCCCCAGAATGAGCGCCAGCACCAGGATGGCGTCCCACTTCGAGTGCCCCTCCACCTGCAGCCGCTTCGGCGGCGCAAACAGCCGCCGGGCGAGGGACACCAGAACCGAAAGAACCACGCCGAGGGCGATCAGATCCTGCAGGAACACGAGCGGAGCATACAACGGTCCGAGGAACGCGAGGGACGCTCCGGGGACGAGCCCTTCCAGAATCGACTCCACGACCGCGAGGAGGAGGATCATGAACCCCCAGAAGATCACCGCGTGGAGGATGCCGGCAAAGGGCTCGCGCAGGATCTTGCTCTGCCCGATCGCCACCCTGAGCGCGGTCGCGGCCCGTTCCCCGAGCCGGTCGGTGCGCATCTCTTTCTTGCCGATGGCCAGGTAGCGCACGAGGCGGCGCGCGTTGGAGAGGAAGAAGCCGAGCGCGGCGGCGAGCACCAGCGCGAAGATCACGGAGTTCAGGGACATGCGCTGCCTTCCGAGGGGATGGCCTGGGGGACGTGGGAACGGGGTGTGGCGGGGAATATAGGTCGATTCCCGCAGAAGCTCAACGCGCCCTCAACGGTGCTCGAGGCACAGCACCGTCCGGCGCTCACGGACGCAAAGGAGCCGCCCGTCGAGGATCATGAATGCCGCCGGGATGGGCGCCTGCACACGCCCGTCGAGCGCAAGGACCCCGGCCCTCTCGCCGCGGGGGAGACGGTGGAACCGGAGCTCGCTCCGGTATGCAGGGGTCGCCGGGGTATGCCCGGCGAGCGGGAGGTAGGCGTGGAGCACGAGGAGCGGACCCCAGGCGGCAACCTCCGCGGCCTCCTTCGGCGCCTCCGGCGGAAGCGCCCCGAGCGATCGCGCCACGGCGGCGGAGAGGTCTCCCGCGAAGAGCGAGGCGGGCACGGGGAGGAGCGGCTCGGGGCCCGGCTCGGGAGGCATGGTGCGCGCGACGTCGCGGACTCCGGAGAATTCGTCGCCCCAGTCGCGCACCATCTCGCCGCTCCGGTACCGGTGCTCCCTCACGGCGCGGCCGGTGAGCGTGGGACGGCCGGTGAAGAGCGAATCCCCCGCGGCGAGCAGCAGGTGCGCCTCGCGGTCTTCCCAGAGCACCGTGCCCGTCCCCGCATCCAGCACGATCACCCCTTTGTGCTCCGGCATGTCCGGTTTGGCGAACCGGTGGAGGACCACCGTCTCGCGGTGGACGGCCTCGATGCCGAGCCACCACGGCTCGTCGAACGTCACACGCTCCCAGAGCGGCCTCCCCGTGCCGAGGTCGATACAGAAGAACGATGCGGCCTTCGCCGCCGTGTCACGGTCCTCGCCCACCACCCGCCCGCCCGGGGCCGGCACGAGCCGCCACACCGAGCCCTGCACCGCGTACTCCCACGCGGTGCGAATCGGCGGCGGACGGAAGACGTCCAGGGGGCGCACAGGGAGGAGCCGGTCAGGGACGACCGAAGGCGCGTTCGAGCAACGGGCGCAGCGCGGCGGCCGCGAGCGCGCGGTGGCTGAGCCCATTCTTCTCCGCCGCTGTCATCTCGGCGAAGGTCTTCCGGTGCCCGTCCGGCATGAACACCGGATCGTACCCGAAGCCCCCCGCGCCGCGGGGGGACTCGAGGATCGTGCCGCGCACGGTTCCCTCCGCCAGGTGTTCCTTCCCCGCCGGGTCGATGAACGCCAGCACGCACCGGAAGCGTGCGCCGCGCCTGCGCTCCGCCACCCCGCGCAGCTCGGCGAGGAGCTTCCTGCAGTTGTCCGCGTAGGTCGCCTTCTCCCCCGCGTAGCGGGAGGAGCGGACGCCCGGGGCGTTGATCAGGTACCCCACCTCCAGACCGGTGTCGTCCGCGAGAACCGGCCCGCCGACCACCCTGTGGACGGTGCGGGCCTTCTGCAACGCGTTCTCCTCCAGCGTCTCCCATTCTTCGGGGATCTCCCGGAGCTGCGGGTGGTTCTCAAGCCCGGCGATTTCGACCCCCGCGCCTTGCAGCAGGGTGCGCAGCTCTTCCACTTTGTGGGTGTTGTTCGTCGCGAGGGTCAGTCGGGCCATGGGGTCTCGTCGTGGTGGTGTGCGTATGGAGCCGACCGCGCACGCGGTCGATCGACTAAGGGTTCAACCGCGCCGTGAGCCGCCGGAGTTCCTCGCGTGCGCGGGCGGCAGCCCGGTCGGGGTCGAGGGTGAGGTGCCTTCGGTTCCTGTACACCCAGCGGCCGTCGATCATCACCGACACCACGTTCTCCGGCGAGCCGGTGTAGACGATGGCGCCCTCCGGCTCCCCGAATCCTTCGCCGCAGGGGTTCCAGACGTGCCGCAGATCGAGCAGGAGGAGGTCGGCGTTCTTCCCCGCCTCGACCGACCCCGTTTCGCTGTCGATGCCGAGTGCGGCCGCGCCGCCGATCGTGGCCATGGCGAGCACATCGCGCGCCCGGAGGGCGGCGGGTCCGTGGATCGGCCTCTGGATCGCGGAGGCCAACCGCATCTCGCGGAACATGTCGAGGGTGTTGTTGCACGCCGCCCCGTCCGCCCCCAACGAGACCCGCACCCCCGCACGGCGCAGCGCAGGCACGGGCGCCACCCCGGAGCCGAGCATCAGGTTGGACGACGGGCAATGCAGCACCGCGGCGTCGCGCTCGGCGAGCAAGCCCGCTTCCCGGTCCCCGAGGTGGACGCAGTGCGCCAAGCAGGACCGCCGGCCCAATACGCCGAGTGCGTCGAAGTGCTCGATGTTCCCCATGCCGCATCGGGCGTGCACCGCCTCCATCTCGCGCCGGTTCTCGGCGGCGTGGGTGTGGAACAGCATCCCGGGGAACTCCCCCGTCATCGCGTGGGCCTCCTTCAGCAGGCCGTCCGTGCAGGAAAGGACGAAGCGGGGCGCGACCGCGTAGCGGACTCTCCCGTTCGCGCTCCCGTGCCATGCGAGCGCCTGCTCGCGTGCCGAATCGATCGCCGCACGCGACGGCTCCTTCAGAGGCGGATGGAGGTCGTTCAGATCGATGAGCGATTTCCCGATGAACGCCCGGATCCCCGACCCGGTCACGGCTTCGGCGATCTCCTCTTCGTGGCGGACGCTCCCCATGTCCATGATCGTGGTGGTGCCGGAACGTAGCAGCTCGGCGAGTCCCGCGCGCGCAGAGGCGGCCATGGAGGCGGCGTCGTGCGCAGCCTCGAAGGGGAAGATCCTGAGGCGGAGCCAGTCCATCAGGTCCAGGTCGTCCGCCAGCCCGCGGAAGAGGGTCTGGCAGAGGTGGACGTGGGTCTGGACGAAACCGGGGATCAGCACCAATCCCGCGGCATCCACCACCTCTCCGGCGAACCCCCTGCGGGCGGCGGAGGAGTCATCGTGGATCGCGACGATCCGGCTCCCCCCCACCTCCACCGCGCCGCGGGGGAGAACCCGCCCTGCCGCATCCATGGTCACGATCGTCGCGTCCGTGACGAGCGTCCGACTTGCAACGGGGGGTGTCATCATGAGATCGCCGCCTCGATCGCTTCGTCCACGGTCTCGACCTGCACCGCTTCGATGCCGAGTCCCGGGGGGATCGTGACACCGCGTGTGGCGGTGCGGGGGATGAGGATACGCGCGAACCCGAGTTTCCCCGCCTCGGCGATCCGCTTCTCCATCTGGCTCACGGCACGCACCTCGCCGCCGAGCCCCACCTCCCCGACCGCCACCATCTGCGGGTCCACCGGCCTGTTCCGGAGACTGGACACGACGGCGAGCGTCATGCCGAGGTCGACCGCCGGCTCGTCCACCCGCACGCCCCCCGCGACATTCACGAAGACGTCGAACAGCCCGGTCTGCACGCCCGCCCGTTTCTCGAGGACGGCCAGCAGCATCTGCAGCCGCTTGGTGTCGAAGCCGGTCGGGGTGCGTTGCGGCACGCCGTAGCTGGTCGGGGCCACCAGCGCCTGCACCTCCACCAGGAGCGGCCGGGTGCCTTCGATGGTGGCCACCACGGTGGAGCCGGTGGCGCCCGCCTTTCGCTCGGCCAGGAAGGCCTGCGAGGGATTGACGACCTCGCGCAGGCCGCCGTCGTGCATCTCGAAGATCCCTATCTCGTTCGTGGAGCCGAAACGGTTCTTGAGCGAACGGAGGATCCGGTAGGCGTAGTGGCGCTCCCCCTCGAAGTGGAGCACGGTGTCCACCATGTGTTCCACCACGCGCGGGCCGGCGATCACTCCCTCCTTCGTAACGTGTCCCACGAGGAACACCGGAGTCCCCTTCTCCTTCGCGATCCTTACGAAGCGGGCGGTGGCTTCGCGCACCTGGCTCACGGTACCGGCGGGGCTCTCGAGCTCGCTGCGGTACATGGTCTGGATGGAATCCACGACGATGATGTCCGGCTCCCCGTTCTCGATGACCGCGCCGATCACGTCGAGGTCCGTCTCCGCCAGCACCAGCAGCCGCTCCGAGGGCTTCGCTTCGAGGCGGTTCGCTCGGAGGCGGAGCTGCTGGACGGACTCCTCCCCCGTGACGTAGAGGGTCACCTGGTCGCGGAGGGAACACGCCATCTGCATCATCAGGGTCGACTTTCCGATTCCGGGGTCGCCCCCCACCAGAACTGCGGAGCCGTGAACCACTCCCCCTCCCAGGACCCTGTCGAATTCCGGGATGCCGATGGTCATTCTGGGCTCCTCTGCGGCGCGCACATCGGTGATCGGTATCGCGGTCGAGGAGCGCGGCTTCGAGCGGGGGGAACGCCCCTTCGCCTTCGCGGGTGCGATTTCCTCGACAAAGCTGTTCCATGCCGCGCAATTCGGGCATTTCCCGATCCAGCGGGGAGAAGAGTAGCCGCACGACTGGCAGGTGTACGCCGAGGAGAGACGGGCCATGGCAGATGTGTCCGATTGGCCTTAGATTTGCTTGAGAATAGATTAATATAAAGAGGGGTCGCCGGATATCCAATTCTGGGAGCAACCGGCCCCCCTGAGTGCGATCACCTGAGGGAGATTCAGATGTTCACGAACAGGCGTCCTGACCACCGTTCACTCACCACCCTGGCCCTCCTCCTGTTGCTCCCGGGGACGGCGGCCCTTGCCGGCGGGACGATCACGCCGCAACTCTCCGCGGAGCTCGCCTTGTCCCCGGCGGAGACGGCCCATGTGGTCTGGGTGGAGCTGACCGACAAGGGGCGCTACGAAGCGCTCCGGGCGGCGGTCCCCTCTTCGGTCGTCACCGAGCGGTCGCTCCGCAGACGCGCGAAGGTCCGTGAGCTCCCGGCGCTGGTCGACTACACTGATCTCCCGGTCGACCCCGGACACCTCTCGACACTTGCGGCGGAGGCCGCTGCTGTCCGTCACACGTCGAGGTGGTTCAACGCGGTGACGCTGTACGCCACCCGCGCACAGGTCGAACGGATCGCCGCGCTTCCGTTCGTCCGCTCGGTGGACCGCATGGCGCGCTACGGCCGCAGGACGGCGGAGCCGGTGGACGCCCAGGGTCCCGTTGCGCCTCCCGGCCCCCCCTCCCCCGCCTCGCCGCACCTGCTCGACTACGGCGCATCCCTCACGCAGGTCAGCCAGATCAACGTCCCCACGCTCCACGACGGCGGGCTCAACGGCACGGGAGTGATGGTGGGGGTGTTCGACAACGGATTCCGGCTTCCGAACCATGAGTCGTTCGCAACGATGACCATCGCCGCGACGTACGACTTCGTCGACTACAAGGTGAGTGTGGTGCCCCGCAACCCGAGCACCTCATTCGGCGCGCACGGGGTGAACACCCTCTCCACCATCGGCGGCTACAAACCGGGGCAGCTGATCGGTCCCGCCTACGGCGCCACCTACATTCTCGCGCGAACGGAGAACGACAGCAGCGAGACGCCACTGGAAGAGGACAAGTGGATCGCCGCCATCGAGTGGGCGGACAGCCTCGGCGTGGAGGTGACCAGCACCTCGCTGAGTTACCTCGCGTACGACCCTCCGTACACGAGCTGGACCTGGCAGGACATGAACGGCAACGCCACCCGGATCACGCGCGCGGCCGACATGGCGGTGGCACGCGGCATCGTGGTCGTCAACTCGGCCGGGAACGACGGCAGCAGCACACGCAATACCCTGGGGGCTCCCGCCGACGGGGACAGCGTTCTCACGATCGGGGCGGTCACCTCCACCGGCGCCCGTTCCAGCTTCAGCTCCGTGGGTCCGACCACGAGCGCCCCCCCGCGCATCAAGCCGGACGTCATGGCCATGGGCTCCAGCGTGAGGGTGGCGAGCGCGACCTCCACCACGGGCTACGGCTTGTCCAGCGGCACCTCGTTCTCCTGTCCTCTGGCGGCCGGGGTCGTGGCCATGATCCTGCAGGCGCGGCCCAATGCCACGCCGATGCAGGTGGTAAACGCCCTTCGGAGCACGGGGAGCAACGCCGGGAGCCCCAACAACCAGATGGGCTGGGGTATCATCAACGCCGTCTCGGCCGTGAACTCGGTGCCCCTCCCCATCCAGCTCGCATACCTGCGTGCCGAACCGGCGGGACCCGACAGTGTCCTGGTGCGGTGGGGAACGCTCACCGAAGTCAACAACTACGGCTTCGAGGTGGAGAAGTCCCGCTTCGCCGCTTCAGGGTTCGCGACTATTCCGGGGAGTTTCGTGGAGGGGGCCGGCACCATCGAGGTCCCGCGCGACTACCGGTACGTGGACGCCGCGGCCACGGGGGGGCTATGGTACTACCGGTTGAAGCAGATCGACCTCGACCGCACGGTGCACTACACGGAGCCGGTTTCGGTGACGGTGACCGGCGTGACAGAAGAACGAGGAGCCGCCGCATTTGCGCTTCAGCAGAACTATCCCAACCCGTTCAACCCGTCGACCCTTGTCCGATTCGAGCTGCCGTCGGCCGGACTCGCACGGCTTGCTCTCTACGACGGGCTGGGCCGGGAGGTGATGGTCCTGGCCTCGGGTGAGCTTCCTGCCGGCCCGCACGAAGTGACACTCCAGGCGTCGGGGCTTTCGTCGGGCACCTACTTCTGCCGACTCAGCTCGCAGGGGAGGACCGCTGTCGTGCGGATGGTCCTCCTGAAGTAGAAAACGAAATGAGGTAACACATCCCCGCGCAGCGGCCGGAGTGCCGCGGCGCGGCTTGATTCTGCGCCGCGCAGCGGATATCTTCCACCACACCGTCCGAGCTCCCCAACCGCCGGTCACCGTCCTCGACGTGGTTCGACACCCGCTCCTCCGCATCCTCCTTCTCCTCCCGGCACTTCCCGGGCTCCTTGCCCCATCCGCCCCCGCACAACCCGCGCCCAAAGCGGAGGTGCGCGCCGTGTGGCTCACCACCGCCGGCGGACTCGACTGGCCCTCTTCCACCGACCCGCGTGAGCAGCAGGAATCGCTCCGCGCCATCGTGCGCTCCCTCCAGGCCGCCAACGTCAATACGATCTTCTTCCAGGTCCGCGCACGGGGTGACGCGTACTACGCCTCCGCGCTCGAGCCCCGGGCGCAAAACCTCACCGGCACTCTCGGCATGGACCCCGGGTGGGACCCCCTGGCGTTCATCCTCCGTGAAGCGCGCGAGGCCGGCATGGAGGTGCATGGCTGGTTCAACGTCTTCAAGATCAACTCGGGCAGGCCCCCGCAGCGGAGCTCCCCGCTCCACCCCGAGCTCGCCTTCCCCTCGTGGTGCGCACGCGTGGAAGGGGAGACCTGGCTCGATCCGGGATACCCCGGCGTGCGCGCCTACGTGCTACGCGTGGCAATGGACCTCGTGCGACGGTACGACCTGGACGGGCTCCATCTCGACTTCGTCCGCTACCCCGGACGCTCCTTCCCCGACGACGAGGCGTTCGCCCGCTTCGGCGGAAAGCGGTCGCGCGACGAGTGGCGCAAGGCCAACATCGACCGGCTCGTCTCCGAACTGTACGACAGCGTGAAGGCCGCACGGCCGCGGCTGAAGTTCGGGGCCGCGCCGTTCGGGCTGCACGAGGACGACCCGGAAAGCCGGTCGGATGGTGCGCCGAAGACGGTCTACCAGGACGCCAAGGAGTGGCTCCGGCGCGGGACGATGGACTATGTGGTGCCGCAGGTCTACTGGGATACCGGCGCATCCCGCGGCGACCCGGATTTCGCGTCGGTGATGAGAGGATGGACCGCCGTGGGCGCCGGCAGGCACGTCTACGCCGGCATCGCGGCGTACAAGCCGGACGTGTCGCGCCAGCTCGCACGGCAGATCGATATCGCGCGCCAGGCCGGCGCGCAGGGCGCCTCGTTCTTCCGCTACGCGCACATCGCTCCCCCGGTCTCCTTCGAGGGACGCTACAGCACACCGGCGCTCGTCCCCCCCATGCCATGGAAGGACGGCCTCCCCCCCCAGCCGCCATGGGACCTTACCGCCGTCGAGACACCGGAGGGACTGGTCCGGCTGACATGGAACCTGCCCCGCCCTGCAGCCGACGGCGAGGCGGCACGCCGCTTCGCTCTCTATCGTACTCCCGGTACGGAGGCCAACACCGCCGACCCGCGGAACCTGCTGGCGGTGATACCCGGGAACCGCGAGAGCTACACCGATACGCTCCCGGTCACCGGCCCCTCCGCCTACACGGTCACCTCCCTCGACCGGCTCTGGAACGAGAGCCAGCCCGTCGCGACCGCGCGCATCGCGCCCGCGAGAATCGCCGCGTTCGGAGACCGCTCCTGGACGGAGCCGTCCCTCGCGGTGAACACGGACGAGGAGACGCCGCTGGTGGGATACCGGGTGGGGCACGCGGGGCCGGTGACGCTCGAGATCGCCCGCGCGGGCGCGAGCGAACGGCTTGCGGAGGGAACACAGGAGGAGGGTATGTACGTGATCGGGCTGGACCCGGAGAGGTTTCAGCCGGGGACCTACACGGTGACGTTGTCGGCGCAGGGGAAGATCATCGTCCGCCCGCTCACCATCCGCTGACCCGCGCGGTCGCCCGGCACCGGCCGGCCTTACGCGGGCGGTCGCTTCTCCACTTCGAGCATCCCCACCCCCGGGATTCGGGTCCTCAACACTCCGAGCTTGCCGTCTCCCTCCGCCCAGCCGCGCACTTCCTCCACGGAGTAGGACCCCCCGCCGATCTCGTTCAAGAGATTCAGTCCGACCGCCAGGGGGATCAGGGCGCCGCCGCCGCGCCGCGACCGGCCGCCCCGGAACTGGTCGAGGATGTAGATCCGCCCGCCGGGGCGGAGCGACGCGAGCAGGTTTCGGATCATCGCCCGATTGGTCTCCACATCGAACCCGTGGACGACGTTGAAGAGAAGGACGACGTCCGCCCCTTCTGCGTGCCGGTAGAGCCGGATGTCCCCCGCACGAAACTCCACCCTCCCTCCATCTCCCCGGTCGGCCGCCAGCCGCCGGCCGTACTCCAGGGCGCCCGGATAGTCCACCACCGTTGCTCGCAACCCGGGATGGCGCGCGCAGCAATCGGCCGCGTAGAGCCCGTGCGACCCTCCCAGGTCCAGCAGAACCCTGTCGCCGGGGCGCAGGCGCACCAACCGCCGCACCGCCGGCAGGAGGATCCGTGCGAGGCTGGCCATCCCCGCCGCATACACCTCCCACTCCGCCGGACCGAACTCGTCCGTGTAGGGAACCGCGGGCGCACCGTGCAGGAGCGCATGATCCAGATCCGCCCACCGCCGGTAGCGCGATTCCACGTAGCGCAACAGATCCGCCACCGAGTGCGGGGATGACCGGAGAAGCCACTTCCGCCCGGCGGCGGTCAGCCGGACGTCCTCTCCCGACATCCGGCAGTAGCCCTGCGCACCGAGGGTTTCGACGAGCAGCCGTACCGCCTCCGGGTTCAGCCCGGTGTCCCGCGCGATCCGGGAAACCGGCCGGGGACCCTCCGCCAGGCTTTCGGGAACGCGATGGCGCACCGCGGCGGCCAACGCCATTCCGGTGATCACGCTTCCGAAGGAATCCGCCACCGGCAGCGGGAGGAGGTTCAGCCGGGCGAGGAGCAGCTCGAGGAACGTGGGGCGGATCATGGGTGCCCGCCGGTCGCGGCGAAGGGGTTACTGTACCCCGAGCACCCGTACGAGCCAGAGCGAGAGGTCCGGCACATACGTGATGATCATCAGGGCGGCCAGGAGGATCACGATGAAGGGGAGCGTTGCGCGGACCACGTCGAGGAGCGGCCGCTCGAAGCGGAGGCTGGAGATGAAGAGGTTCAGCCCCACCGGCGGGGTGAGGTACCCGATCTCCAGGTTGGCCAGGAAGATCACGGCGAGATGCGTGTCGTCGATGCCGTACTGCCGGGCGATGGGGATGATGAGCGGCACCACCACGAAGATGGCCGAAAAGACGTCCATCATCATCCCCACCACGATGAGGAACAGGTTCAGCACGACGAGGAACACCAGCGGGCTCGAAATGAACTGGCTGACCCACGCGAAGAGCTTCGCCGGGACCTCCTCGTCGATCAGGTAGTTCGTCAGCCCCATCGCCGAGCCGATGATCATGAAGATGGCGCCCACCAGCAGCATGCTGTCCCGCATGACGCGCGGGACGTCCGTAAAGAGCTTCAGATCCCGGGTGACGAACACCTGCACCACGAAGACGTAGAAGGCGGTCACCGCCGCCGCTTCGGTCGCGGTGAAGAACCCCGAGTAGATGCCCCCCAGCACGATGACGGGAATGGGGATCTCCCACACCGCGGAGCGCATCGCCGCGGCGGCGGCCTGCACGCGGAAGGGGGTCCGCGGGACCCGCGCGCGCCTGCCCACCCAGATGCCGTAGCCGGCGAGAAGGGCCACGAGGAGGAGTCCCGGGAGGAAGGCCCCGGCGAAGAGCCGGTCGATGCTGGTCTGCGAGGTGATGGCATACAGAATGAGGGGCAGACTTGGAGGGAAGAGAAGCCCCAGACTGCCGCTGGTGGTGATGACCCCCAGGGAGAATCGCTCCGGATAGCTCTCCTGGAGGAGCATGGGGAAGAGCAGCGCCCCCAGGGCGACGATGGTGACCCCCGACGCCCCCGTAAACGCGGTGAAGAGAGCGCAGGTGAGAAGGGCCACCACGGCGAGCCCGCCCGGGATCCAGCCGAAGACGGCACGTGCGAGATTCACCAGGCGGACCGGCGCCTTGCTTTCCGCAAGCAGGTATCCCGCAAAGGTGAACAGGGGGATGGCGACCAGCGTGGGGTTGATGGCGATCCGGTACAGTTCCGCCGCCACGAGCGAGGGCTCGTACCCGGCCGCGCCGAACGCGAGCATGGCCACCGCCCCGATGATGGTGAACAGCGGGGCGCCGAGGAACGCAAGGAGGGCGAGGAGCGCGCCGACGAGGAAGGTGGGCATCAGTGCACCCTCACGTCGGTTGCCGGCGGGGCCTGCCTGCCCGAAGCGACGAGGAAGCTCTCGAGGACACGCACCAGGAAATGGAAGGCGATGAGCAGGTACCCGACCGGCACCACGAGGGCGCCGACCCAGACGGGGACGTCGAGCACGAACGTCGATCCCGCTTCGGCCTCGGATGTCAGGAAACCGTAGGACCCCTGCGCGAGGTACCAGCAGACCACCACCGCGAAGAGGTTCGTGAGCACCCGCACGCCGGCCTTCACGCGCGGGGAGATGAACTTGGTGAGCGCGTCGATGCCGATATGCCCGTCGCCGGAGGTCGCCACCGCGGCCCCGAGGAACCCCACCCAGAGGACCATATGCCGCACGACGGTGTCGCCCCAGAGAAGCCCGCTGTTGAACGCGTTCCGCAGCACCACCTGCGCGAAGGCGAGCACGAGCATCGCGCCCAGGAAGAGCACCAGGAGAGCGGTCTCCCCTTTCGTGAGCCAGCGGTCGAGTGCCCTGAGGAGCTTCATTTCCCCGGCTTCCCCTTCGCGCGGAAGTCCGCCACGGCCTTCTCCACGCGGGTGAGCAGATCCTGGTCGTACAACTTCCCGACGAGCGACTGCCGGGCCCTCCGGCCGATCTCCGCAAACTCCTTCAGCTGCGCCGGGGAGGTCGCATCCACGGTCTGGACGTTGTTCCGCGTCAGTGTGCCGAGCGCCTTCACATTGTCCTCGCGGCTCCGCCGGGTGAGTTCGGCCATGAACGTCCGCCCGTTCCGCTTCACGACTTCCTGCTGCTCCGGGGTGAGGGTGTCGAACATCTTCTTCGTGATCACCACAGCCCCCATGGCGTTGGCCAGCGGCGGGTTCATCATGTACTTCACACGGGTGTGCCACGAGAGTGCCACCGCCCCGTAGGGTGAGGCGTACGCGCCGTCGATGAGCCCTGTTTGCAGGGAGGTCATCACGTCGATCACCGAGAGGGGGATGGGACGGATGTCCAGGGCCTTGAAGGCCGCTTCCGCCACGGGGTCCCCCTCCCACATCCACATCTTCACCCCCTTCATGTCCGCGAGGGCACTCACCGGCCTGTTGGTGAAGACGTTGGCGAATCCCACCTCCGCCCAGCCCAGCAGGACGTAGCCGTTCTCCTCGAAGGCCCTGCTGAACTCGGCGTCGAAGGCGGCGAGCACATGGTCCACCTCCGCGGTGTTCTGGAAGAGGAAGGGCGAATCGAGGATCCGCACCTTCGGCGCGATCTCCCCGAGCCCCACGCCCGTGACCCCCGCGGCGTGGAGCTGACCGAGGCGCATCTTCCGGATGAAGTCCTTGTCCTCCCCCTGCGACCCTCCGGCGTAGATGCGGAAGCCGACCTTTCCGCCCGTCTCTTTCCGCACCGCGGCATCCAGTTCCTTCATGGTGGTGAGCCACGAGGTCCCCTCGGGCGCGATGCTGGCGAACTTGATGATCTTCTCCTGCGCGGCTGAGCCGGTGGCGAGGGCGGCGAGGAGGGCGAGGGTCGTGAAGGGTCGGAATCGCATGGGTTCGGCCGTCGGGGGGCTGTGCGTGATGAGGGTCAGAACAACTCGGGCTTCCGCTCTTTCAGGCGGGCGGCCTTCTCTTTGGCGATGGCGTTGGCGAGGCGGTTCTCGGGGAGCAGGTCGATCGAGGCGGAGTCCACCTCCGCGATCATCCTGTCGAAGAGCTCTTCGTCGAGCGTCTGCACGGCGAGGGATTTCGCGCAGTAGACCTGCGTCATGAGGAACGCCCGACGGTTGATCCGGAGGGCCCGGTCGAAGTAGGCGCGGGAGACGTCGTAGTCCCCCCCCAGGAACTTCGAGCGGCTTCCGTAGAGGGTCCCCAGGAAGAGGCTGGCCCCCGCATAGTAGTAGGCGGAATCGTTCCGGTCCACGAAGTGCATCATCGCCTCCGCCCTCGGGAGGTCCGCCAGGGCGTCGGGGTCGGTGAGGGTGAGCTGGATGTAGCTCCCCCAGCCGAAGGCCGTCCAGAACACCCCCGGCACCTCGTCCGCCGAGGCTCGCGCCAGCGCGCGCTTCAGGTCGTCGGCGGTACCGTCCAGCCCCCGCGCCAGATCTCCGTTCCGCCGCATCAGCCGAAGGCCGTAGTCGCGCGCCCGGAGGTAGAAGATCCTCGCGCGCACCGGGTCCTGATCCTCCACGAATCCGAGCGCATAGCTGCTGTACCCCTGGCTGAGGAGCCGGAGGATGGTGGGGTTGTCCGGGCTGTTCTTGAGCATCACCTCGAGCAGCTTCAGGTTGGCCGGGAGCGCCTGGCGGGCCAGCTCCAGGTCCTGCTCTTCGGTGAACCCGACGAAGCCGTCATCCACGATGTCGCCCACGGTGTCGGTGGCGATCGTCTGGATGCAGCCGGAGAGGAAGAGCGCCGTGACGGCGGAACAAAGGGTGGGGATGCGCATGATGGGGTTCGGTGGTCGGGGCGCTCTCCAAATATAGAGAAAACCCGCTCGAGAAGCCACGTGTTCCGCGGCTTGCGGCTTCCTGTGAAATGGCGTACTTTTTTCGAGGCATCCCGGCCGGAGCGATGACGATCCTGGTGGTGGAAGACGAGAAGAAGGTGAGCAGCCTGATCCGGAAGGGTCTGGAGGAGGAGGAGTACGCGGTGGAGGTGGCGCAGGACGGCGAAAAGGGGTTTCAGCTGGCCTCCACGGGCCGGTACGACCTGCTGATCCTGGACGTCATGCTGCCGCGGAAGGACGGGTTCACGATCGTGCGGGACCTCCGCGCCGCCGGCACGATGACGCCCGTGCTGATGCTCACCGCCCGGACTTCCACGGACGACAAGGTGCAGGGGCTCGACAGCGGCGCGGACGACTACCTCACCAAGCCGTTCGCGTTCGAGGAACTGCTCGCGCGGGTCCGCTCGCTGCTCCGCCGCGGCGCGCTGGACCGCGCCGGCGTGCTCGCCATCGCCGACCTCGAGCTGGACCCGGTGACGCGCAAGGCACGCCGGGCCGGGCGAAGCATCGACCTGACGGCGAAGGAGTTCGCGCTGCTGGAGTTCTTCCTCCGCAACAAGGAGCGCGTCCTGACACGCGCCGCCATCGCCGAGAAGATCTGGGACTACACCTTCGACACCGGCACCAACATCATCGACGTCTACATCAATCACCTGCGCAACAAGATCGACAGCGGGTTCGACCGGAAGCTGATCCATACGGTCCGCGGCGTGGGGTACCTCCTGAAGGAGGACTGAGCGATGCGCTTCTCCCTGCGCTCCATCCGCGTCCGCCTCACCTTCTGGTACACGCTCCTGGTCCTCTCCACGCTGGTTGCCTTCGCCGTCGCGTCGTACTACAACACCGGCCAGAAGCTCACCGAGAGCCTCGACCGCTCGCTGGGCAACGAGGTGCGCTGGGTGCAGAACTTCATCCAGCCCCGATCGAGCAAGGTGAAGCCCAGCCGGCGGTCCATCGACGCCCTGCTGGCGAACAAAGGCAAGCGGATCCCCGCACCCCCGCCGGCCGTGCTCGACTCCGCCGCGCGCGACAGTCTGGCGAAGATCGCCCCTGCGGACGAGGCCGCGGACGAGATCTGGAACCAGATCTACGAGCATACCCTGCTCAGCCCCAAGAAGACCTACATCCAGGTGGCCGACCGCAAGGGGGTGCTGCTGTACCGCTCCTACAGCCTGGCCGACGACAGCATCGCGGTGCCGGACACGCTCGCCGAGGACGCGAGCATGCTCACCACCGTGGAGCTGCGGGGCGAGGCGGTGCGGGTGGCGGCGGCGCGGGACCGGAACTTCACCGTGGTGGTGGGCTACCCGCTGGCCGAGCTGCGCGAGGCGCTCGAGAACCTCTACGCCAACTCCCTCCTCTTCATCCCGATCGCCTTCGGCATCTCCGTGATCGGCGGCCTCTTCCTGGCCCACCGCTCCCTCAAGCCGGTGGACGACGTCATCCGGAGCGCGCGACAGATCACCGCCGAGAACCTCGACCGCACCATCCCCGCCCGGCCGGTGAACGACGAGATCGGACGGCTCATCACCACCTTCAACGAGATGATCCGAAGACTCCACGACTCGTTCGCCCAGGTGAAGCAGTTCTCG
>Ga0114939_10001698_pt1 | contig 17134 bp, 13 predicted proteins | sample AshMeaCrysSpring_FD_87196 | JGI IMG/M metagenome (GOLD analysis project Ga0114939, IMG submission 87196) | Groundwater microbial communities from Big Spring, Nevada to study Microbial Dark Matter (Phase II) - Ash Meadows Crystal Spring | ecosystem: Environmental > Aquatic > Deep subsurface >... | reverse complement strand
GTTCCCTTGTTAGCGTTCACGAAGCGCGAAGCGTGCCCTTTTAGGGCATAGTGTGCCCCTTTGGGGCAAAGCTTGCGTCAAGAGCGCATAAAGCGCGTTCCTAGAATCTCGGTAAACCGGGCATACTGAGATTCTATAACCCTATGTCTAGGCTTGGGCAACCTTCGGTGCGGCACACTAGCCGACAGCATCCGTTGCTACGTGAACGGGCATATGCTCCGCAAACTTTGAGAAAGCGCTCCGCGATAATGACAATTATTTATTGTAGTTTATAACCCTGTGAAATACATTTCTTATGTTTCTTATATTTCTTATATTTCTTACATTTCCTGTTTATATTCCTCCAATAATTGAGGTATATAATCATAGCCATCAACGCCGATTACAGAAATAATTCTGGGTCTATGTTGCTGGAATGATGTATTAAATGCATCGCCCATTTGACCTTTTAAAACAGTCAATAAGCCAGCAGGTTTGCGCCACTCCTGGGAAGCTATTTGATTTAATAAATACATTCCTAAACTAGCTGTATAAATAGCTTTTTCTAGATTTAATAAATTATAGTAAGCTTCTGCTAAATGACTTAAATTTAATCCTTGTAAATATAAGTCACCAGATACTTGGGCAGTGCCAAAGCCTTCTTCAAAATATTTAACTGCTGTTTGTGCCTGCTGCATGACAAGATGGGCTATCCCTAAACTAGTAAAACATAAAGCTTGGCTTTGTCTGTCTCCCAATTGTTCAGATAATTTTAATCCTTGTTGTAAATAACTAATGGCGCTTTCATAGGTTTCTGACTCAATGATTTCTAATTGTTGGGCCTGCATGACTTCGCTGTAACCTAAACTTGCTAGGGCGTTTGCTTCTCCGGTGCGATCGCCTGTTTGCCTGCTTAAAATTACTGCTCTTTGGCTATAGTTAATTGCCTCTGTATAATTTTTAATTACCACATAGGTACGACTGAGATGATTTAAATTAGCTATTTCACAGGGTTTATCCCCTGCAATGCGAGAAATATCTAAAGCTTGTTGATGAAAGTCTAAGGAGCGCTCGTATTGTCCTAAAGCTCTTTGAGAATAACCCAACAGGGTTAAAATTCTTGCTTTTTCCTGGGTTCCATCAACATTTCTTAGAGGTTCATCTAAATAATCTAAGGCATTTCGTAAATAGCTGCCGGAGAAGGAAGCAAAAATACCACCATACAAAGGAAAGTAAGCACGTTGGGCAAAAGTACGCAAAACCTGGAGCATTACTTGAGAACAACCATTGGTCAAATCTGGATTAAATCCATCTTGATTAAAACCGCTGGCTAATTGACTCCAAATTACAGCAAAGGTCAAATAAGTAGAAATTGATAATTTAGAACCCGCTTTAACGTTATAAGCTTGTTGGTCAAACCAGTTGACTAAACCTCTTTGTAAAAACTGCAACGTCAGAGCTAATTCTACCCAATCTCCAGGAGTAACCGCCTTCTGGTTTGCTGCAAATTCTACTACTGACTGGTCAAAGGATAATGTATAAAATAATGCTTTAGGTAAAGGATTATTCAGTTTCTTTTCCCAACTAGCCCAAGGGCCTCTTTGCCCTGGGACTCCATCAAAACCGAATGGTCCTTGACTTTGCTCGTACATCCAACTGACTAAATGGTCTTGCAATCGCTGCCAAGAAGATATGCCACGGGTAATGCCATTAGCTAATTCTTGTAGTGAAGTTTCATTAAAAGTTTCCCCATTTTGTTGTAGAACCCTTGCCAGATGTTGGATTTGTTGGGAACTGAGGGGATATTTACGGTTAGGGTCTGTAACTCGCAGTAAAGTTTGAATCCGTTCATCTGCGGAGGCTGTAGTAATATCTTTGACTGCACTGGAAATAATTTCTGCTGCTTTATTTTGCTCCGCAGCCCTTACCCATTGGCTTTGGATTGTCTTGATTGCCCTGAGAGTGCGAGAGACTTTTGCTTTTTTTAACTCGTCTTTTTCGGCATCTGCCTGCTGAGTTGCTTCGTTTAGGCGATCGCTTAAAGCTAACTCAAAAACTTCCCCAGTCCCAGGTGTAATATTTCTTAATAATATTTGGTACACCTGTTCGACAGAACTAATCTTACCTTTGAGGGTAGTTTGTACAATTTCATCGATTAGGGCAAGGTACTTTTCCCGTAACGGTAAAGAGTCTGACATTGAGGCACCAATGAACGTCAACTACATTCTCATTGTAGTCATTACTTCCTTTCTATCGTACAAAATTAGCGGTTGGAAATCTATTTTTTTACTTTTATTTTTGATTTTTCCAAAATCAGTTTGATTAACACAGCACTTTTTGCGTTATTAATTTTCTATAGAGACTAAATAAAGTTTAATTTAGTTTGATTAATATGGTTCGCACCCCTACCCTTACCTTTCATCGCGGCACTTTAATTTTACATCCTCCACCACGGAGTAAAGTTTGGATGGATTTTGCTACTTGGGATGATAGAGTTGAAAAATTTCGCATTCCAGCTATTCAATACCGCCCTTTAGTAGAGTCATTACAAGGAGATAGTGTTAATTTTGTTGATGATGCTAGGGCTTTTTATCCCATCGAGTTAACTTCTACTCTACAGATGGAGCCTTATATACATCAAACAGAGGCTTTAAATGCTTGGAAGTTGGCTGGTAGAAAAGGTGTTGTAGTGCTACCCACGGGTGCTGGAAAAACTTATTTAGCCCAAATGGCTATTCAATCCACACCTAGGACAACTTTAATTGTGGTGCCGACTTTAGATTTAATGCATCAATGGTATGCCCATCTTGTCGCAGCTTTTCCTGATACAGAAGTAGGTTTATTAGGAGGAGGTTCACGGGATAGGACACCAATTTTAGTTGCTACTTACGATAGCGCTGCTATTCATGCCGAAACTTTAGGCAATCTTTATGCCTTTGTGATTTTTGATGAATGTCATCATTTACCAACAGATTTTAATCGGGTAATTGCGGAGTATTCCATAGCGCCATATCGTTTAGGTTTATCAGCTACTCCAGAGAGGACAGATGGAAAACATTCTGAGTTAAATTTTTTAATTGGTGGGGAAGTTTATCGTAAACGTCCGTCTGATTTAGCTGGGAAGGCATTAGCTGACCATGAAATTATTCAAATTAAAGTTAAGCTATCCCAACGCGATCGCCATAGATATGATGAGCTACTGAAAATCCGTAACGATTTCCTCAAACAGGCTAAGATTTCTTTGGGAAGCATTCAAGGATGGCAATATTTCGTGCAGATGAGTGCGCGATCGCCCCAAGGTCGCAAAGCAATGTTAGCCCATCGAGAAGCAAAAGAAATCGCGATGGGTAATAATGGCAAATTACGAGTTTTAGCTGATATTTTAACCAAGCATTATCCACAAAGAGTCTTAATTTTCACCGCTGATAATGCCACAGTATATAGAATATCTAATGAGTTTTTAATCCCAGCTATTACTCATCAAACTCCAGTTAAAGAGCGTCATCAGATATTAACGAAGTTTCGGGAAGGGGAATATAAAACTGTTGTTGCTTCCCATGTTTTAAATGAGGGAGTTGATGTCCCAGCGGCAAGTATAGCCGTCATATTATCCGGCACTGGTTCAGTGCGTGAGTATACGCAGCGTTTGGGTAGGGTTTTAAGGAAGGGAAAAGATAAGGAGAAGTTGGCTATTTTGTATGAGGTTATTGCGGAAGATACTAGTGAGGAGGGGACTTCGGTAAGAAGGAGAGGTGATGAACCACGAAGGCACAAAGGACACGAAGGAAAAGAGAGATTGGAGGTTGTTAATGGGGGGAAGAGGGGAAGTTTGAGAGTTGCTGAGCAGATGGAGATTAATTATTCAACTGATAAACCAGAAATCTAAGGCATAATTCCTAGCATCTTTCTTGGCGTATTAAAATTATCACTCCTGTTATATGCTTCCTACAGATTTACTGATTCACCGCCAAAATGGCGAAGAAATAATTCCTAAACGAGTTAACGTTGACAATAAGAATTTAGCCATAGCGCTAGAGTTAATTAATTGTTTCCAAGAATCCGTGGGAAAGACTCTTAGGGAGTTAGACAATAAATTATCTGACTTAGAAGGGGAGACCATTGATTATAAATTTAAACGAGGCTTAGCTTATATCCTTAAAAGTAGTTTTGCGACCTTTGAAATAGTCAGTCCCTTGGAACCAGAGATGTTGAGAAATCGCGTTTTTGCCCTTGCGGCTCAATCTCTTCCCTGTCGAAAATCCACAGAAGAAACTATAAATAGAATTGCGGATGAGTTAAGTTTGGAGTTAGAAAAAGAAGTCTTACCCCTACAGGTAAGAAATGGGTTATATGCAGATTTGGCTGAAAATAAAATTCTGACTATTTTTGATACCCCAACTCCCCAAGACTTATTACATCGATATAATTTATCCCAAGTCCAGGGGATTTTTTATAAAGCTAGTCAACTTATATTAAATGCCCATCGTAATGTCCCTGGGGAATATAAACTTTTATTTCGTTACCTAAAGCTTTTTCAACTAATGGCTTATATCGAAGGAGACGCCGACCACGGTTTTACAATTACGATGGATGGCCCCACGAGTTTATTTAATCCCAGCACTCGTTATGGTTTAGCGATCGCGAAAATGATTCCAGCTTTACTACATGTCACAAAGTGGAGTTTAGCTGCAACCCTACAAGTTAAAGATTTTTACAGCGATACCTGGAAAACTGGCCGCTTTACCCTAAATTCGGAATGTGGTTTAGTCTCCCATTATTCCCCTGGCAAGCCCTACGACAGTATGTTAGAAGAATCCTTTGCTCAAAGATGGGAAGCTTTAAAAACGGAATGGGTTTTAGAGAGAGAAGTTGATTTGATTCCCATTCCCGGTAGTGTTATGATACCTGATTTTCGTCTAGTCCATCCCGATGGACGTTCGTTTTTATTAGAAATTGTTGGTTATTGGCGCCCGGAATATTTACAGAAAAAGTTTTCTCAAGTCCGTCGGGCAGAATCTAGTAATTTAATTTTGGCAATTTCCGAGCGCTTAAATTTAGAAAAAGTTGGCATCAATATAAATGATGTGCCTGCCAGAATTATTTGGTTTAAAGAAAAGCTTTTGCCTAAATCAGTCTTAGCTATCATCGATTAACTAGTGGTCTTTTACAGTATCTTTGTTAGGCATTTGTGGAACAGGCATCCTGCCTGTTTTTGCCGTATCTTTATTAGGCATTTGTGGAACAGGCATCCTGCCTGTTTTTGCCGTATCTTTGGCATCCTGCCTGTTTTTGCCGCCATGTACAGGCGAGACGCCCGTACCACGAAATTAAGATATACATTTTAACTTTTATTTTCAACCCAACAAAGATTATTATAAAGACTAACTTTGTCGAGTTGCTTGTAGTTGCGCTCTTTCGTTAAGTATAAATTAAGATTTTAGTCTCTTTTTATTAGATCGAACAGGGCGCTTAAGCGCAACTACAAACAAGCCTAAAATTACTTAATTGATAGATTTTAGGAAACTACTATCTATTTTTTCAGCTTACGTCGAGCGCCAAAAATACCTGAAACTCCTATTAAACCTAACAACACAGAAGGCTCAGGTACAGATTGAGAAGTAGAAGGATTTGGTTTTATACCCTGAAAGGAAGCTTGGTATATACCAGAGTGGGATTTACCATCTATTTTTTCAACTAATCCTGATTGAGTTGCTTGGAAACTGTAGAGATAATCGGTAGTTCCATTGTAAGTGTATTTCACAACTTCGCTAGCCTGAAAATTACTTTTTACAAATAGTCCAAAACTTCCGAATAATTGGGCATAGGCAGCTTTAACATCATAATGACCTGCAAGTCCAACATCAATTAAACCAGTTTTATCATCTTGATTAACATAGGCAATATTAGGGTCACTGGAAGCTTCAAAGCCTTTTTTATTCAAGAAAGTGTTAAATGCTAATGTCCTGTTGGCTACGTTATCGAAAGCCTTATAAACAGGATTTATCGCATTATCTAAAAATGTATTAAACCACTTTTTCGCAAAAGTGTCTGCCCTATAGGTTTTATCTATTGTTCCCGCACTGGTCGCAAACCAATCCATTTCGGTTAAACTACTCAGGACAATATCTCTACCACCAATTTTGCCTTCTAAAGTAGTATTCTTGGTAAAATCAAAACCAGTTTTTGCTTCACTACTAGCCCTTAACTCGACATTTCCTCCTGGGGTGGCACTATTTCCATCCAGTGCCTTTTGTAAATTTCCGTTATTTTTGTCAACTGTAAAAGTATTTTTTGTATCAGAACTATAAATTAAATAATCTGTTGCTGCTGTCCCACCTATTTTGGCACCACTAAGGCTACCTGCAAAAGCTGGGGCGCTCGCTATTCCACTGACACTAACAGCTATTGAAGTACCAATTAAAAATTTGTGCAGGGTCGTATTCATAATAATCTCTCTACTTTGAATCGCGCTTAAACTTTTGTCTACTACCCATAAATGTTAGTTTTATGACCCTAGTATTGGGTAAACTTGACGTGAATTTATAAGCTTTTTTAGATAAATAAAAAACATTCCAAGGGGACTTTTTATCCGTTTTTATACGTAAGATACAGGTGATTTTTTTTTGAACTTAAAATCACATTATTCATCAGTACATCTATCGCAAATTTATAAAGTCATTTAATTTAATTTTTGTCCCTCTCTTAAGACATATCTCCTAGACGGGAGGGAATATTTACCAAATATCACTAAGTTGGGTATAGTTCAGTTTTTCGGAAAATTATGACTCATGAAGACTGACTGTGAAAAAAGGCTCAGTAATAACTCACCGATTATAAAGTTGACTTTTATTAAGTTTATTAAGTTAGCTTTTGTTGGTGGCATAGTTAGTTTAAGCGCGATCGCTCCCTTGACGGTAATGGCAGAAGCCCCTCTACCTGAGACTGGGACACCTCAAATAAAACCTGTAGATTCTTCTCTAGATATTCCCCAATTTTCTCCCGAAAATACCCAAGGGGAACAAACACAACCAATAGAAACACCCGCAGAGACTAATAATTCTGCTGGTGAAAATCTTGTAGAATTAGCAAAGACCAGTGGTTTTTTTGGCACCCTAGCCCAAGCCGTTGAAGCCGCCGGATTAACTGATACTCTATCTCAAGGAAATTACACCCTATTTGCTCCAACAGATGAAGCCTTTAGCGCTTCTTTACCATCTGGGACTCTTGAATTTCTACTTAAACCGGAAAATAAAAATTTATTACGAGAAGTACTTCAATATCATGTTGTTCAAGGTGAAGTTTCTGTTAATGAATTAAAATCTGGACGCATGAAAACTTTAGGTGGCAGCGTCTCTTTACGGGTAACTCCAGAAAAAGTAGTTGTTAATAACGCTAGTATTACTCAACCTAATATTAAAGCTAGTAATGGTGTTATCCATGCCGTTAACCGCGTATTACTTCCTCGCCCATTACGGGATTTGATAGCCTCTCGTCTATCTTCTCCTTAATTGCTAATTGCTAATTGTTAATTGCTAATTGCTAGTTGCTAATTGCTAGTTGCTAATTGCTAATTGCTAATTGCTAATTGCTAATTGCTAATAGAAGAATGGTTAAATTCAAACAAGTCAACAATAATCCCAATTCTCTAATTATCAATTCTCTAATGATCAATTAGCCATTAGCCATTAGCCATTATCAATTAGCCATTAGCCATTAGCCATTATCAAAGTATCATTTTATATTAAGGGATTAGTATATTTACATACAGCTATTTTAAGTATCGTAAATACAATAGATATTAGAACGGCTCAGGCGCAACAATAGTAAAGATATCAAGATTATTTGGGAAAAACCATGAAAGGGAAAATATTTGCTGTTTTGGCAATCGTGGCAACGATGACAGCATTATCTAGCCCAGCTAAAGCAGATTCAGGAACTCAACCTGCCAATAGTCCCAAGGACTATACTTTATCTGGTGCTTCATTGCTTCAAATAAATAACAGAACTGCTTCCGATGATTTTGCAGGATTTTTTAATGGTAATAATGGTAGGAGTAGTATTGAGAATAAACCTGTCAATAATCAGGTAAATAATCAAGAATCTAAGAATATCAATGAATCCATCACTTATTCGAATATTCCTGTCCTGTTGTTACCGGCAGAGTCGTTAAATGGTTATAATGACGGACTACAGGTGCAATTTGACATCAGAGAGTAAGTCCAGAGAATATTTTACCGCCATCTAATTACTTGCATTTTTCCTACCTCCCCTATTTCAATAGGTCATTTTCAAACTTAGGAAAGTAATTACTCCCTCGGCTTATAGATAGGTCTAGTTAATAGGGCTTTTGCCCAGAGGGTGCATTCATTTATCAAGATTCTCTATCAGCCTCAGATTTGTAACACTTTGCTGTAGAATGGTTTATTTAGAGATAGGAGATCAAAAAGGATGGCGGTTCGTGTCATCATTGTGCGTCATGGTCAAAGCACGTACAATATTGAGAATCGAATTCAAGGGCGTATGGATGTTTCTGTCCTAACAGAAAAAGGTCGTAATGAGGCTGTCTTAGTGGGACAGGCTTTAGCTGGTATTAACTTTAGTGCCATATATGCCAGTCCGTTAAAGCGCGCAAAAGAAACTGCTGAAATTATCTCTGGCGAGTTAAGGGCAAAACAACCAGACTCACCCCTTCCTCAAACAATAGATAATTTACAAGAAATTGATTTACGCCTATGGGAAGGTTTATTAGCCACTGAAGTTAAAGAAAAATATCCAGAAGAAGAGAAAGCGTGGCGCGAACGCCCTTGGGAATTAAAAATGGTAGTTCCCAATCCAGATAGTACCCAGGAAAATACAACGGAATTTTATCCACTTTTAGAGCTTTACAACCAAGCACGGCAGTTTTGGCAAGACATCCTATCCCTACATCAAGGAGAAACAATATTAGTTGTTGCCCATAATTGTATTAACCGTTGTTTGATTAGTACAGCTTTAGGTGTTCCTCAAACTCATTTTCATGCCATCAAACAATCCAATTGTTGTATTAACGTCCTGAATTTTTCTCTTGGTTTGGGAGAAGCTGTACAATTGGAGTCAATGAATCAAACTTCTCATTTGGGACAGATTCTACCTGGGTTAAAAGGAAATCATCAGGGATTAAGATTATTATTAGTTCGTCATGGTGAAACAGAGTGGAATCGCCAAGGTAAGTTTCAAGGGCAAATAGATGTTCCTCTTAATGATAACGGTAGATTACAAGCGCAAAAAGCTGGTGAGTTTTTAAAGGATGTGGAAATAGATTTTGCTGTCAGCAGTACTATGCAACGTCCTCTTGAAACAGCACAAATAATTTTAAACCACCATAAAAGTGTAAATTTAGAATTAGATGCTGGTTTACGAGAAATTAGTCACGGACTTTGGGAAGGAAAGTTTGAGAAAGAAATCGAGCAAGAATTTCCCGGAGAATTAGAATCCTGGCGGACGCAACCAGAAAAAGTGCAAATGCCTGAAGGTGAAAATTTGCTTCAAGTTAGCGATCGCGCTATTACAGCTTGGCAATCTATTATCCAAGCCCCCAATCATCAAGGTAAGACAGGATTAGTCGTTGCCCATGATGCTACCAACAAAACTTTACTCTGCCACATCCTTGGTTTATCAACAGAAAATTTCTGGAATTTTCGCCAGGGTAATGGCGCTGTTAGTGTTATTGATTATCCTTCCGGTCCCAATAGTTTACCAATATTACAAGCTATGAATATTACTTCTCATTTAACAGGCGGTGTACTAGATAAAACTGCAGCAGGGGCACTCTAGAAAGTTACAAGCCAGGAGTAACGAGTCAGAAATCAGGAGTGATTAACTCCCAGAGTCTTAATTCTTAACTCCTAGCTTTTAACTCCTAACTCAATATTCAACATTAATATGACTGAACTGTTACAACAAGTAAGGGTTATTGACCCAGTTTCTGGAATCGACAAAATAGCTGATGTGTTAATTGTTGATGGCTACATTGAAGCCATAGGCTCAAGCCTCAATGACATCAACAGCGATACCAATGTCAGAGATTGCCGAGGATTAATTTTAGGAACAGGACTAGTTGATTTATACAGTCACTCCGGCGAACCAGGATTTGAAGATAGAGAAACTCTTAGGTCTTTATTAAAAGCAGCAGCAGCTGGTGGCTTTACAAGAATTACAATCTTACCCGATACATCTCCCGCCATTGATAACCCTGCCCTAGTCGCCCGGTTACAACAACTTAGAGAAAGAGAAATTAAAGAAACTGGTATTAAAGAGAAAGAAATAAATACCCCTCATCTCCACATTTGGGGTGCCATAACCCAAGATGTTAAGGGACAACAAATGACGGAATTAGCAGAATTAGCCCATGCTGGAGTGGTTGGTTTTGCTGATGGTCAGCCCTTAAATCACCTAGGAATGATTAAACGAGTATTAGAATATGCTCAACCTTTAGGAAAACCCGTTGCCTTATTTCCCTGCGATCGCCAATTAATGTCCAATGGTGTGATGAGAGAAGGGGTAGATTCCATTCGCTTTGGTTTACCAGGAAATCCCGAAACCTCAGAAACCGCAGCAATTGCCGTTTTAATAGAATTAGTCGCATCAACTCAAACACCCATCCATATCATGCGGGTATCTACAGCCCGTAGCGTTGAGTTAATAGCTTCAGCAAAAGCTTCTGGTTTACCAATAACTGCCAGCACAACTTGGATGCATTTATTGTTAGATACCAAAGCTGTTAAAAGTTATCATACTAGTTTGCGATTGGAGCCGCCCCTAGGTAATCCAAAGGATAAGCAGGCATTACGAGAAGCTGTAAAATCAGGCATCATTGACGCGATCGCCATTGACCATACACCCTACAGTTACGAAGAAAAAACTCAAACCTTTGCCGAATCTCCATCGGGAGCAATAGGTTTAGAATTAGCCTTACCTTTACTATGGCAACACCTAGTTGAAACCGGTGAATTTACAGCCTTGGAACTATGGCAAGCTTTAAGTAATCGTCCTGCACAATGTTTGGGAATCAAGTCTAATAGTATTACCCCAGGTCAGCCGACGGAATTAACCTTATTTAATCCACAACAAAGTTGGAAAATTGATAGTAAAAATATTTACACATTATGTCGCAATACTCCTTGGTTAGGGCAACAATTAACAGGAAAAGTCCTAGGCACTTGGTGTAATTTTGATACTCGTGAAGAAACTTTAATTAATATTCAAACTACAATATCTGACCAAAAAAATTTGTCCAAAGGGGCACACTTCCTTAACGCAATTCGCAATTAAAACCTTGAACAATTCAGCCTCCATTCCTTCGCCTGAGGAGGTTACTGCTGATAACCCCAAATGAATTGTTATATTAAATAAATGGAAAAATTGAGAAAAAGACTATGACTACCAGCATAGAGCCTGCGGTATTATCCTCTCCTTTCCCAGACCATACTCAATTACCAGACAAAGACGGAAACTTTGTGAAAAATTTTCAGGAGCATCCTCAGAGCATCATTTTAACAGACTCAATTGGTTCTATTTTAGAAAAAATTCATCCTGATGGTCGGTATGTCATAGGACAAGATTGCGGAATTTACTGGAGAGAAACCGACCCACCAGAAAATGGTGCTGAAGCACCTGACTGGTTTTATGTGGGCAACGTATCCCCAACATTAAATGGACAAATTCGACGCTCCTATGTACTTCGACGAGAATATATTTCACCTTTAATAGCTTTAGAGTTTGCTAGTGGCGATGGTTCGGAAGAAAGAGATACAACTCCTTTATCTGTAAGTGAAGATGGCGAAATAATTAAACCGGGCAAGTTTTGGGTTTACGAGCGCATAATTCACATACCCTATTATGGTATCTACGAAATTAAAACAGGCAACTTAGAAGTTTACAACCTAATTAACGGTTCCTATTGTCAAATGCAACCTAACCAACAAGGGCGTTATTTAATTCAGCCATTGGGAGTAGAATTAGGTTTATGGTCGGGAACTTATCAAAATCAAACCCAACTTTGGTTACGTTGGTGGGATACCTTTGGTAACTTGTTACTAATTGGTAGCGAACGTGCCGAAATTGCTGAAAAAGCACAACGAGATGCAATTCCCCGACTACTTGGCTTCGGATTAACTATTGAACAAATTGCATCGGCTCTCGATATGCCTTTAGAACAAGTCAAATTGCTTTGCGAGTAGTCTGTAATTTGAAAATTTAGTTAGGTATTGCTGAAAAGTTTATATTTTAAAGCTATTACTCTCTCACACCATCTTTATTGGGCATTTGTGGAACAGGCATCCTGCCTGTTTCTGTGAGATTAAACCCCACCATCTTTGTTGGGTATTTGTGGAACAGGCATCCTGCCTGTTTCTGTGAGATTAAACTAAATTGGGCGGAACCAGCTACAGGCATTACCACGTACAGGCGGGACGCCCGTACCACGTCAAAAGTATATTCTCTATTTTACCCTACAAAGATGATGCGAAAGTTCAGTGAGTACGATAACGGCAATATTGAGTCAGGAAAATCCACGGCCGGACACTATCCCCGCAACGCAGTGTCCTCCCAATATCGCCTCCCCTACAAGACAAAATAGTTGCTCCTGTCATAAAGTTATTAAATGGGGATGAAAAAACTCTTACTATCCCAATGTTGTAGTTAATTTCTTTGAGTTATATTGATTGGAATGATATCCCTCCCAAAAATGAGATAAAAGATGGGACGTGCCCGTTCAAAATCTGATTTACCAGAAAAACTCTGTCTTGTATGTCAGCGTCCTTTTAGTTGGCGTAAAAAATGGGCGGATTGCTGGGATGATGTGAAATATTGTTCAGAGCGTTGTCGTCGTCGCCGCTCTCAAGCTAAAGAAGATAGTGGCGATGTCAATAAATAAATGGAGCAGTTGAAAGTGCAACCGAAGTTAATTATTCATGGAGGGGCTGGAAGTTCCCTAAAAGGTAAGGGTGGAGTGGAAGCTTTACGTAAATTACTCTATACGGTAATTGATGATGTTTACTCGCTTTTAATTCAGGGGGCAAGCGCCAAGGAAGCTGTTGTTAGAGGTTGTCAGTTATTGGAAAATGAGCCTCGTTTTAATGCTGGGACTGGTTCTGTTTTACAATCCGACGGGCAAATCCGCATGAGCGCTTCTTTAATGGATAGCAAATCTCAAAGTTTTAGTGGGGTTATTAATGTTTCGCGGGTTAAAAATCCCATTGATTTGGCACAATTTTTACAAACATCTCCTGACCGGGTTTTATCTGATGTTGGTGCTGCTGAGTTAGTTAGGGAGTTACAGATTCCTAGTTATGATTCTTTAACTGACTTGCGTTTGCAAGAATGGATACAAGAGCGAAAGGATAATTTTCAACGGACTATGGCTGGGGTTGTGGCGGAAACTGGGCCTACGGAGAGTAGTAATTCTGGAAGAGGTACTATTGGCGTAGTCGCTTTAGATGTTGAAGGCTGTTTGGTTGCTGGTACTTCTACTGGTGGTAAAGGCTTTGAACGCATTGGGCGAGTTAGTGATTCTGCTATGCCTGCTGGGAATTATGCTACGGCTAACGCTGCTGTTAGTTGTACTGGTATTGGGGAAGATATTATTGATGAATGTCTCGCGGCTAAGATTGTCATTCGCGTAACTGATGGCATGTCTTTACAGGAAGCTATGAAGCGCTCTTTTGCTGAAGCCCACCACCGCAACAGAGATTTAGGTGCCATCGCTTTAGACTCTACTGGCGCGATCGCCTGGGGGAAGACTAGTGAAGTTTTACTCGCTGCCTTTCATGATGGACAAAAAATGGGTGATACTTTAGAATTGCCTAATGGCACAAAAGTTGGTTGTCTTAAAATTTAGTTGACTTCCCTATCTTCTCTATCCCCATCTATGGGAAAGATGGGGATGAAATCTCTCATTTTTTTTCAGCTTAAGTTATCGAAAAATTTTTCAAAAACTTCCCCAGCGCGCCAAAAAATCATCTTTCAGATAGATTTTTTTTATTTTTTAAAAGTTTATTATTAAATAATGGGAATAGTGACTTTAATAAAAATAAAAGTCACTATTCCCATTATTTAATTTTACTTCAAATTAATCAATAAGTCAATAGCTATAAATTCATTTTTGCGTTCGCGAGAACGAAATTTGATTTAAGTTAAACAGAAAGAAGTTGGGATAAGGCTTTTGCGCCTCTATCCAACTAAATCGGCACAAATAACAAATCATAAAGAATAAGTTATTGGAATAAGATGGTTTAACTTTCTGATTTTTGCTCCTGACTTTTTTGACGCCAACCTTGTTTTACGACCTGACGTTCGCGGGCAATAACTAAACTATCATCAGGGACATCTTGAGTAACAGTGGAACCAGCAGCGACATAAACATCTTCCCCTAAAGTAATAGGAGCAACTAATACACTATTAGAACCAGTCTTAGTTCTATCACCTATTTTAGTTGCATTTTTATTGACGCCATCATAGTTAGCTGTAATAGTACCTGCCCCAATATTTACACGAGTGCCGACTGTGGCGTCGCCCAAATAAGAAAGATGAGAAACGTTAGTCTTATTACCCAAAGTGGTATTTTTCAACTCTACAAAATTACCAATACGGCAACCTTCTCCAACTTCAGCATGACCACGTAGGTGGGCATAGGGTCCAACTTTTGTTGTTGCGCGAACAATACTATCCGTTACGACAGAGTACTGAATAGTAACATTTTCATCTATTTGGCTATTTTCAATTAAAGTGCCAGGGCCAATTCTGCAACCTTGTTTAATAATAGTATTTCCCCGGAGATGTGTTTGAGGCTCAATAATTACATCTGTTTCAATAATAACAGTTTCATCAATGGTGATACTGTTGGGGTCAATAAGAGAAACTCCAGCTATCATCCATTTCTCTTTAACCCGCTTTTGCAAAATTTCATAGGAAGTGGCCAATTGCAAGCGGTCATTAATACCCAAAATTTCTTGATAATCTTCCACACTAACTGCCATCACAGGAAAAACCTGAGTTACGGCATCAGTTAAATAATATTCTTTTTGGGCATTATTAGCTTGTAAATGGGGCAGGACTTTAGCTAAATCAGACCAACGAAAACAGTAAATTCCCGCATTGACCCGGTTATTTTCTCTTTGGAGTTTTGTGCAATCCTTATGCTCAACCATTGCTTTGACAACATTATTGTCATCACAAAAAACGCGCCCATAGCCAGTGGGGTCAGGTAAATGGGCTGTAAGAATGGTAGCGGCGTTTTGCTTTTGTTGGTGAGTGTGTAATAACTGGACAAGAGTTTCCTCCCGTAGGAGGGGGACATCACCATTGAGGACTAATAAATCACCCGTATAACCTTCAAGGTGGGGTATTAGCTGCTGAATAGCATGACCGGTACCGAGTTGCTCGGTTTGTTCCACAAATTCTATATTTGGAACAGATTGCATTGTATTTTTGACAAATTCTCCTTGATATCCAACAATTATCACTCGTCGTGAGGGTGAAAGTGGTTCTACACTTTCTAAAACTCTTTGTACTAGTGATTTTCCACCCAAAGAATGTAAAACTTTGGGTAGGTTAGACTTCATTCTTGTACCGCGTCCCGCCGCTAGAATTGCTACGACTACCATATGAGTGCTATAGACTGTTAATCAATTGCGCTTTTGCGCTTGGTTTTAATATGATTCGGCTGAAATCATACCTTATTCCCTTTCAAACCGGAATGTAATTCGCTTACAACTATTGATACTTCCCATTTTATTAGCCCGCAACTTTTGGAAATTTTAATCCCTATGCTTTGCGGATAACACCAGAAAGAATAAAATCAGCAAACTTTTCCATTAACTGGGGATTGCGCCAACCTTGTGTTGTTTCTTCTCTCATGATGTCAAGTGCTTCTTCTTTCGTAAATGCCTTTTTGTAGGGTCTTTCGCTGGTTAAGGCATCAAAAATATCAATTATTTGAAATATTTGGGCTATATGAGGAATCTCATTTCCCTTAAGTCCATCTGGATAACCGCTACCATCCCAGCGTTCGTGATGGTGCCTAATTATAGGTATAACTCCCTTTGTACTCCGAAGTGGCTGACAAATTTGCTCTCCGATTAAAACATGCTGTTTCATAATCAACCATTCATCTCCAGTTAGTTGACCTTTCTTTAGTAGCACGGCATCGGGAATTCCGACTTTACCTATATCATGAAGATACCCACCCCACATTAAATCTCGGATTTGGTTGCGCGGTAATTTTAAGTACTCGCCAAAAGCTTTCCCTAATTTTACCAGACGTTCGCAGTGGTCTCCTGTATTTGGGTCGCGGCTTTCAATGGCTTTAGCGATGGAAAATAATACTTGCTCAGCATGGTCAAGGTCTTCATTTAGCCGTTTTTGCTGTACTAGTGACTTGACGCGGGCTGCTAATTCTACGCGGTCAAAGGGTTTAGTTAAAAAATCATCTGCCCCAACTTCAATTCCTCTAATGCGCGATCGCCTATCATTTAAAGCGGTGATAAAAATAACTGGAATTAATCTTGTCTGCTCATTCTGCTTTAATAATTGGCAAACTTCAAAACCATCAATTCCTGGCATCATGACATCCAGCAATATCAAGTCAGGCTGTTTTTGAGCTACAAATTCCATCGCCACTGCCCCACTATCTGCCTCTATGACTTCATAACCTTCCATTCCTAAAACTGCGACAGTAGTCATCCGACTGGTTGTATGGTCGTCAATGACTAAAATCTTAGGTTTTTCAAAATCAAAGGCATTCCCCATCAACGCTTTTGATTGCAATTTTCTGGAGGCTAATGAATCATAACCAGAATTTACAGAACCCTTAAATTGAGTTGTCCTGACAATATCCTGGTCTTTTTCTGCTAGTGTCAAATCTTCTGTTGCTAAACTCAAGAAATAAGCGTTTTCATTGTGCAGTACCAAATCACTAGTTAGTCCTACACTATTAACTCGATTTGAGGGGTTTGAGCCACTAACAAGTGCTTTAGTAGAGCCTATATACTTGCCTATATACTTAAATTCCCGTTGAATCACAAAGGCGCTCCATTTTTTTAATTTTTCAATTATCAAAATATCAAAAATTGATTGATGAATTGATTATTTTTCGTAATTATTAAAACTTTATTTTCAC
>Ga0114939_10001697_pt1 | contig 17137 bp, 11 predicted proteins | sample AshMeaCrysSpring_FD_87196 | JGI IMG/M metagenome (GOLD analysis project Ga0114939, IMG submission 87196) | Groundwater microbial communities from Big Spring, Nevada to study Microbial Dark Matter (Phase II) - Ash Meadows Crystal Spring | ecosystem: Environmental > Aquatic > Deep subsurface >... | reverse complement strand
CGCAGGCGCAATCCTCCCATCCCTACTTTGATTTGGGCGACTATTTGTACAATCCATTGCAATATTGCCCCGGAGAGAGTACCCATCGCTAGGACAATACCGCCATACATTAAATTTTCTGGGGCGAAAATTTGACTGCCTAACTGTAGCCAAAGAATTGCTAAAGCAATAATAACTGTAATACTTGATAATAAAGGACTAATAGAGGGCAGCCAATATTGGTTAGCAACATTTAAAGTCCCAAAACCAATACCAATAAGTCCTGATAAAAGGGCTATTGGTGCCATAACCTGCAATTGTTGGACAGCAATTGCTCTGACAATTACTCCATCTGCCCGCTGGTCTAAACCTGGTGTGGTAATGTCAAGAATATTTCCAGCAAATATAGCTAGGGCAATAGTAACGGCTAGTAGAATAATGCCTACTAAAGTAGTCATTGTTTCTACTATCGCTGGGGCTTCTTCTTTTTTGCGTTTGCCAAGGACACTAACTATCGCGCTATAAAACGGCCCGTTAATACCACCTAGTAGGATTAACAGAAAGCCAGGAATAACATAGGCAAAATTATAAGCATCAGCAACGGCGTTAGTTCCAAAAGCCGCACCAATAGCTACTTGACGTACCAGACCGACTACTTTACTTAAAATAGTCGCTATGGCTACAATCGCTGCAATGCCCGCCAGCGATCGCGATGGATTTTGTTCTTTTTGTGTCACGTATATTACCCGACAACTCTCACGTATGCTTATGTCTGAAATTATTAAACCTGAATATTTATAATCTGTCAGGGTAATTTTGACAAATTCTACAATTCTAAGTAGGGGAGCTTGCCTCCCCCGAAGCCCATCGAGAAGCGAAGGGTCTGGGTGGTAATTTATTGGGTAATATTTTTAATTACAAGTATTTTGCATTTTTGGTAATTTTCTGACGGGAAGGGAGTAATAACCTATTGCTGATAATTATCTACAGCCTAAGCTATCTCTTGTTGGGACACCCGTGACTGAATTTACACCATCAGCACGTTTACACAATAAGGAAACTTCATAGCGGTCAATTAAAGCATCAGTAAAATCAGCTCCAGTAATATCAGCTCCATAAAAACGAGTCCGCGTTAGAGTTGCCCCTGTAAAATTAGCATTTTTGAGATTTGCATTATCAAGGGTTACGCGGTCAACAAGGGCATTGGTGAGATTAGCATCTTTTAGATTAGCTTTTAGTAAGACGCCCTTAGTAAAGATAGCGTTTGTTAAATCTGACCCTTGAAAATTTGTACCCCGCATCTCGGCAGCTACAAAGGTAACGCCAGATAGGTCAATATTACTAAAATCACGGTTTTCTAAATTTGTATTGCTATAGTTAATGGTATTCACCTGGGCGATCGCTACTGTAGGTGTTAGGATTACCCAAAAGCAAGCCAGAATAAAAGCAATAAATAAACTAAACAGGCACTGTAAAAGACTTTTCATCCCAACTAACAACAAATAATGATGCCTATATACTTTATCACTACCCCTACCACCCAGACCTCACACCTTGCACCTGTTATAAACTCTAAATAAAGGGAACGCGCGTATCATACTGATTTCTTAACTTCGTTTTGACCTGCCAGGGACTGGAAGTCCCTGTCTAATAGCTAAAAGTCCTCTAAAAGAGGACTAAAAAATCAGGCTTTTAGTGTAATATTTATTACGTATTTATATTCTTCTAAGTTTTTTTGCGTAAAGGTGCAAGATGTGATATCAAATCCGCATTTCTTCGGTATTATTCTCTCTTTTCTCTTCCCTTGGTGTCCTTGGCTCAGGAGCGGTTTTATTACTCATAAGCTACCGGATTTGATATGAGCCACCTCCCCACTACCCCTACTAAAAAGGAACAAAGCCCGCGCTTGCGGGCTAGTTCCAGAATGACTCCACCAATTAAGGATGAAGGATTGGGGTTGAAAGATTATTGATTTGTTTGATTTTCTGATTTAGGTGCTTGTGGTTTTGCTTGTGGTTTTACTGGTGGCTTAGCTTCTGTTTTCGGCTTACTATTAGCGGAAACTTGTTCTTTACCTTGAGCTTGAGGTGGTAATTTAGCATTGGCGGAGGGATTCCAATCTTCACCAACTCGAATGGTTAAATCAGTTCCTATTTCCCCTGTAGCAGCAACCTCTACACGACCAAAACCTAAAAACTGCTGCATTTTCTTTCCAGCTTGAAGATTACCTTTTTGGACAATGATTTTGGTTTCCCTCTGGATATCTTGCCAATTACCTAAAGCACTGACTTTTGCAAAACCTCTACTCTTAAAGAAGTTAAGGGCTTTATTCTGAAGTTCAGATTTTTTAGACGCATTTTGAACCGCTATACTCAAAGCTGGTAAAGGACGATTATCTCTTTCCATACCCGCAATTGAAACACCAGCAAAATCTTCTAATATTCCAACCTGTCCGGTTAAATTCAACCAATAACTTTCAGGGTCTGCACTAAAACTACTAAAAGTACCGGGTAACATGGTCATCTGGAAATTGTCTCTTTCCAAATTGAGGCTAAAGTTGACAATTGCCAACATTTCCTCCATCTTTAAGTTGGTGTCAAAGTATTTCCGCATTACGCGAGTTAATTGGGGTAGTCTACCAACTACAGTGGGACTAGAAAGACGTTCCCGTAAAGCTTCTAATAAAAGTTGCTGGCGTTGTACCCTATCTAAGTCAGGTTTTCCAGGTTTGCGAAAACGCGCAAATAATTCTGCCTGTTCCCCATTTAAAGTTTGCCAACCACTTACTAAACTTAAAGGCTGTTGTCCTGAAGTTCCTTGATATCCCATTGCTTCTGGTACGAATACCTCCACGCCTCCGAATTGGTCTACTAATTGACGTAAACCACTAGTAGATATACGGATGTAGCGGTCGATGGGGGCATTGCTCAGGCTGCGACTCATAACCCTAGCTGCTAAAACTGGACCACCTTGTCTATTTGCTTGAGATACCTTAGTCAATCCACCTTCAGGAATAGCAATCATTGTATCCCTAGGGACTGAAAGTACGCGGATTGTTTTATCTGTTGGGTTCAATCTCACTAACAGCATAGTATCGCTGTTACCAGCAAAACTTTCTGGGGAACCATCCACTGTACCGCGTAAGGGTTCAATACCCATGACCAAAATATTCATTGGACGGGAAAGTTGATATTGGGATATATTACTCCACAACTCTCCAGGCATTGGTGCTTTTTGGGTTTCTTTACCTGAAGCACCTAATTCTTCATTTTCCTTATCTACATTACTCCATAGAGGAGTCCAAAGAGCTAAGGAAGAAACTAGAATGCCTGACAAGGTAATTCCCACTCCAATTGTGAGAAACCAAAAAAGCCAGCGTGGCATGGTTAAACCCAGCCTTTCATAAAGCTGGTTGGGAACAGAACCCACAGACTCAACAAAATTACGCGAATTCTGTTCCGGTTGCTGTCCTGTCACGTTTTCTTCGGTATTATTAGTTTTTTCTACTGTTGGTTTATTATTGGAACGTTGTACTTGTTTCACCACTGGTATTTCCCCACTCTTCCACTCCCTAAAGGTATGTTAATCCATGCTACAAAAAATGCCAGTGCCTCATGTCACTGTGGACTACACTTGTAATGTCGTTTCGCACCCTTTATGACAATATGGCTACCCCTTTGTTCCCCGTAATACTTGCTGGTGGTAAAGGCGAACGCTTTTGGCCTCTCAGTCGCCTCAACCGTCCAAAGCAATTTTTATCTCTAGATGGTAGTGGTACTAGTCTACTACAATCAACTGCTGACCGACTCTTAAGCTTAGCAGAAGGTTGGGACAACCTGTGGGTCATAACAGCGAGTCCAATAGCCGAGGGAGTTAAAGAACAATTACCCCAGTTACCAGAGTTAAACCTACTAATTGAGTCACAAGGTCGGGATACAGCAGCCGCAGTTGCTTGGACAAGTCTGGAAATCAAAAAGCGTTATGGAGAAGATGCAATAATTGGTTTCTTCCCTGCAGACCACTGGATTGCAAACCAAGATGTGTTTACTGATACCATAAATGCAGCAGTACAATTAGCAGCAAGTACAGATGCTATTGTCACCCTAGGAATTAAACCAACTTTTCCATCCACTGGCTACGGCTACATAGAACAAGGAGAAAAAATAGGTAGTTATAATGACTTGCAAGCTTACCATGTAAACCGCTTTGCTGAAAAGCCTACTAAGGATACAGCTGAAAAATTTTTATCCACAGGAAAATACAGTTGGAATAGCGGAATGTTTGTATTTCGTGCAGGAGTCGTTATCAAGGAGTTGTATACTCACGCCCCTGAAATTATAGAACCTTTAGAAAAATACGGAGCAGATATTTATCCAGAAATACCTAAAAAAAGCATAGACTATGCTTTGATGGAGAAGACAAATCTTGCTTATGTGATGCCAGTAGATTTTGGTTGGGATGACCTAGGAGATTGGAATGCCATTGAGCGTTTATTAAAGAAAGAAGATAATCCTAATGTGGAATTGGGCACCCATGTGGGTTTAGATACAACTGGAACTGTTATATATGCTTCTAGTGAAGATGACTTAATTGTCACCATTGGTCTAGAAGATGTAGTAATTGTCAGAGATGGTAATGCTACTTTAATTGTTAAAAAAGACCGGACTCAAGAAATTAAACAAGTTTTGAAGACACTGCAGGCAGATGATAAGTTGAAAAAATTACTCTAAAAGTTTTATACAAACTTTGTAATTTTATAAACTATCTTAGGACTTACGCGCTTTAACAACAATAAGAATTTTATGTTTCAGTTGCGTAAGTCCTATATATATCCGATTAGATATATTTTAACCTCCCCAACTTTAATATGTTCCTCACTCAAACTGTTCCTCGTCAAAGAGAAATTATTGAAGTTATTCTGCGTAACGGTTGGGACTATATGCGGCGCCTGCTTACAGGTGGGAAAGCTGATGAACCCCAACTTCCTACTCCTGCAGTCTTAAAAAAAATACTTCTAGATTTAGGCCCAGTCTATGTCAAATTAGGGCAACTTCTCTCCACCCGTCCTGATTTACTTAGCGCTGCTTATATCGAAGAACTTTCAACTCTACAAAACCAAGTTCCTGCAGTCCCTTGGATAGAAATTGAAGTATTAATTCGCCAACAACTCAAGCTACCTTTAGAAGAAACATTTATCAAAGTCAATCCCCAACCTGTAGCGGCTGGTTCCATTGGTCAGACTCACCGCGCTACTTTAATCGATGGTAAAGAAGTAGCTTTAAAAGTACAGCGACCGGGAATAAATAATAGAGTAGCCCAAGATATTACCTTAATTCAAGGGATAGCCGAGTTAGTGGCGAAAACAGAATTAGGGCAAATTTATGAAATAAAATCCATCGCTGAAGAATTTTGTAACGCATTGGAAGCGGAGTTAGACTTTACTCGCGAAGCTAGTTTTACAGACCAGTTAAGAGAAAATTTATCTCGCAGTCGCTGGTTTGATTCCAAAGAAATAGTTATTCCAGAAATTTATTGGGATTTAACTACACCTAAATTATTAGTTTTACAGTGGTTAGATGGAGTCCAAATTTTATCCGCAAAAATAGAAGGTGAAGATGCTGATGTTAAAAGAAAAGCAATTACGACTAATCTTTTTCGTGCTTTTTTTCAACAAATATATATAGATGGCTTTTTCCATGCCGACCCCCATCCAGGCAATTTACTTTATTTAACTGATGGTAGAGTTGCTTTACTTGATTGTGGTATGGTGGGACGCATTGACCCGCGAACCCAGCAAATTTTAACAGAGATACTATTAGCAATAGTCGATTTAGATGCAAAACGTTGTGCTGAGTTAACTTTAAAATTAGCTGATTCTATTCAACCAGTAATTTTATCAAAATTGGAAAGCGACTATGACCGAATGTTAAGAAAATATCATAATTTTAGTCTTTCCCAAATTAACTTTAGCCAAGTTATTTATGAGATTTTACAAGTCGCCAGAAATAATAAAATACGTTTGCCTAGTAATATGGGTTTATATGCTAAGACCCTTGCCAATTTAGAGGGAGTAGCAAGAAGCTTTAACCCAGAAGTGAATTTATTTGATGAAATTAAGCCTTTAATTACAGATTTATTTAGGCGTCAATTAATAGGTGAAAATCCAGTGCGATCGCTCTTTCGTACCGCCTTAGATTTAAAGAGTTTATCTTTACAGTCTCCACGGCAGATAGAGTTATTGTTAGATAGGGTCACCTCTGAAACTTTACAGTGGAATTTATCCCTACGGGGTTTAGATAGTTTAAGGAAAACTCTCGATGATGCCGCCAATCGTTTATCTTTTAGTATTCTCGTAGGTTCGCTGATAATGGGGGCAGCTATTATTTCTAGTAATTCCCAAACTACAGAGTTATCTTTTTTAAGCAATATTCTTTTTGGCGTCGGTAGCTTTTTAGGTTTGTGGTTAATTATTAGTATTTTACGGTCTGGGAGATTGGGGAAGTAGAGTGTTGACCAGGGATAGCCGCAACTGCCACTGCGGCTCATGTTCGCGCGTTGGGCTGTCTTCCCTCCAAAAATATGGGCGCTCTTCGCACAACTACAAACAAAAACAATGTGACAATAATGACGCGCTCCGCTATCGCTCTGCTATCGTAAGTCCTGTTGACTTCTCCCCTGACTAGAATCCCCTGTGCATAAGAGTCAGGGGAGAAGTCAAAAGACAATATTACTAGTGGTCTGTCACAGAATCTTTGTCCTGGGAGTTTGACAACGGCAATAATCGGGGAGAGGAAAATCCACGCCCGATTTTCCCTCTTCTGGGAGAAAAAATCTGCCTATTGTGTAAGTCCTAAGTTTTGCGGTATACACTTATGTATGAGAATACAAAAAAGACTAAATCCCCTTCGTCAATTTCTGAGTATTTTCCGTTACAGTAGCCGTGCAATAGGGTTAGTTTGGACTACTAGCCGCCGGTTAACAATTATTCTGGCAATATTAACTGTAGTTACAGGTTTGCTACCTGCTGCTATTGCTTACATTGGTAAGCTTATCGTTGATGGGGTCATAATTGCCAATCAAAAGAATGATGCTGTTAGTACACAGCAGATATTAGTTTATGTGGGATTAGAAGCTATAGCCATCGCCCTTCTCGCAGCAGGTCAACGGGGATTGACAATATGTCAGTCTTTATTACGCGCTTTACTGGGACATAAAGTTAATGTACTTATCTTAAAAAAAGCCCTCAGTTTAGAATTAACGCATTTTGAAAACTCTGAATTTTACGACAAGATGACTAATGCGAGGAAAGAAGCATCTATTAGACCTCTTTCTCTGGTAAATCAAACCTTTGGATTAGTCCAAAGCGCCCTTTCTTTAATTACCTATGGCGCTTTATTACTCAGTTTTTCTATTTGGGCAGTAGTCGGTTTAATTATTGCTGCAATGCCTGCCTTTCTCGCGGAGACTAGGTTTGCTGGAGAAGCTTTTCGCTTATTTAGCTGGCGGGCGCCTGAAACTCGTCAGCAAAATTATTTAGAAACTTTAGTCGCAAGGGAAGATTTTGCTAAGGAGGTAAAGCTGTACCAAATTGGTGAAATGTTATTAGCAAGGTATCAAGATGTTTTCCATCGGCTTTATGGAGAAGATAGGGATTTAACTTTACGCCGGGGATTTTGGGGATATATTTTAGGGTTGCTGAGTACGACAACTTTTTATATTGCCTATGGTTGGATTGTATTAGAAACTGTGGCGGGAAAGATATCTTTAGGGGAGATGACTATGTATCTCACCGTCTTTCGTCAAGGGCAAACAACTTTTTCTGGTGCCTTAACTTCCATTGGTGGAATGTATGAGGATAATCTTTACCTCTCTAATCTCTATGAGTTTTTAGAAGAAAAGGTTGTAAAACCCAGAGGTAAATGGACTATGGTCGTAAAACAAGGAGACGGGGTTCGTTTTGAAAATGTATCCTTTACTTATCCAGGAAATAATCAGCCCGCATTAAAAAATATCTCCTTCCATCTCAAACCGGGCGAAAAATTAGCCATCGTTGGCGAAAATGGTTCGGGAAAGACAACTTTAATTAAATTACTAACCCGTCTTTATAACCCAGATTCAGGACGCATCTTAGTTGATGGTGTTGATTTACAGGATTGGGATGTAGATGTATTGCGTAAGCGCATAGGTGTAATATTCCAAAACTTTGTCCGCTATCAATTTACCGTGGGAGAAAATATAGGAGTTGGTGATGTCGATAAATTAGAAGATAGGGAATTATGGCGAGTCGCTGCTGATAAGGGAATGGCTCTACCATTTATTAGTAAATTATCTGACGGTTTTGGAACTCAATTAGGAAAATGGTTTAAAACTGGACAGGAATTATCTGGGGGACAATGGCAAAAAATAGCCCTCGCCCGTGCCTTTATGAGAAGTAATGCAGATATTTTAGTTTTAGATGAGCCGACTTCTGCTATCGATGCTCAAGCTGAGTATGAAATTTTTAACCATTTTCGCGCACTCACAAAACATCAAATAGTTTTTCTGATTTCCCATCGCTTCTCTACTGTCAGAATGGCTGATAAAATTCTGGTCATTGAAGATGGAGAAATTATTGAACAAGGTAATCATTATTCCTTACTTGAAGCTGAAGGAAGATATGCACGCTTATTTGCTTTACAAGCTGCAGGTTATCAGTAATCTTACATAAGTATTAGTTAGTCAATAAAAAATACACAGCTAGATTAATCAATTAGATTTATAAATGCCGATAATCTTTATTTATCGGTGTTTTTCATATATTATAAAACAGATACGTAAGTAATTCATATAAGACTTTTTATACTTAATGATTTGTTTAAAAACATAAACATAGATTTTGTTCAAATATTCTGTAAAGTCGGTTACTTTTTATCGACATTGATAATTCTATTACTTTAAGCTTTAAGAGAAATTGCTAATGGCTAATTGCTAATAGAAGAATGGCTAATGGCTAATTGCTAATTGCTAATTGCTAATTGCTAATAGAAGAATGGCTAATTACTAGTTGCTGATGACTGATGGCTATACATAAATAAATATTGTTTCTTATTTATTTTATGAAAGGCACTAGTTTTTTTATTCTACTTTAATACTGCATACTACCGAGTTTCAAGATTCAATGAATTCTTCAAAAGTACTAAGGTTTAAATAAATATTCACCTAAATATTTACCTATAAAAAGGTTCTTATAGTCCGATGATTATTTATTATAACTGTGTAAAATAAATTTCTTCTTTGTATTTCAAGTTCATCTTTATCAAGTCAAATAAATTTATGAAATCAATCAATAAATCTTTCCTAACTCTAGGAGTCATTGGCGCTGGATTATTTGCATTACCTTCAGCTTCCTATGCTGTTTCTCTAAGTCATTTATCATCAGACATCGAGTATAACGACATAGTAAAAGATGATGCTTTTGTCGCAGAAGGTAGAATTGGTGGAAAGTCTACCTATGAACTAGATATTCATACTTTAGAAGATGAAAATAATACATTTAGTGTTCATACTCAAAAAGATTTCTCATGGCAAAATGGAGTGGCTCAAGCTTTTGAATTAAAGTATAATGCTGCAAGTAAAATTGCAACTTATATAGTGGGCAATGAAACATTAACTTATAGTGTCAAAAACCCATTTTCAGATATATTTATTCGCACTAGGTCTGTGGATGGTAGCAGTATTAGCATTAATAATCTTAATTTAAATGGAAAAGCAATTAATGGTATTTCTTCTATCCAAAATAATGCATTAGACTATTTACGTATTGAAGGAGTTGATGGGTCTTTTAATCTTAAGGGCGACTCAATTATGAAATGGGCTGGGACTACTCCACCAAAAAATTCAAGCTTAGCATATCAAATTAAAGCTGTTACTGTTAAAACCCGTCGTAAGGTTCCTGAACCAAGTTTAACTCTAGGTTTAGTGGTAGGTGGGGTTGTTTTAGGATTAAAAAAACGTTGTCAGCAACAAGTTGAAAGCTAAACATTAGACATCGACTATTCACCTAACTTTCTTTTATCTCTAATTTTACTATTGATTGGTTGAAAATATTACTAGGGGCAAAGGGTAATTTGCCCTCAGACCATTCCGAGAGATGTCTATTACTATTAGGACTTACGTAACTGGCACATTTAAAATTCTTTCTTTGTGTGACACTTTGAACAAAATAAAACGAATTAATAGGATTTTTAGCCTCATCTACCAATAAAAAATTGTGACAATATCGTAAGTCCTGACTATTACTTATTATTAGGGTAAAAATATTCACCACTAGATTTTTCAGTTGTTTCTATACTTAATTCAACTGAGAAATTTTAAAATCACAGTACATTTAAATCACAGTCAGTTTCAATAATAAATTTAAATCCTTTATTTTAAATCTGTCCTTGCACGTCTTTTTTTAGATATTAAATCTCCAGTAATAAAAAAGTACAAATACTTGATACAATTTTATTAGGACTTACGCAAGCTCTACGAAAACTTGGCGTTCTTGGCTCAGGAGCGGTTACACAAATCAAGCTTTCTGACAATTTTTGCGTAAGTCCTGTTTATTTAAAAGTCTGTTTATATTCTTTTTATATTTACGACTTCCAAAATGGTTAACTACCTGTGCCGCCTTTAGGGAAGGTGAGGTGTGTGGCATACCAGCTTTGTTCTTATAAAGCTACCTAATTAATGGCGATTAATAGCGATCGCTCATCAGAATCATTATTATGATTGAGACTTTACTCAATGCTTATACCCCTCTATTAATTTGCACGGGATTGGGGCTTCTATTATCTCGCTTTGTCCCAGATATTTATCCCAAAATTATAGGACAAATGCTCTATTGGTTTGGTGTCCCTCTACAGCTTTATGTCCTAGCCCGTCATACTCAATCTAATCATGCTGGATTAATTGCTTTGATTGCTGTAGGTGTATTAATTCTAGGTTTTATCTTGGCGTTATTAACTTGGAATGTATACTTAGTTAGCACTGAGCGCTTTAGTCTATTAAATTCAATGTTTACTACTGAAGCCTTGGTAACGAAGGAATTCAGTGCAAAAGAGCTAACTGGAAATACAATCGACACAAAACTACCCGTAAAAAATAACGATAAAGCTATTTTAGGAAGTTTTATATTAGCTGTAATGTTGGGAAATACGGGTTTTATTGGATTACCCCTTGCAGAAATTCTGATTCACTCCTCAAATAGTGATTGGGCTATATTGTTTAGCGTCACTAGTAATGTAGTTGGTACCTATGGTATTGCTGTAATCATTGCCAGCTATTTTGGACAAACTGGTAATAAAAATAATTGGCTAGTTCAATTACGAGATGTGATTACGGTTCCCAGCCTTTGGACTTTTTTTATTCGTTGGAATACTCGTCAATGGCAGTTTAATTCTCAAGTCGAGTTAGTTTTAGAACAAGTTGTTTGGGTTGTTGTGGCTTTTGCTTTAGTGTTAGTCGGCCTGCGTTTGGGCAAAATTAAACTTGATTTTATCTGGTGCTATTTATGGATTTCATCCTTGGAGACCATCTGCAAAGGTTCAGACCTCCAATGTATCACCTTCTCAAAGTGGAAATCAGCCATCAGAATCTCCTCCATCAGAAATATAATGAGGGTGGATAGAAAAATTCCTCCCGACACCAAATCAAATATTATGGTGTGGGAGTCCTTGTTATTTCAGTTGATTAGTTAAATGATTAAAGTGGAAGCGAGTGCCAAATTGTTATATATTATAAAGTTAAGAGTCAGAATTTAATTATTCAACTAATTCTTTAACGATTAGTGCTTTAAGCTCTGACTACAAACTTTTATATTTTGTCAGTAATATCATGACTAATAGTGTCTTTGTCAATTAATTGTTCAAAAAAATGATTTTCAATTATTTGAATAAAAATAAAGAAAGTTGGAATATTATATAAGATAATTTCTTCTAATTTAGTATATAGATAATGAATTAGGTGATTGTGCTTAAAGTGACGAAATGATGCAGACGAGGAATGGCAAGATGAAAAGAAAAACTTGAGGGGAATTGAAGGTTTATGCCAGAATTACACCAATCCATTGCTCAACATTATCACGAACGCACTAAATATGACCCACAAATAACAGCCTCTAAAAATCAACAGGGGTTTGATTGGACAAAGCAGCCGGTACCTTTTAAAGAATATAAAATTGGTACTAACATTGACCTGAAACCTTATCTTCAGCAAGAAGAATCAACCTTCGCCGATGATTCTGATTCTCGATGGTGGCAAAGACTATCTAAGTTACTCTTTTGTAGCTATGGATTAACAGCAAAAATTCCCTCTATGGGGCCCGTATACTTAAGGGCAGCACCCAGTGCGGGTGGTTTATATCCTGCGGAGGTTTATGTCGTATCTCGTGGGACACCTTTACTACCATCAGGATTATATAACTATCAGTGTCGCAACCATTCCTTAATGCACTATTGGGAAAGTGAGATTTGGCAAAGATTACAAGATGCTTGTTTTTGGCATCCATCTTTAGAAAATACTCAATTAGCAATTGTAATTACCGCAGTATTTTATCGCTCTGTGTGGCGATATGAAGATAGGGCATATCGAAGGATTTTTTTAGATAGCGGACATTTAATTGGAAATTTGGAGTTAGCAGGCTCTTTTAATAGCTTTCGTCCTCATTTAATTGGTGGTTTTGTAGATTCTGCTGTAAACGATTTATTGTATATTGACCCACTCAACGAAGGGGCGATCGCAGTCCTACCCTTAGCTGACTTATTAAAAGCAAATCAAAATTTATCAACAGGCCCTACAGCTTTAGCTTCTTCAACAGAAACAGATTACCCCAACATCCCTGATGGGGAGTTACTAAAGTATTTTCACAAAGTGACTGAAATTAAACAGAGTGCTACGGAAAAACAAAATCCATCTGAAATTAAACAAGAAAAAATACTATCAGATAAGTATAATTTTTCATTTGGGAATAAGATTTCCACCGCAATTTCACCACCAATTCAATGGGGAGAAACATTAGAAAACCTAGAAATTGCAATGTTAAGACGGCGATCAACTCGTGCTTTCAGCGGTAATAATTTAAGTTTTGATGAGTTAAAAACCCTACTTGATTTTACTTATCAACCTCAAAATTATATCGACCAGAATTTGGATATAGCACCAGACTACTTTGATTTAAATTTAATTGAAACCTTTATTGCCGTATCTGGAGTCGATGGTTTAGATGTGGGGTGTTATCACTACGAACCCAAAGCACAGGAATTACGACAAATTAGGTTTAAGAATTTCCGTCGTGAATTACATTTTCTTTGTTTAGGGCAGGAGTTAGGGCGCGATGCTTCTGTAGTTCTTTTCCATACGGCTAATTTAAAAAATGCTGTGGCACAGTATGGCGATAGAGTTTATCGTTATCTCCATATGGATGCTGGACATTTAGCCCAAAGGTTGAATTTAGCTGCTATTAGTCGTGGTGTTGGAGTCAGTGGTATTGGTGGGTTTTTTGATGACCAAGTAAATGAAGTTCTGGGTATTCCACCCACTGAAGCGGTTCTTTATATTACAACTTTGGGCAGGACACGGTAGGGAATTAGGGGAGGCGAGGGAAGGGTCTGGGAAGTCTCAGAGGTAGGGGTTGATATTTTTTTCTTGCAGTATAATAAGGAGTTTCATTTTTCTGTTGGTTCATGAAAAGATATCTAATCGCAGCTTCGTTATTAATAGCCTGTCTTACACCTGGTATTGCCATAGCCCAAAAGAAAGGTATACCAGGTAAATTTGATTTTTATGTACTAGCACTATCTTGGTCCCCAGATTACTGTCAAAGCGCTGGTAATCGAGACCCACAACAATGCGGTCAAGGTAAAAAACTTGGTTTTGTTTTACATGGTTTATGGCCTCAATATAATCGAGGTTATCCAGCCAATTGTAGTAATGAAACTTTATCTGAGTCTGTTAAACAACAGTTTCCTGACCTTTTCCCTAGTGCCAAATTATATGACCATGAGTGGAAAAAACACGGCACATGTTCCGGGCGATCGCCATCGGAATACTTACAACTTTCTAAACAAGTAAAAAACTCAGTAAATATTCCCAGTTCATATAAAAACCCATACAAGCCATTTCGCACGACAATTAATGAACTTAAGCAGAATTTTGCTAGTGCGAATAGTAACTTTAATACAGATTCCGTCGCGCCTTATTGTTCTGGCTCAGGTCGTTTTTTAAAGGAAGTTTTCTTTTGTTTTTCTACATCTGGTCAACCTCAAGCTTGTAGCCCTGAGGTTTTAAAAGGTTCCCAGAAAAGTTGTGGGCAACCGGATTTTTTAGTTAGAAGTGTTAGATAGAAATTAGGGTGTAAAATAAAAATAGTTTCCCTGTTAATTTGATTAATTGGCGACGATGATTAAAAAATAAAAAATCAGCCAATTTTTTGATAAAAACCTATAATTTCTGTATTGCGGGCCGAAAAGCCCGCTATCGCTCAGAATTACAGAAAATCTTTGTTTTACATAAGTATTGTTACTCTGTCATTTCATATAAAATACCAGCCTTCATTGAATAAGTAGAAGTAATTAACTTGTCAGCATTAACTTTTTCAAGAATCCAATTCATTAAAATCATGCTTACAGCCAACATTTCAATCTTATCTCTAGGGACTCCGGGCATATTTTTTAAAAATCGAGTGGACATAAAAGTCAGCTTTTCATAAAATCCATCATACTGCTGTCGCGATATTTCAAAATACTTTGCTTGACTCCCAGGGTGTAAAAATTTAATGATAAAGTCAAGAGTTCCACAGGCAAAAATGGGAAGATGCGGTTTATATATCTCTAACTTATCTGATAACTCCCTTAAAGTCTCATTTAAGAATTCTTCTACTTTTCCTACTTCAGAATCAGTAATTGGGTCATTAACATGAAAATTTTGCTTTAATATAGCCACACCAACATTTAAGCTTTTTGCCCAAAATACTTGGTCTTGATTACAGATAATAAATTCTACCGAACCACCACCCACATCTATCATTAAAACAGGCTCAACCCCTAAAGGTATGACCATCTTCATACCTTTGTAGATTAACTCAGCTTCGCGATCGCCCGAAATTAATTCAATATTAATACTAGTTTCCTGCTTGACTGCATCAATAAAATCTTGTCCATTTTCAGCTATTCGTAGCGCAGCAGTCCCAAAAGCATTGACCTTTGTAACTTGATGCTGTTTTAACACCTCGGCAAAAAGCATCATTGTTTCCAACCCTCGCTTAAAAGGTTGTTCCCCAATGCGATGGATACCATCAGCAGCTAACTTTAACTCATTGGCTTCGCGATGGATAATATTAAAAGACCCTTTTTCAAAGGTTTCTGCTATTTGCAAACGAAAACCATTAGTTCCCAGGTCAATGACGGCTATTTTCATTCTGATTAATAAAATTTAGGTATATGAGTCACTAAACCTATTATTACATTTTGTTAAGCACTCACTCATTTAATATTCTAGTGAACTGTCACACCATCTTTGTTGGGTTAAAAAATAAAAATTGAAATCTATGTTTTAATTTAGTTGAACAGGCAGGATGTCTCTTATTTAGTGGAACAGGCATCCTGCCTGTTATTTAGTGCAACAGCCAGGATATCTGTCCTGTTAGTGGAACAGTCATCCTGCCTGTTATTTAGTGCAACAGCTAGGATGTCTTTTATTTAGTGGAACAGGCATCCTGCCTGTTATTTAGTGCAACAGCCAGGATGTCTGTTAGTAGAAAATTTTTCACATAACAGAAACAGGCAGGATGCCTGTTCCACAAGTACCCAATAAAGATTGTGTGACAGACTGCGAACCTAAGCCCTGAAGAGAATAAAAATATGAATCTATAGACAATAAAAGAGCGCTTAAGCGCAACTACATACAAATCCCTAAAATAAACCTCACTAGCCCCGCAGGAGCTAGTGAGGAGCTTACACCTAGAAGGAGGAAATTTACACAGCATCTGCCTTCCCTACAAATAAAACGTCCCAGCTACGTAAATCCTATATCTTGCAAGTTTTTCCCAACATTACAAATATATTACTTACCATGAACGCCTTTAACAACTATTTCATAGGTAATTTGTTCAGGTTTAGCTTTTTCGTAACAGGTTGCAATGGATGCTTTTTTAGGACACTTAACATATTCAGAAAGCTTAGATTTAACTTCTGTAATAACTAAATCGCTACCTTTACGGAATCCTATTATCTTACCTTCGGGTCCATCCGCACTATATTTATTATCTTGCTTCCATCCCTGTTTTATTAACAACTCACTGATAGGAGTTGTTATGTCCGTCATACTTTTGAAGCTAACACCAGTACTATTTAAATCTACCTGGCAAGCTTCACCTTTAATTTTGCTGATTGTGTCTTCAAATGGGGCTGATTTTGTAATGATTGCACCTAGTTTAAGGGTATTCATTACTTCTGTTCTAATATTAAAACAAGTCTTAAATTCTAAAGGTTGATAGCTTTTAATAATTACAGGTTTTGGTTTAGCTGTCGGAGTGACAGTGGGTTTTATTGTTGGTTTAGCTATGGGTTTTACAGTTGGTTTGGCGGGGGGAGTTACAGTTGGTTTGGCGGACGGAGTTACAGTTGGTTTAGCTGTAGGTTTTATAGTTGGTTTAGCCGACGGAGTTACAGTTGGTTTAGCCGACGGAGTTACAGTTGGTTTAGCCGACGGAGTTACAGTGGGTTTGGCTGTGGGAGTGGCAACGGCAGTCGGTTCACCAGATGATGTTACTCTTGGCTTACCTGCAATACCAGCAGAATAACTAATTACTAAAGATGCAGGTATAGCAAGACAAGAGAGTAGCAACACATTGTTTTTTTTAATCAACATAAATAGGTCTTGAAAAATCAGTTATGAAGGGAAAATATCTTCCTTTTTATTCTCTTAGTCAAGTTATATAGAAAACAATCTCAAGACTTATTATTTATGATTATTTACGAACTTATTATGATTACATTTTTCATCAATTTTGATATTATTTTTTGCCAAAATTAAGGATATTTATTATGCCCAAAAGTTTAATCTATCTACTTTATACTAATTAAAATAAATGTCAAATTTTGCTTTTACAGGGATAGCCGCAACTGGCACTGCGGCTCAT
>Ga0114939_10001696_pt1 | contig 17147 bp, 15 predicted proteins | sample AshMeaCrysSpring_FD_87196 | JGI IMG/M metagenome (GOLD analysis project Ga0114939, IMG submission 87196) | Groundwater microbial communities from Big Spring, Nevada to study Microbial Dark Matter (Phase II) - Ash Meadows Crystal Spring | ecosystem: Environmental > Aquatic > Deep subsurface >... | reverse complement strand
TTCTGGCGCGTCGGCTCATGCGGGGTTGCTCTATGGGGTGCGCGTCGGTCTGCTGGCGCATGACCTGGGAGGACTCTGGAGCAATATGCGGGCGGAGGGCGGCGTGGACTGGAATGCCGAGGTGGTTTTCGACCGGCCGAGTTTCACGCTCTGCGGCGGGCAGATCCTGCCCAATCTCGGGGCCAGCATCAACAGCCGGGGCGACACCAGCAAAATCTACGCGGGATTCGTGTGGGAATTCCAGTTCGAAAACGGCTTTTTTTTCAACATCGGCACCGGCCTGGCGGTTCACAACGGCCAGCTGGAATCGAACGATGCCAACAAGAAGCAACTCGGTTCGAGGGTTCTCTTCCGTGAACCAATCGAGTTCGGCTTCGCGATCGACCAACACCATCGCATCTCCATCATGTTCGACCACATCTCGAACGCCGACCTGGCCGATCCCAATGAAGGCTTGGACACCTTCGGGCTGAGGTACGGCTTTCAATTTTAGCAGAAAGAGGAGGCGGGCATGAAGCATCAGGTCATGGAAGCTCTCGAAAGCGCACGATCCAATCTCGATTTGGCCATTGCCGACCTGGAAATACTCCCGGACATCGATGCCGAGACCGTCGGCTATACCGGGCACAAGCTCAAGAACTACCTGAACGTCGCCGGCGCCGCCGTGGAACTGCTTAGAGTCTACCTCGCGGGCCACCCGGATGAGCAGGTGCATATCTGGATCGAGGGCCTGCAGCACGCGGTTCATTTGATGAAGCACGAAACCAGCCGGCTCATGTTTTCTGCCAGCGGCACGGAGCCGGAGTTCAAGCTTGAAAAAGTGGACATGGCGCTGATGGCCTTCAGGGGCTGCAACTTCTACCGCCACAGAGCCGCCTGGAAGAAAATCCAGATCAATTCCGAGCTCCAGGCCGATGGCTGCTTCGCCCTGACCGACCGCGTGGCCGTGGCCGTCGCTTTGGACAACCTGATGTCGAACGCGCTCAAATTCTCGCAGCAGGGGAAACAGATCTGGGTCAGCGTTCGTGCGGAGCAGGACCACATCCTATGCACCGTGCGGGACGAGGGGCCCGGCCTCAGCGCGGAAGAACAAGCCCGGCTGTTTCAAAAGGGCGTCCGGTTGTCGAATGCCCCGACCGGCGGCGAGGCATCTTCGGGGTATGGGCTCGTCATCGCCAAGGACATGGTGGAAAAACTCGGAGGCAGCATTCGGTGCGAAAGTCGGCCGGGACACGGCGCGGCCTTCCACATCCAACTGCCCCGGTTCCGCGAAAAGGCCCTGAGCGAGGAAGGGCCGGCATGAGAAAATCGGCATGCCGCGGCTCTTGGGGTGCCGCTGGGGGGTGGGCGGTATTATTATCTAATGATGCCACAGCAATAAGCCTAAAAAGTTCATTTGATTAAGGAGGTCGGATGGCACTCAAGGTCAATACCGCCGCCAAGCGGCCAGGCATCTTTGTCGTGGCCCCCATCGGGTCCATCGACGCCGCCGGCAATGCGATGTTTCGGGACAGGATCGCATCCGTCCTGGGCCAGAACGCCGATGTCATCATCTTCGACATGGAGTTCGCCGATTACATCAACAGCATGGGGATCCGCGAACTGGTCAAGGCCCGCAAGGCCCTGAAACAGCGCGGCGGCAAGATCGTCTTCACCAACCTCCAGCCCCAGATCAAGAAAGTGTTCGACATCCTGAACGCACTGCCGTCGCTCAAGGTGTTCGCGAATGTCCAGGAGCTCGACCGCTATCTCGACGCCATGCAGACCGGATCTTCCACCGGCGACGATTGAAGATAGGACCAAAGTCCTATTCTATTCGCCGCAGGCTGCTGATAGGATTTCCGCGTATGGATTCCCCATGAGCAGGATCCATAGCGTGTCGGATAGCTTCCGCCGGGGCCTGTCCTTCATGACCCGCCGGGCAGGACCCCCGCGGGGCGAAGCGCTGGAAACACGCTTGAAAGGAGAGCGCGTGAAAAAAACTTTTTTCTGCTTGATGGGCGTCCTGCTGTCGGGTCTCACCGCAGACCTTTCGGAAGCTTATGATTATCCGTTCAGGGACCCCTACCTGGCGACCATCATCGCCACGCCGTCGGAGTTCGAGCCCGAGCTCCCGCAGAAAATCGACTATGAGCTGCTGAGACTCAAGGTCTTCCCGGAGCGTGAAATCCCCGAAGTCTTCTGGTACCAGCGGGAGTTCCGGTATTCGCTGACCTACCAAAAAGGCGAGGCTCCCCTGATTTTCGTCATCGCCGGGACCGGCAGCAGCTTCCACTCCTCCAGCATGATCTTTTTTCAGAAGGTGTTTTACCAGTCCGGCTTCCACGTGATCTGCCTGTCATCTCCCACCAGCATGAATTTTATCGTCACGGCATCGGGCACGAGCCTGCCGGGCAATATCTTCGACGATGCCTCCGATCTTTACCGGGTGATGACCATGGCCTGGGAACAGGTCAAGGACCGGATCAAGGTCTCGGAATTCTACCTGACCGGCTACAGCCTGGGTGCGGCCGAAGCGGGCTTTATCGCCAAACTGGACGAAAGGAAAATGCGCCGCTTCAATTTCAAGAAGGTCCTGATGATCAACCCGCCGGTGAGCCTGCACACCTCGGCCAAGATCCTGGACGACATGCTGCTGCAGGCGCTGCCCGGCGGGCTGGATGACTTCAACGCCTGGTTTCAGAGAGCCCTCGGAAAGTTCGCTGAAATCTACAAAACCATGGGCTACCTGGACCTCAGCAACGACTATCTTTATCAGGTCTACCGGACACTCTATAAGACCAAGCCCCCACGCCGGGAAGATCTCGCCACCATGATCGGAACCGCGTTCCGGTTCTCATCGAACAACATGATATTCACCTCCGACGTGATGACCAACTCCGGCTTGATCGTTCCTAAAAACAGGGTTCTGGGAAGCGCAGACTCGCTGACCGACTACTTCAAGGTCACCAGCCGGACAAGCTTTATCGACTATTTCGATGAACTGCTCTTGCCTTATTTCAGGGATAAGTTCCCCGAACTTACCGAAGAAAGAGCGGTGGAACTCGATAGCCTGCACAGCATTGCCGACTATTTGCGGGAAAGCCCCAAAATCGGCCTGATGGGCAACGAGGACGACCTGATCCTGACGCCCGAAGACCTCGCTTTTCTGAAGGACGTTTTCGGCTCGCGTGCGAAAATTTACCCGTTCGGCGGCCACTGCGGCAACATGAGCTACCGGGACAATGTGGAATACATGATCCATTTCTTCAAGGATTGAAAGGATGGTCGGAGATTTGAAGCGCACTTCAAGCCTCATGCTGGTTGCGGTGTTGGTCTTTCTTTCCGGATGCGGATCGGCCCCGGTGCGCACGGATGCGGAAATCCCCGCCAAGCGCCCCATCAGCGATTTCGTCGCTCCCGGCCAGCCGTCCGTCATCGACGCCTACGACCCCTGGGAGCCGATGAACCGCCGGATCTACAATTTCAACGCCATCTTCGACGAGTACGTGTTCCTGCCTGTCGTGCGGGCCTACGAATTCGTGCTGCCCGACATCGCCCAGACCGGCGTCAGCAACTTTTTTAACAACCTCACGGAAGTCACCAACCTGATGAACTCGCTGTTGCAGTTCAAGTTCGTGAAGGCCGTCAACACCTTCGGCCGGATCGTGATCAACACGACCGTCGGCCTGGGCGGACTCATCGACGTGGCCACGACGGTCGACGGGATCGAACGGGAGAACGAGGACTTCGGCCAGACGCTGGGGTTCTACGGCCTCGGGCCCGGCCCCTACCTGGTGCTGCCCATATTGGGTCCCTCCAGTTTGAGGGATACCGCCGGGTTGGCGGTGGACACGGTCGTCTACAGCTTGATGATTCAGGAGTTGATCGGTCTGACAGGCATGGACAGCCCCGAGGATGATATTCTGAATTACAGCCTCACGACAGTTTATGCCATCGACAAGCGCCACAAGGAATCGTTCCGTTATTTCATGACCGGATCGCCTTTCGAATACGACCTGGTGCGAAGACTGTATTTGTTGAAACGCGAATTCCTGGTCGACAATTAGAAAAAGCCCCGAGGATAAAAGCACCGGATAATAGGGGACGCTCCTCATGACTCTAACCGAATCCGGAGGCAAGGAAGGCGCACCGATTGTGGCATTTCCGGCGAGTGGGGCAGACTCGGGTACGAACATTCAGCCCCTTTTCCCGTAAAGGGGAGCCGCTGACAACGAAAGGAAGAAGCGATGCCAGGAAAGTTTGGAGAGTACTACACTTCATTCAGAGCGAGTGCCGCCACTGTGCTGGTTGCGGCCGCATTGCTGCTCGGCGGCGGGGCGGCTTTGGCAGAGGGCGCCGCTTCGGCCAAGGCGCCAGCGACGAAGGCCGCCGCGGGCATTGCCCCGGCTGCGGAAAAACAAGGAGCATCCGCACCCGCTGCGGCGGCGATCGAAAATGATCGCGACCCCAAAGCCATGGAGATTCTGATGCGCATGGCCAACTTCCTGGCCAAGGCCCCGTCCCTGCGGGTGACGGTGCTGAGCAGTTACGATGCCATCCAGGAGGACGGTGAATTCATCGAATTTGGTGGCCGGCGCCGGTTCGAACTGCAACGCCCCGACCGCCTGCGCGTCGAGGTCGAGCGCAGTGACGGCGACCACGGGGGGCTGATTTTCGACGGCAAGGCGATCACCGCCTACAGGCCCGCCGACAATCTCTATGCTGTCGTCGAGAAGCCGGGGACGGTCGATGCCGTCATGGTTTATGTCGTCAGGGATCTGCAGATCCCTCTCCCCCTGGCCAGGATGTTTACGACGACCTTCCCGCAGCAGATGGAAAAGATGGTCAAGTCGATTGCCTACGTCGAGACCAACCGGCTCTTCGACGTCCCCACCGACCACTTGGCGGTGCGCGGCGACGAGGTTGACTTCCAGATCTGGATCGCCCAAGGGGATGCGCCGCTGCCGCGACGGGTCATCATCACTTACAAAAACGCACCCGGCGAGCCTCAGTTCCGGGCGATGCTGAACGACTGGAGCCTGGCCTCCGTGGATCCCGGACGCTTCGCCTTCTCCGTGCCGGCCGGTGCGGAAAAAGTGCCGTTCATCCTCCGGGAAAGCAGCCGGCGGCCGGCGGCCGAACAGAAGGGAGGTGCCAAATGACACTCAGGGTCCATACGATCTTGCTGCGCATCGCCGTGCTGTTCCTTTTCTTCCTGTCCCTCCCCGGCATTGCCGACGCCCGTGGCGGCGGACGCGGCGGGGGTGGCGGTGGTGGCGGACGGAACTTCTCGCGCAGCAGCCCGGCCAGCGGCGGTAGCTTCTCGTCGCGTTCAGCCGCTCAGCGCCCGGCGCAGGCATCCCGCCCAACGACCGCCCAGCGGCCGGCCCAAGGCTCGACCGCCGCACAACGGCAAGGGCAGCGCCAGGAGAGCAGCGGCGCCCGTCAGCAAAGCCGCCAGGAAAACCAGGGCCAGCGCCAGGAGAGCAGCGCCTCCCGTCAGCAAAGCCGCCAGGAAAACCAGGGCCAGCGCCAGGAGAGCAGCGCCTCCCGTCAACAAAACCGCCAGGAAAACCAGGGCCAGCGCCAGGACGCCCGCAACGCGGCCCGCGACGACCGGCAGGGTGCCCGCAACGAGGCTCGGGACGACCGGCTGGATTATCGCGATGATGCCCGCGAAGACTGGCAGGACTGGGCCGAGGACGAGCATTGGGATCACCATGATCATGATGATGACTGGGATGAAGGCGGGGCGTTCGTCGCCGGGGCCGTCATCGGCGCAGCGGCCGGGGCCGTTGCCGCGTCCGCCGCGCAGCCGACCTACGTAACCACTCTGCCGTGCACCACGACGGCGGTGGTCGTAAACGGTGCCACCTATTACAACTGCAGCGGCACCTGGTACAACCGCGGCTATTCCGGTGGCACCGTGGTCTATGTGGTGAGCGCCCCCCCCTGATCCGACGGGGTTGTCATGAACGGCAATTTGCGCCGGTTCCCATTCGGAAAGGGTGCGTTCCCCCCTCAATTCCCGAATCGGAAACTGCTCGTGTCACATCCGGAGCTTCCGGATGATCCCGTTGCATAGGACCAAAGTCCTATTTCCAATCTTTACCCACGCGTGATAGAAACGCAGGCATGGAACTGGTTCTCTAGCCTCGCTCCGCTCAATGGCGAGCGAAAAGGGATCTCCGAGTGCCCGCCGCCGCCCCAGTCCTCCATATCGTCGACGACGATGCTTCGGGATCCCACGGAGAAGACCATGAAATCGGTGCTTGCCATAGCCATCGCCGCGTTGTTGTTTCTATCGAGCTGTTCAGGCAACAAGGCCATGACGCCGGAAGAGCTCGAAGCCTACCGGAAATCGAACGAAAGGTATGAACGATCGAAGGGGCCCTGAGAGCAGAATGAAGGCTTCGAACAGACGGACCCGGATTGCAGCGGCCGTCGGCCTCGCCTGCCTGCTCAGCCAGTCTTGCGCCGGTCCGGTCCGCGCCGACGGGCTAAAGGACGCGCGGCGCAGGGGCAGATCGCTGGCCGGCGTGGAAACGGACTTTCCGCCCTTCGGATAGATCGACCCGGCCGGCCGGCACCACGGGCTTGATGCCGATCCCGCCCGTCACCTGGGCCGGGCGCTCTTCGAGGGCGAACCCGGCGTTGAGCTGTTGCCGGTCGCCTCCGGCGGCCGAATCCCGCTGCTGTACGGCGGATTGTCAGGACGCTCCACAGAAATCCCTCCTATCGTCACTTTGCCAAAAGGAGGTATTTCCCCTCTTTGGAAAAGAGGGGCCAGGGGTGATTTCCAAGTCTATGTTCGGACAATTTTTAGAACCTTAACATGAGAGGAGGATTGCATGAAAAAATTATTTTGCATCATCGGTGTGGTGACCATGTCGTTCGTAGCGGCCGGCAGCCTTTTTGCGCAGGAAAGACTGATCGAAAGCGTTGCAACCGGCTGCAAAACGGAGCTTGAAACCTACTGCAAGAATGTAACCCCCGGAGAAGGGCGGATTCTGGCATGCCTTTACGCCTATCAGGACAAGCTTTCCGGGAAATGCGAATACGCCCTTTACGATGCCGCCGCACGGCTGGAGCGCGCCGTGGCCGCTTTGACCTATGTGACCAACGAGTGCGAAGCGGACCTGGCCGCCAACTGCGCCGGTGTGAAGGCGGGGGAAGGCCGCCTGATGCAGTGCCTGGAGAAGAACGAAGCCAAGGTGAGCAGCCGCTGCAAGACGGCCCTGAAAGATGTCGGCTTGAAAAAATAAGCGCCCAATCCCTGAGGCGCAGGAGGTTATTCGGCCGCGCGACTGGATTGCGGAAGCGATGCGGTTCGCGGAAATGCGGGGTGCGCCCATGGCAGCCAAGCAAGGTCTCAAGAGCGCTAAGTACACCGTTTCATAAATACGGCAGCGTATGAAACCTGCTATCAAATCCCTCCCGGCCTCCCTTTGCGAAAGGGAGGAGAAGATTTCCCCCTTTATCAAAGGGGGGTAGGGGGGATTTTTGCGTGACCATATTCATGAAATCCAGTACTAAGCGAGCGGGGCGCACGTCGCGTTCCGGTTCCCAATCGGAGGAGTACGAGCCGACGCGCACCGGCCTGAGCCCGGACACCCTCGCCCGCGCGCTCAGAGACAACCTCTATTACACCCAGGGGAGGTTACCGGAGGCGGCCTCGCGCCACGAATGGTATGCGGCGCTCGCCGTGACGGTGCGCGACCGTCTGTTGCAGCGCTGGAACAAAACCGTTCACACCCTCCTGCAGAAGGACACCCGCGTGGTGAGCTATCTCTCGGCCGAATTCCTCATGGGCCCGCATCTTGGCAACGCGCTCGTCAACCTGGGGATATTCGAGCAGACCCGCCAGGCGGTGGCTCAGCTGGGGCTCGACCTGGACGACCTCCTGCAGCAGGAAGAGGAGCCGGGGCTCGGCAACGGCGGCCTCGGACGGCTGGCGGCCTGCTTTCTGGACTCCCTGGCAACGCTCCAGACACCGGCCATCGGCTACGGCATCCGCTACGAGTTCGGGATCTTCGACCAGCGGATTCGCGACGGCTGGCAGGAGGAGGTCACCGACAAATGGCTGCGGTACGGCAATCCCTGGGAGCTGGCCCGGCCCGAGATTGCATACAACATCAGCCTCGAAGGCCATACCGAAACGTACCACGACGAGGCCGGACACTTACGGGTGCGCTGGGTCCCCGGCCGGCTGGTCAAGGGTGTGGCCTACGATACCCCCATCTTGGGCTACCGGGTGAACACCGCCAATCTGCTGCGCTTGTGGAAGGCGGAGGCTGCCGAGTCCTTTGACTTCGAAGCCTTCAACGTAGGGGACTACTTCGGGGCCGTGGACGAAAAGATCGCCTCGGAGACGATCACCAAGGTCCTGTATCCGAACGACGAGCCCTACCAGGGAAAGCAGCTGCGCCTCGCCCAGCAGTACTTCTTCGTCTCCTGCTCCCTTCAGGACATGATCCGCATCCATCTCCAGACCGGGAACCGCCTGGACACCTTCGCGGATGGTTGGGCGGTGCAGCTCAACGACACGCACCCTTCCATTGCCGTGGCGGAGCTCATGCGGCTGTTCGTGGACGAGCACGGCATGGATTGGGACCGGGCCTGGAAAATCACGCGGAGCACCTGCGCCTACACCAACCACACCCTGCTCCCCGAGGCGCTGGAAAAGTGGCCGCTGCCGCTTTTTCAGCAGGTGCTGCCGAGGCACCTCGAGATCGTTCACGAGATCAACCGGCGCTTTTTGGACGCGGTTCGGGTGCGGTTTCCCGGGGATGACCACCGGGCGGCGCGCCTTTCTCTCATCGACGAGAGCGGCGAGAAGCATGTGCGCATGGCGCATCTGGCCTGCGTCGGCAGCCATGCCATCAACGGCGTCGCCGCGCTGCACTCGGACCTGCTGAAGCGGACCGTGCTGCGCGATTTCCACGAGTTGGAACCCGAAAAATTTTACAATGTAACCAACGGGGTCACTCCCCGGCGCTGGATGGTCCTCAGCAACCCGCGGCTCTCGGCCTTGATCACCGGCAAGATCGGGGATTCCTGGGTCCGCCGCATGGAGGGGGAGCTGCGGCGGCTCGAGGCATGGGCCGACGATGCGGAGTTCCAGAATCAGTGGCGGCAGGTCAAACGCGGCAACAAGGCGGCGCTCGTCCGGCTGATCAAGCAACGCACCGGCATCGTCGTCGATCCGGAAAGCCTCTTCGACATCCAGGTGAAGCGTCTGCACGAGTACAAGCGGCAGCATCTCAACGTGCTGCACATCGTCGCCCTCTACAATCGCCTCAAGGATTCTCCCGGTGCGGACATGACGCCGCGCACCTTCGTTTTCGGCGGCAAAGCGGCCCCGGGGTACTTCATGGCCAAGCTCATCATCAGGCTCATCAACGCGGTGGGTGAAGTGGTCAACAGCGACCCGGATGTCGCCGGACGCCTCAAGGTGGTCTTCTTTCCCGATTTCAACGTCAAGAACTCCCAGCCCATCTACCCGGCGGCGGACCTCTCCGAGCAGATCTCCACCGCCGGAAAGGAGGCTTCGGGGACCGGCAACATGAAGTTCACCATGAACGGCGCGCTCACCATCGGAACCCTGGACGGCGCGAACGTGGAGATCCGCGAGGAGGTGGGCGCGGAAAATTTCTTCCTCTTCGGCCATACGGTGGCGGAGGTGATGGAGCTGAAGGCCAAGGGCTACCATCCCCGACGCTTCTACGAGTCCGACAACGAACTGCGCGAGGCGATCGACCGCATTGCCGCCGGGCACTTCTCCCGGGGGGATGAAGGGCTCTTCAAGCCCTTGGTGGATGCCCTCATCCATGCGGACGAGTACATGCTGATGGCGGATTTTGAGTCTTACGTGGACTGCCAGGACCGGGTGGGTGCGGTTTTTCGCGACCGGCCCCTCTGGACGAGGATGTCGATTCTGAACACGGCGCGGTCGGGAAAGTTTTCTTCGGACCGCTCCATCCGGGACTATTGCGAGCGCATTTGGAAGGTGAGGCCGGTTAGGGTCGAGCTGGATTAGCGGATGGCAGCTTAGGAAAAGCGCCGGAAAGAAAATTGAATTTTTACTGAAAATCCCTCCTATCCTTTTTTATATTAAGAGGAGGCATTCCCCTTCTTTGGAAAAGAGGGGTCAGGGGAGATTTCCGAGTCCATGTTCGGACGATTTTGAAACACTCATATCAGATCAGAGGAAGGAATTGATGGACGCATCCAGATACGCTCAAACCGCCACCATCAAAAACGGAACGCAGGTCAAGATCCGTTCGATCCGGCCGGACGACAAGCAGCGGCTGGCCACGGCCTTCAAAAATCTCGATCCCGAATCGATTTACACCCGATTCTTTCACCACAAGAAACTGCTGAGCGATGCGGAGCTCAAAGCCGCCACCGAGCTCGATTTCGAGCGCGCGGTCGCCCTGGTCATGACGATCGGCGCGGGCGAGAATGAGACCATTATCGGGGGAGGGCGCTACGTCGTTATCGGCGATACCGGTCCATTGCGCAGCGCGGAGGTGGCGTTCACCGTCGAGGAAGACTTCCATCGGCAGGGGATCGCTCGAATCCTGCTGCAGCATCTAGCGGCCATCGCGCGCGAAAAAGGTCTGTCCTGCTTCGTGGCGGAGGTCCTTCCGGAAAACAGAGGCATGCTCACGGTCTTCTCACGCAGCGGGCTGCCCATCCAGACAGCGCATGGGGGAGACGTCGTGCATGTGACTCTGTCGCTGACCGGGGACACCCCCTGATTTTTCGATGGGTATACATCTAACCGGCATTTCAAGCGAGGTGTCGCGCATGCTTATGTTTTTTGCCTCCGTTGGATTCCTTATTCTCGGCTACTTCATCTACGGCAGCCTCGTCGATCGGCTTTTCGGCGCGGACCCTACCCGGAAAACGCCGGCTGAAACCCTGGAAGACGGGGTCGATTATGTCCAACTGCCGCCCTGGAAGATTTTTTTGATCCAGCTGCTCAACATCGCCGGGCTGGGGCCGATCTACGGCGCCGTTCTGGGGGCCCTCTACGGCCCGGTGGCCTTGGTCTGGATCGTCTTCGGATGCATCTTTGCAGGCGCCGTCCACGACTATTTTTCCGGCATGCTGTCCGTCCGCCGCGACGGGCAAAGCGTCCCCGACGTGGTCGGCCATTACTTGGGGAACGGCTTCAAGCAGTTCATGCGGGGATTTTCAGTGGTCTTGCTGATCCTGGTGGGAGTCGTCTTTTTCCTGGGGCCGGCCGAGCTTTTGGAAAGCCTGACCGGCATCGACAAGAAAACCTGGACCGTGATCATCATCGCCTACTATTTTCTAGCGACCATCATGCCGGTGGACAAAATCATCGGCCGCATCTACCCGGTTTTCGGAGCCGTCCTTATTTTCATGGCGGTCGGTACGATCACCATGCTGATCGTTAAGGGGTACGAGCTCTACCCCATCAAAAGCATGCAGAACCTCAACCCCCAGGAGCTGCCCATGTGGCCGCTCATGTTCATCACCATCGCCTGCGGGGCGATCAGCGGGTTCCACGCCACCCAATCGCCGATGATGGCGCGCTGCCTGCCCAACGAGCGCCAGGGCCTTCCGGTGTTTTACGGCGCTATGATCGCCGAAGGGATCATTGCCCTGATCTGGGCGACGCTCGCCATTTCCTTTTTCCCGACGCCGGGGCTGTTGAACGATGTGCTGGTAGAGGGCGGCCCCGGCCTGGTCGTCAACCAGGTCTCCACTTCGCTGCTTGGCGGCGTGGGCGGGGTGCTCGCCATCATCGGGGTGGTCGCGCTTCCGGTCACCTCCGGCGACACGGCCTTCCGCAGCGCCCGGCTCATCATTGCCGACGTGTTCAAGATCTCTCAGAAGGAAGGTCTCAAACGGCTTGCAATAGCAGTTCCGCTCTTTGTGGCGGGGTTCCTGATTTCCTTTTCGGACTTCGGACTGATCTGGCGCTATTTTGGATGGGCCAACCAGACGCTGGCGGTTTTTGTTCTGTGGACGGCAGCCGTTTACCTGGCGGACATCCGTAAGTTTCATTGGATCGCAACGCTGCCGGCCATATTTATGACCGCTGTTGTGACGACGTTTATCGCAAACTCGACGATTGGTTTCAACCTGCCCATGCCTCTGGCGACCAGCATCGGCATCGGAGCGGCTGTTGTGGCATGTGCGGGGTTCTTCTGGAAGATCCGGCGAATTCCGACGGCGCCCGAAGCGGCGGGAACCGAGAAAACCATTTGACCTGCAATGGTGGGAGTGGAAACATGAGGGAACTGGGCTGGTTGATTGCCTGCAGCTTTTTCCTGGCCTTCTCGACTCATTCCGTTGCTCAGGATTACAGCGGCACCTGGGCCGGCGTCGTCACCGAGTCGACGTCCGACTGCAAAAACATCGTGAAGGGAAGACCGGGGGAGTATCGGCTAGATTTTGTCCAGGAGGGCGATGAGCTGACGATCATGGACAAGACGGCCAGGCGACCTTACCGAGGGTTCGTCGAAGCCGACAACCCACGCCAGGTGCAGGTCCGGGGGACCTATGCGGATGCCGGCGGGTACGTTACCGAAGATGTCTTGATCCAGTTTGTGGGGTCTGGCTCCGGCACCGGGCAGTCGGCCTGGAAATGGTCCGACGGCTGGCATCAATGCGGCGGCCGTTTTCGCTTCACACTCAAGAAAGTAAACCCATAGCTGCCGGTTGATGAATTTACTGATAGGCCATTTCGGGAGCGAATCGTAACGTCATGTCTAATGCCATCGTCGTAATCAACGCCGGCTCGTCGAGCATCAAATTTTCCCTTTTCTTGGAGCGCGGGGACGGCCTGCAGCCGGACCTTCGCGGGCAGATCGAGGGCCTGTACACCAAGGCGCGCTTCGTTTCGAAAGCGCCCGACGGTGGGCTGAGAACCGAAAAGTCGTGGCCGCAAGGGGTTGAGGTGGGGCACGACGAGGCGCTCGACCACCTGGTCGCTCATCTGCGGTCTGAACTGGCGGACGACCGGCTGATCGGCATCGGGCACCGCGTGGTGCACGGCGGTTTGGCTTACACCCAGCCGGTGCGCGTGGATGCGAAGGTGCTGAAGGCGCTGGAGGCCTTCATTCCACTGGCTCCTCTGCATCAGCCCCATAATCTCGCTCCGATCCGGCGCGCCCTGGAGCGCGCCCCCGAACTGCCGCAGGTGGCCTGCTTCGACACCTCTTTCCACCGCACCCAGCCCGATTTGGCCCAGATGTTCGCCCTGCCGGCAGAGCTGCGGGAGGCGGGGGTCATGCGTTACGGATTTCACGGACTTTCCTATGAATACGTCTCCTCGATATTGCCCGAAGTTGCTCCGAAGGCGGCCAAAGGCAGGTGCATCGTGCTGCACCTGGGCAACGGGGCGAGTATGTGCGCAATGCTCGACGGGCAGAGCATCGCCAGCACCATGGGTTTCACGGCGGTCGAGGGACTGATGATGGGCACGCGCTGCGGTGCGCTCGATCCCGGCGTGATTCTGTATCTCATGGATCAGAAAGGGATGAACCCCCGCGCGATTGAAAGGCTCATTTACACCCAGTCGGGACTGTTGGGTGTATCCGGAATTTCCAGCGACATGCGCACCCTGCTCGCGAGCGGAGAGCCGGGCGCCGGGCTGGCCGTCGATCTCTTCGTCTATCGCATCCGCCGCGAGCTCGGCTCCCTGGCCGCCGCCCTGGGAGGTCTGGACGCCATCGTCTTCACCGGCGGCATAGGAGAAAACGCCCCCTTGATCCGCAGCCGCGTCGGCCGCGACGCGGCCTGGCTGGGGGTGGAGATCGACGAAGCGGCCAACGCCGCCGGCAGCGGGTGCATCAGCACCGCCGCGAGCCGCGTCGCCGTGCATGTCATCCCGACCAACGAGGAGTTGATGATAGCCCAGCACACCCGGCGGCTGCTGGAAACGACCTGAGTGGCTAATAACGATGGCTCGATCAGGAATCAAACCGCATGAAGGGCTCGACGAGCTGATGCCGTTCGAACGGTTGCTGACCGAAATCTCGACCCTCTTCATCAATCTTCCCGCTGACCAGATAAACAGCGAAATTGCTTCCGCCCAGAAGCGCATTTGCGAATTGCTTGATGTTGACCGTTCTACGCTTTGGCTTACCTCTCAAGATGACCCCGGGATCCTGTTGCTCACTCATATCCATCAACCGCCGAATCTCCCGCCGCCGCCTGCGCGTCTAGATGCGAAGGACCATTTTCCTTGGACGGTGCAAAAAATACTGGGTGGAGAGACTTTTGCCATTTCGAAAATGTCCGAGCTTCCGGCCGAAGCCGGCCGTGACCGGGAGAATTATGGCCTCTACGGCACCAAGTGCGGCGTCTACGTTCCGTTATCAATCGGAAAAGGCCCGGTATTCGGCGTGTTGGCATTCGCCGTTACACGTGAGGAGAGAGACTGGCCGAAGAGGGTCGTGCAACAATTTCAACTGGTCGCGCAGATATTCGCCAATGCCCTCAGCCGGGAGCGCTCGGAACGCAAACTCGTCGAAAGCGAGCAGCGGCTGCGCCTGATAACGAATGCCTTGCCGGTCCTCATCGCCTATGTCGATGTCGAACTGCGCTACCGATTCAACAACGACGCCTACCGGGCGTGGTTCGGAGTCAGCCCGGACGAAGCCTTGGGACGTCACATCCGGGAGGTGGCCGGGGAAGGATTCTTCCAAGCCGCCAGGCCTCACCTCGAGCGGGCGCTATCGGGTGAACGCGTTCGATGCGCCCTGGATGCCGCAACGGCCGCCGGGAGGCCCTTATCCGTAGAAGTCATATACGTTCCGGATCTGGGGGAGCATGATGGCAAGGTGCGGGGGATTTATGTCTTGGCGATCGACGTTACGGAACGAAACCTCGCCCAGCGGGAGGCCCAGCGGCTGCATGATGAGCTGTTGCATGCCGGGCGAATCTCCACCCTGGGCGAATTGGCCGGGGTGCTCGCCCATGAAATCAACCAGCCCCTGAGTGCGATCATGAGCAACGCCCAGGCGGCCAGGAGGTATCTGAGGGCTTCGACGCCCGACTTGGAAGAAGTGAAAGGGATACTTGACGACATCATTAAGGAAGACGCCCGCGCCAGCGATGTCATCAATCGCATGCGGGCGTTCTTGCGAAAATCAAAGATGGAATTCGAGCCGTTGAGCCTCAACTCGGTTTTTCGAGATATTGTCATGCTTGTAAGGGGCGACGCCATGCGCCGCGATATCAAAATCGACCTCGACCTCGACCCCCGGTTGCCTCCCGTGCGTGGCGACAAGATTCAGCTGCAGCAAGTCGCTTTGAATCTTGTCCTGAATGCCTTCGACTCCCTGAATGAACAGACGCGCAGAAAGCGACGGGTTCAAATCCGTACTTGCGCGCAGAACTCCCAGGTGCTTGCAGCCGTAGAAGACAACGGTATCGGCATGGCCGCGGGGGACGCCGAAAAGATTTTCGAGCATTTTTACACGACCAAAACCGAAGGCTTGGGCATGGGATTATCCATCTGTCGCTCGATCATCGCCCGCCATCAGGGTCATATTTGGGCGGAGAACCAACGGGATGAGGGGGCGACCTTCTATTTCAGTCTGCCCGCCGCGTCAACTTAGAATAAAGGTTTGAGGACGGACTCCCCGCCTCCTGCAGATTGAACGTTACCCATGAAATTTGCCTTCCTCCATCCAGGTGTTACGTGCCAGCGACAGGCATCATATCCGTTTTCCAAAAACGTGCCGTAGACGGCATCTACCCCAGGCAGGCTTTCCATCGACCGGCGGGCTGGTCGGCAGCAGTCACATCTCGTAATCCCCCGCCGATAAACCGCCATCTTTGCCTGGCGGAATCGAGCCAAACACATCCCTCGCGCTATGGCCGACTTTTCACGCCCAGCCTCTTCGCCAGCTTGTGCAGATTGCTGCGGTTCACCCCGAGCTGCCTGGCTGCCGCCGCCCAGTTGCCGCCGTTTTGCTCCACGGCGCTCGCGATCAGGTCGCGCTGAAAGTCCTCCAGCGCCGCCCTCAAGGGTTTCGGAGGGGCTGCTTTGATCCCAGCCCGCGCCTTGCGCTCGTCTGAACCGGCCGGCAGGGAGAGGTCGACGCCGAGGTGCTGCGGGGCCACCACGACCAGCGCTTCATCGGGATGCTCGGCGGACGCCCTCAGCACGGCGCGCGCGATCACGTTTTCGAGTTCGCGCACGTTGCCCGGCCAGGCGTAGGACTGCATGGCGCTGAAGGTGTCGGGCCGGAACCGCACCGCGCCCGCCCCGAGCTGCCTCCGCACCACTTCCGAGAACCGGCCGGCGATGAGCGGAACGTCCTCCGCATGCTCCCGCAGCGGCGGAACGTGGATGGGATAGACGTTGAGGCGGTGGAAGAGGTCGGCCCGGAAACGCTCCTTTTGCACCTCAGCGGGCAGGTCGCGGTTGGTGGCGGCGAGCAGCCGGACGTTCAGCGTCCGGGTATGGTTGGCGCCGACCCGCTGCACCTCGCCGCTCTGAAGAAAGCGCAGCAGCCGCGGCTGGATCTCCAGGGGCAGCTCGCCGATTTCGTCCAGGAACAAGGTGGCTTCGTCGGCCAGCTCCAGCTTGCCGGCGCGTTCGGCGACCGCTCCGGTGAAGGCCCCGCGCACATGGCCGAAGAGCTCGCTTTCGACCAGGGATTGCGGCAGCGTCGCGCAGTTCAGGCACAGCAGGGGATGATCGCGCCGCTTGGAGGCCGCATGAATGGCGCGCGCCACAACCTCCTTGCCGGCCCCGGTCTCGCCCGTGATCAGCACGCTGAAATCCGAACGGGCGATCAGCTCGATCTCCTGGCGCAGCCGACGCACCACCGCGCTGGTGCCAATCAGTTCGCCGCCCTTCAGCCGCCGCGCATCCTGCACCAGGTGGCGCGAGACCTGGCACATCTTCTCTGTCTTGGCTTCAAGCGCCTCGATCAGCCGGGTGGTGTGCATTTCCGCTCCGGCAAACACCGAGAGGGTTTGAATCAGCGACAGGTCAAGTCCTCTGAATACATCGACCGCCAGCGCATCCGCGGTCAATGCTCCTATGAGCCGGCGGTTGACGATAAGCGGCAGCCCCATGCAGGAGTGGACCGGGGCGGCGGCCGAGCCATCGCTGCCGATCAGGCCGTCATAGGGGTCGGGCATGCTGCAATCGGACGGAAAGACCA
>Ga0114939_10001695_pt1 | contig 17149 bp, 15 predicted proteins | sample AshMeaCrysSpring_FD_87196 | JGI IMG/M metagenome (GOLD analysis project Ga0114939, IMG submission 87196) | Groundwater microbial communities from Big Spring, Nevada to study Microbial Dark Matter (Phase II) - Ash Meadows Crystal Spring | ecosystem: Environmental > Aquatic > Deep subsurface >... | reverse complement strand
CAGCACCACGTGGCGGATGCCGAGCAGCGAGACGATGTAGCTGTGCCGGCGGGTCTGGGTCAGCAGGCCCTTGCGCGCATCCACCAGCACCACCGCGAGGTCTGCGGTGGAGGCACCGGTGGCCATGTTGCGGGTGTACTGCTCGTGGCCCGGGCAGTCGGCGACGATGAACTTGCGCCGTTCGGTGCCGAAGAACCGGTACGCCACGTCGATGGTAATGCCCTGCTCGCGCTCGGCGGCCAGGCCATCGACCAGCAGCGCGAAGTCCAGCTCGCCGTTCTGGGTGCCGTGCTTGCGGCTGTCCGACGCCAGCGCGGCGACCTGGTCGTCGAGCAGCAACTGAGTGTCGTGCAGCAGGCGCCCGATCAGCGTGCTCTTGCCATCGTCCACGCTGCCGCAGGTGATGAAGCGCAGCAGGCCCTTGGTCTCGTGTTGCTGCAGGTAGGCGGCGACCTGCGCGCTCGCATCGTGCGCGCTCATCAGAAATACCCTTCCTGCTTCTTCTTTTCCATCGATGCGGTGGGATCGTGGTCGATCACCCGCCCCTGCCGCTCCGACGAGGTGGCCACCAGCATCTCGGCGATGACCTTCTCCAGCGTGTCCGCCCCGGACTCGATCGCGCCGGTCAGTGGATAGCAGCCCAGCGTGCGGAAGCGGACGCGCTTGAGTGCCGGCGTCTCGCCGTCGTGCAGCGGCAGGCGCTCGTCGTCGACCAGGATCAGCGCACCGTCGCGTCCGACGACCGGCCGCTCGCGCGCAAGGTACAGCGACGGCACCGGGATGTGCTCGCGGTAGATGTACAGCCAGACGTCGAGCTCGGTCCAGTTGCTGATCGGGAACACGCGCACCGATTCGCCCTTGTGGATGCGCGTGTTGTAGAGGTTCCACAGCTCCGGCCGCTGGCTCTTCGGGTCCCACCGATGCTGGGCGTTGCGGAAGCTGAAGATGCGCTCCTTCGCACGCGACTTCTCCTCGTCGCGGCGCGCGCCGCCGATGGCCGCATCGAAGCCCCACTTGTCCAGCGCCTGCTTCAGCGCCTGGGTCTTCATCACGTCGGTGTGCACGGTGGCGCCATGGCTGAACGGGCCGATGCCCTGGGCCACGCCGTCAGGATTGGTGTGCACGTGCAATTCGATACCGGTCTCCGCGGCGCGGCGGTCGCGGAATTCGATCATTTCGCGGAACTTCCAGCCGGTATCCACATGCAGCAGCGGGATCGGTGGACGCGCCGGATGGAACGCCTTCGCCAGCAGGTGCAGCAGCACCGAGCTGTCCTTGCCCACGGAGTACAGCATCACCGGGTTGCGGAATTCGGCCGCGACCTCACGGAGGATGTGGATGCTTTCGGCTTCAAGCCGGTCGAGATGGGAGAGCGCTGCGTCCAAGGCCACGGGTGCGTTGCTGATGATCGCGCAGGGTATCAGTTCGCCTTGCCGGACCGCAGGCGCAGGACATTCTCGGGGGGCATGAAGGCATCACTGCGCGCGGCTTGCCAGAAGTCCTGGAACACCGCGTGTTCGGGGATGCGCCCGCCCAGCAATTCGCCGGGCTTGAGGAAGCGGTACAGCGCGCCGAGCGAACGCACTTCGGTCGGCGAGACGCGACGCAGGATGTGCTCCGGGCCGAGCTGGTCCGGATGCTCCAGGCCCGCGGCGCACAGCAGGTCGCGCAGCGCGTGCAGTGTGTTGCCGTGGAACTCGGCGACGCGGCTGGCCTTGTCCGGCACGTCCAGCCGCTTCCAGCGCTTCGGGTCCTGGGTGGCGATGCCGGTCGGGCAGCGGTCCGTGTGGCAGCTCATCGACTGGATGCAGCCCAGCGCGAACATGTAGCCGCGCGCGGCATTGCACCAGTCGGCACCCATCGCCAGCGTGCGCGCGATGTCGAAGGCGCTGACCACCTTGCCGGCCGCGCCGATCCGGATCTTCTCGCGCAGTTCCAGCCCGACCAGGGTGTTGTGCACCAGCATCAGCGCCTCGTGCATCGGCACGCCGACGTGGTCGATGAACTCCGCCGGCGCCGCGCCGGTGCCGCCTTCGGCGCCATCGACCACGATGAAGTCGGGCAGGATCCCGGACTCGTGCATCGCCTTGGCGATGCCGAACCACTCCCACGCATGGCCGATGGCGAGCTTGAAGCCGGTCGGCTTGCCACCAGACAGGTCGCGCAGGCGGTCGACGAACTGCAGCAACTCAAGCGGCGTGGCGAAGGCCGAATGCCGCGCCGGGGACACGCAGTCCTGCCCCATCGGCACGCCGCGGGTCGCCGCAATCTCCGCGCTGACCTTCGGCGCCGGCAGCACGCCGCCGTGGCCGGGCTTGGCGCCCTGCGACAGCTTCACTTCGATCATCTTCACCTGCGGATCGCGCGCATTGGCGGTGAAGCGTTCCTCGCTGAAACTGCCGTCCTCATTGCGGCAACCGAAGTAACCCGAGCCGATCTCCCACACCAGGTCGCCGCCGGCCTCGCGGTGGTAGGGCGAGATCGAGCCCTCGCCGGTGTCGTGGTAGAAGCCGCCGCGCTTCGCTCCTGCGTTCAGGGCGCGGATCGCCGCCGCCGACAGCGAGCCGAAACTCATCGCCGAGATGTTGAACACGCTGGCCGAATACGGCTGCGCGCGGTCCGGGCCGATGCTGATGCGGAAGTCCGCGGACGGGATCGCGGTGGGCGCCATCGAGTGGTTGATCCACTCGTAGTCGATGCCGTACACGTTCTGCTGGGTGCCGAACGGGCGCACGTCGTTCAGCCGCTTGGCGCGCTGGTACACCAGGGCGCGCTGCTCGCGGGAGAACGGGACTTCCGCGAGGTCGGACTCGATGAAGTACTGGCGCATTTCCGGCCCGATCGACTCCAGCCCGTAGCGGAAATGGGCGAGCAGCGGATAGTTGCGGCGCAGCGTGCTCTTGCGCTGCAGCAGGTCCAGGGTGCCGAGCAGGGCCAGCGCGGCGAAGATGGCCACGCCCCACCACCAACCGGGCTGGCTGCGCGCCATCAGCAGTGAGACGAGGGTCAGCGCGATGCTGGCGATGTAGGCAGCGTAGCGGGACACGGCGCCTCCGATCCATCAATGGTGCCTGGGGAGGGACTCGAACCCTCATGGCCTCGCGGCCGGCGGATTTTAAGTCCGATGCGTCTACCGGTTTCGCCACCCAGGCTTGCGAGGAAGCTTACGCGATGTACTGGCTACCCGGTCCGCGGTGCGTGCCTCATGCCGCAAAGCAAGAAACCCCGCCGAAGCGGGGTTTCGTGTCTGGAGGCCGAGGTCGGAATTGAACCGGCGTACGCGGATTTGCAGTCCGCTGCATAACCACTCTGCCACCCGGCCGAAACTGATGGCGTGTCACATTCTTCCACAAGCATCCGCGTCTGCGAAGCCCGGAAACAACGAAGCCCCGCATCACGGGGCTTCGTTCGAAACTGGAGCGGGAAAAGGGATTCGAACCCTCGACCCCGACCTTGGCAAGGTCGTGCTCTACCACTGAGCTATTCCCGCGTTGAGCCCGCCATTTTACGGCTTCATTGCTGGCTGTCAACACCTCTTGCTTCCTGCACGCGCAATGCGGGCCAGGCGGCGCGTGCGTACTCGAAACCGGACCACAGGGTGAGGATCGCCGCCGCGGCCAGCAGCCATTCGCCGATCTGGAAGATCGGCAGGCCCAGCAGCGGCTCGCGGTACAGCAGGAAGCCCAGCGCCACCATCTGCACCACGGTCTTGACCTTGCCCACGGTGGCGACCGCCACCTTGGCCCGCTGGCCCAGCTCCGCCATCCATTCGCGCAGGGCGGAGACCGCGATCTCGCGGCCGATGATCACGCTGGCCCACAGCGCCATCCAGACGGTGTGGTGGTACTGCACGGTGATCACCAGCGCGACCGCCACCATCAGCTTGTCCGCGACCGGGTCGAGGAAGGCGCCGAACGCCGAATACTGCTGGTAGCGCCGCGCGATCCAGCCATCCAGCCAGTCGGTCAGCGAGGCGAACACGAAGATCGCGGTGGCGGCGATATTGGTCCAGCGATAGTCCAGGTAATAGACCACCACCAGCACCGGGATCATCGCGATCCGGGCCAGGGTCAACCATGTCGGTATCGTCAGCTTCATCCCTGCTCCCGCACCCCACCCGCCTGTTCCAGCCCGTGCAGGCTGGCCCAGATGCGCTCGGCCAGCGCGCGGTTCACGCCCTCGACCCGGGCGATGTCGTCCACCGCTGCCGCCTTCAATCCTGACAGACCACCGAAATGCCGCAAGAGGGAGGCGCGGCGGCGCGGCCCGATCCCGGCGATATCCTCCAGCCGGCTGCTGCTGCGCGCCTTCTGGCGCTTGCCGCGGTGGCCGGTGATGGCGAAGCGGTGGGCCTCGTCGCGCACCTGCTGGACCAGTTGCAGCGCGGGCGACGCCGCACCGGGCTGCACTTCGCGCCCATCCGGCAGCAGCAGGGTTTCCGCTCCGGCCCTGCGCGCCGGGCCCTTCGCCACGCCGACCAGGGTCACCCCGGCCACGCCGGATTCCTGCAACACCGCCTGCGCCTGCGCCACCTGCCCCGCCCCGCCGTCGATCAGCAAGACGTCCGGCAGCACCGAATCCGGCTCGCTCCGGCCCTCGCGCGCAGCGCTCGGGCGTTCATCGGCGCGCGAACCAGTGGTTCGCAGACGCGCCTCTTCACCCTCCGGCGGGCGGAAGCGCCGCTGCAGCGCCTGGTGCATCGCGGCGTAGTCGTCGCCCGGCTCGATCCCGGTGCTGCCTCCGGTGGGAATGTTGTAACGCCGGTACTGCTTGCGCACGGGACCGTCGGCGTCGAACACCACGCAGGAGGCCACCGTCGCCTCGCCCATGGTGTGGCTGATGTCGAAGCATTCGATCCGCTTCGGCGCATCGGCCAGGCCGAGCAGCGCGCGCAGGCCTTCCAGCCTTGCCTGCTGGGCGCTGCTGCTGGTCAGTTCGGTGGCCAGGGCCAGCTCGGCGTTGCGCTTCACCAGGTCCAGGTGCGCCGCGCGCTCGCCGCGCACGCTGCTGCGCAGCTCGACCTTGCGGCCCGCATGCCCCGACAGGGCTTCCTCGATCAGTTCGCGCTCGGGAATGTCGCGATCCAGCACGATTTCCGCCGGCGGAGGCTGGTCGGCGTAGTACTGGGAGACGAAGGCCGCCAGCACTTCGGCCGGGCTGTCCTCGCCGTTGGTCTTCGGGAAGAACGACCGGGTCCCGAGGTTGCGGCCGTCGCGGAAGGCCAGCAACAGCACGCAGGCGTTGGCGCCCTGCATCGCCACCGCCAGCACGTCGAGGTCCGCGTTGCGGCCATCGACGTACTGCCGCGCCTGCAGCTTGCGGATGGTGGTGATCAGGTCGCGCAGGCGGGCGGCCTGCTCGAATTCCAGGGCATCGCTGGCGGCCTGCATCGCCGCGGTCAGCTCGTCGCCGAGTTCGCTGCTGCGGCCTTCCAGGAACATGCCGGCGCGGCGCACTGCGTCCGCGTACTCGCCGGCCGCGACCAGGCCCACGCACGGCGCGCTGCAACGCCCGATCTGGTGCTGCAGGCACGGCCGGCTGCGGTTGCGGAACACGCTGTCCTCGCAGCTGCGCAGGCGGAACAGCTTGTGCATCAGGTTCAGCGTCTCGCGCACCGACACCGCGCTGGGGTACGGCCCGAAGTAGCGCCCGGGGATCGCACGCGGCCCGCGATGGAACGCGATGCGCGGCCAGTCCTCCTTCGTCAGCAACACGAAGGGGTAGCTCTTGTCGTCGCGCAGCATCACGTTGTAGCGCGGCTGCAGCGACTTGATCAGCTGGTTTTCCAGCAGCAGCGCATCCGCTTCATTGCGGGTGACGGTGACCTCGATGCGCGCGACCTGCGCCAGCATCGCCATGATCCGGGTCGGCTTGGGGGTGGCGTTGAAATAGCTGCCGACCCGGTTGCGCAGCGCGCGCGCCTTGCCGACGTAGAGCACGCCCCCCTCGACATTGAGCATCCGATAGACGCCGGGCGCGGCCGGCATCGCCGCAGCGACCGCCTTGCCGTCGAATTCCGGCGTGCCGGCGTCGGCCTTGCGCCTGCTCATGCGCGCCCGTCCATGCGCGCGCGGCTCAGAAGCGTCCCTGGCGGATGCGTTCCACCACGCCCAGCGCCGCCGCATCGACCAGCTTGAACGCCTTCTCGAAATCGCGCGCATCGCCGTAATAGGGATCCGGGACGTCCTTCTTGCCGACCCCGCTCCATTCCAGCAGCAGCTCGACATCCGCATGCGAGGTGCGCGGCTTGCGCACCCGCGCGTCGTGGAGGATGGTGCGGTCCGCGCAGAGGATGAAATCGAATGCATCGAAGTCCTCCATCGTGAGCGCGCGGGCGCGCTGCGACGCGATATCGATGCCATGCTTCTTCGCGCAGGCGATGGCGCGTTCGTCCGGCGCATGGCCGACATGCGAGCGGCCGGTCGCCGCCGAATCCACCCGCACCTTGTCGGCCAGTCCCGCCTCTTCGAGCCGCGCGAGCAGCACGCCTTCCGCCATCGGCGAGCGGCAGATATTGCCCAGGCAGACCATCAGCACACCAAGTTTCCTGGCCATCAGCCCAGCGTTCCTTGTTGCGCCTGGTACAGGCGTTGCGCGCGGGCCAGGTCCTCCGGCGTGTCCACCCCGGGCGGGAACGGGGACGGCGCGAGGCTCACCGCGATCCGCCAGCCCGCTTCCAACGCGCGCAGTTGCTCCAGCGACTCGACCTGCTCCAGCCGCCCCGGCGCCAGCGCGGCGAACGCGCGCAAGGCCGCGGCGCGATAGCCGTAGATCCCGATATGGCGGAGCCAGCGACCCTCCGGCAACCGGGTGCGGTCGCGCGCGAACGCATCGCGCGGCCACGGGACGGGTGCGCGGCTGAAGTACAGCGCATCGCCGTCGCCGGCCAGCACCACCTTCACTGCGTTTGGATCCAGCAGGGTATCGATGTCGTCGATGGGCGCCGCCAGCGTCGCGATCCCCGAGCCACTGTCGGCCACCGTGCGCGCCACGCAGGCGATGCCGTCCGCGGGCGCGAACGGCTCGTCGCCCTGCAGGTTGACGACGATGGTGTCGTCGTTCCAGCCGGCCATGCGCGCGCACTCGGCGAGGCGATCGGTGCCGGAGGCGTGGTCGGGTGAGGTCATCGCGACCTGCACGCCGCAGTCCTGCAAGGCGTTGGCGATGCGATGGTCGTCGGTCGCCACCCACACCTCGCGTGCACCGGCAGCCAGCGCGCGGCGGGCGACGTGCAGCACCATCGGCACACCCCCGATCAGCTGCAACGGCTTGCCGGGCAGGCGCGAGGCAGCGAACCGCGCGGGGATGGCGACGACGAAGTCGGGGTGTGTCATGGGCGGGATTATCGCCGGTCGCCGGTGCGGCTGGGGCGTGCTTCGCCGGTCAGGCTCTGCGTCCGGCGACGATTCGCGGCCGCGGGCCATCCTTGGCCCGCTCGAGCCACACTCCAGCCGCACCGTCGCCCCCAACCGTTGCCGCACATCGCCGGCAGGGGTTTCAAGCAGCGCGGGGAGGCAATCGATTCAGCAACGCGAGCCAGAACGCCTCCGGCAGCACGGCCTCCACCGGCACCATGAACGACTGTGCATCCACGAAGGGCGCGCACTTCACCGCATCCTTCTCGGTCATCAGCTGGGGCAGCTTGCTGGCGAACGCGAAGTCGGACGCGACATAGGCGTGGTGGTCCGGGAAGGCATGCGGGACCACTGCGATGCCGGCCGCGCGCAGCATCGAGAAGAACCTTTCCGGGTCGCCGATCCCCGCCACCGCATGCACGCGCTGCCCGGCGAACGCGGACAGCGGCCGCGCACGCCCGCCGTGCAACGGACGCGCCGCGCCGACCTGCAGCCGCATCGGCCACTCGCCCAGGCCCGCATCGCACTGGTGGGCGCCATCGGTGGCGACACCGGTGTTGAGGATCCGGAAATCGCAATCCGCCGCACGCTCCACCGGCTCGCGCAGTGGTCCGGCGGGCAGCAGCCGTCCGTTGCCGTAGCGACGGCGCAGGTCCTGGACCTCGATCTCGATATCGCGGGCCATGCGGTAGTGCTGCAGGCCATCGTCGCAGACGACGACGTCGCAACCGGCGGCCGCAAGGGCCCGTGCGGCGGCAAGTCGGTCGCGGTCCACGCGTACCTTCACGCCGGTACGGCGGGCGATGAGCAGGGGTTCGTCGCCGACCTGCGCGGCATCGCTCGCATCCTCGACCCAGCGCGGCGTCGCTGTGTCCACGCGGCCGTGGCCGCGGCTGGCGACACCCGGCATCCAGCCTTCCGCGCGCAGGCGTTCGACCAGGGCGACCACCAGCGGTGTCTTGCCGCTGCCGCCCGCGGTGATGTTGCCCACCACGATCACCGGCACGCCCGCCTGCCCGCTGCGCAGCCAGCCGCGGCGGTAGGCCCTGCGCCGCAGTCCGGTGACCGCGCCGTACAGCGCGGACACGGCGCGCGCATGCCACGGCGGGGTGCTGCCGTCGTACCAGTAGCCAGGGGCCTGCGGCAAACGAGGCCGGCTCATGCCGCGGACGATCCTTCGCGGAACTGCATCGCATGCAGGTGTGCGTACAGGCCGCCGCGCGCCAGCAGTTCGGCGTGGCTGCCCTGCTCCACCAGACGGCCGCCATCGAGGACAAGCACCCGGTCGGCGTGCTCGATGGTCGACAGCCGGTGCGCGATCACCAGCGTGGTGCGGTCCGGGATCAGGTGCGCCAGCGCGTCCTGCACCAGTCGTTCGGATTCGTTGTCAAGCGCCGCAATGGCTTCGTCCAGGATCAGGATCGGCGCGTCCTTCAGCATCGCCCGCGCGATCGCCAGCCGCTGGCGCTGGCCGCCGGACAGCTTGCCACCCTTCGCTCCGATCGGCGTGTCCACGCCTTCCGGCAGCCTCGCCACGAATTCCATCGCGTTCGCGCCGCGAACCGCGCTGGCCACGCGTTCCGGCGGCGCGTCCTGCAGTTCGCCGTAGGCCACGTTGTCCGCCACGCTGCCGTCGAACAGCATGACCTGCTGGCCGACCAGCGCGATCTGGCGGCGCAAATCGGCGAGCCGATAGTCCGCAAGCGGATGGCCATCGAGCAGGACCTGCCCGCCCTCGGCTTCGTAGAAGCGCGGGATCAGCTTGACCAGGGTGGACTTGCCGCTGCCGGAGCGGCCGACGATCGCGGTCACCGTGCCGGGCTTCGCCACGAAGCTGATGCCACGCAAGGCGGGTGCCTGCTGGCCTTGGTAGCGCGCGTCCACATCGCGGAATTCGAGCAGGCCGCGCGCGCGTTGCAGCGGGCGCTGGCCGTCGTCGCGCTCGCCGGGCGCATCCATCACCGAGAACAGGCGCTCGGCGGAACTGATGCCCCGCTGCAGCATGCTCTGCACGTTGGTGAGTTGGCGCAGCATCGGCACCAGGCTGACCATCGCGGTCATCAGGGTCATGAAGTCGCCCGCGGTCAGCCGGCCCTGCGCCGCCTCGAAACCCGCCGCCACCAGCATCACCGCCACCCCGACCGCGCCCAGCCCCTGCACCAGCATCGACAGGGTGCCGCGGGTGACCTCGATCTTCAGCGCCAGCCGCAGGTTCTTGAGCGTCTGCTCGCCGTAGCGCGCCATCTCCGCTGGTTGCGCGCCATACGCCTTCACGTCCTGGTGCGCGTGCAGGGCCTGGTCTGCGGTCTGCAGCATGTCGGCCGCAGATTCCTGGATCGCGTGGTTCAGTCGGCGATAGCGCTTGCCCACCTTGCCCATCATCCAGGCCATCGCCGGCGCCAGCAGCAACAGCACCAGCGAGACCCGCCAGCTGGTCCAGAACATCACCGCGAGGGTGGCGACGATGCCGAGGGTGTTGCTCACCATCACCTTGAGCGCATCCACCGCGGCCTGCGCCACCTGCTCGCTGTCGGCGCCGAGGCGGGTCAGCATCGACGGCACCGGCTCGGTATCGAAGCGCGCGCCGGGCAAATGCAGATACTTGTCCATCAGCTGCATGCGCAGGTCGCGCGCCACGCCGCGCCCGGAGCGGGCGATGGTGTAGTCGGCGAGCAGCCCGAACAGCCCGCGCGCCAGCAGCAGCAGGACCAGGCCGGCGGGCAGCCAGTAGCTGAAGTCCTTGTCGACGAAGATGTCGTCGACGATCGGACCCAACAGCTTCAGGGTGCCGGCGCTGGCGGCGGCTTCCAGCGCCATCGCCAGCATGCCAACGCCGATCAGCCCCCGATATGGCCGTGCGTACTGGCGCAGGCGCCGGTAGGTGGCGGAGGTCGGGGCCTCGCTCACCGGGTGGCGGTTCCGGGCGCGGGCGCGGTGGCGATGGCGACCCGCCGGAACCCGAGCTGGCCCAGCGCATCCAGCGCGATCACCACCGCCTGGTGCGGCGTGCGCGCGTCGGCGCGCAACAGGACCGGGCGCTCGCGATCCTCGCCGGCGACGTCGCGCAGCGACTGCTTCAGCGATTCCACGTCGGTGCGCAGCACTTCGCGATCGCCGACGAAATAGCGGCCCTGCGCGTTGACCAGCACGCTCAGCGCCTTCGATTGCGCCTCCGCCGGCTGGCCATCCGCGCGCGGCAGCTCCAGCTTCAGCACGGAGCGCGCATCGAAGGTGGTGGTGACCACGAAGAAGATCAGCAGGCACAGCAGGACGTCGATCAACGGGATCAGGTTGATCTCCGGGGTGTCGTCCTGGCGGAAGTCGTGGATGCGCATGCGCGCTGCCTCAACCCTGCTTCGGGGCAGGCGAGTTCGCCGGCGGCGCAGTGTCGAGGACGTCCATCAGCCGGATCGCCTCGTGTTCCATGTCGACGATGTAGCCGGCGATGCGGCCGCGGAAATAGCGGTGGAAGGCGAGCGCCGGGATCGCCACCAGCATGCCGGTGGCGGTGCACACCAGCGCCTTGCCGATGCCGCCCGCCAGCTGGTTGGCATCGCCGATGCCATGGTCGAGGATGCCGAGGAACATTTCGATCATCCCGACCACGGTGCCGAACAGGCCCAGCAAGGGACCCGCGGAGGCGATCGTGCCCAGGGTGTTCAGGAACTTCTCCATCCGGTGCACCAGGTGGCGGCCCACGTCCTCGACCCGCTCGCGGATCTCCTCGCGGCTGCGATGGCGGACATCCAGCGCGGCGGCCAGCAGTGCACCCAGCGGCGCGGTGGAACGCAGCGAATCGACGTGGGCCGGGTCCAGCGGTTTGCCGCGCGCCACCCAGGCGCGCACTTCCTCGCCCAGGCCTGGCGGCAGCACGCGGTCGCGGCGCAGGGTCCAGAAGCGTTCGACGATGATCGCCAGCGCGACCGCCGAGAGCAGCAGCAGCGGGATCATCGGCCAGCCGCCGGCGCGGATCAGTTCCAGCACGCGTCAATCCTCCGGCCCCCATGGCCGTTGCGTTTCCGGTGCGTAGCATAGCCCAGCCGTCCCATGCCGCCGGCGCGCCGCGTCCCACAACCGCGGCCGGCTGGCGCGGCGTTCATCGAGTTGCAGGCCATGGCGCCCCAGCCACACCCGCATGGCGCCGGCGCGTGCGGTATCCACCACTTCCGCACCCGCGTCGCACCAGCGCGCCACCACCCGCGGTTTCGGATGGCCGAAGCGATTGCCCGCCCCCGATGACACCAAGGCGAGGCGTGCCCGCGTGGCCGCGACGAAGGCCTCGCTGGACGACCCGGCGCTGCCGTGGTGCGGCACCACCACGACGTCGTTGTGCAAGACCCGTGGATCGGCCTGCAGCAGTTTCGATTCGATCACGCTGCCGATATCCCCGGTGAGCAGCGCGCTGCCGTGGGCGGTCTCGATCCGCAGCACGCAACTGGCCTCGTTGCCGAGGTAGGGAAACCACGGCGTGGGATGCAGCACCCGGAAGCGGACGCCGTCCCATTCCCAGGACTGCCCGGCGACACAGGCGGTGATGCCGGGTGCGGGACTGCCCGCCGGCGCCAGCAACGCCGCCACCGGGAAGGCCCTGGCGACGACCCCCCAGCCGCCGGCATGATCGTTGTCGCCGTGGCTGAGCATAGCCGCATCAAGGCGCTGCACGCCCAGTGCATGCAGTGCCGGGATCACCGCACGTTCGCCGGCATCGAAACCGTCCTGTACCGCCGGCCCCATGTCGTACAGCAGGCTGTGGCGCGTGGTCCGCACCAGCACCGACAGCCCCTGCCCGACATCGATCACCACCAATTCGGCTTCGCCACGTTGCGGCAGGTCGCGCGGCGGATACAGCAACGGCAGCCACAGCAACAGGGCAAGCGGCTTGCCCGGTACCCCGCGCGGCAGCATCAGCCAGAACGCGGACAGCAGGGCCAGCGGCAAGGCGAACCAGCGCGCTTCCGGCAACCAGGCCATCGCCAAAGGACTGTCGGCGATGCCCGCCAGCGCCGGCCAGGGCAGGTCGAAGGCATGCGCCGACAGCCGCCACAGGACGTCGCCCCAGCCGGCGCGGATCGATTCCGCCAGCACCCCGAGCAGCGCCAGCGGGATCACCACCAGGCTCCACCACGGCACCGCGGCGATGTTCGCCAGCGGCCCGGCGAACGAGGCCTGCCCGAACAGCATCACGGTCAGCGGCAACAATCCCAGCGTCGCCACCGCCTGCGCCGCGACGAAGCCATGCACCATCGCCCAGGGCCTGGGCCCCTGCTCCGCCGGCAGGCACCACAACAACCAGGCCACGCCGGCGAAACTGAGCCAGAAGCCGGCACCCAGGATCGCCAGCGGATCCAGCAGCAGGAGCACGCTGCAGCCCAGCGCCAGCGTATCCGCCAGGCGCTGCCGGCGCCGCAGGCAGCGCGCCGCGACCAGTGCGGCGATCATCACCGCGGTGCGCAGGGTGGGCAGCGAAAAGCCGGTCATCGCGGCATAGCCGAACGCCCCGGCCGCGGCGCACGCGCCGGCTGCGAATTGACGCGGCAGGCGCCGGCCCAGGCCCGGATACAGCCACCAGACCGCGGCGCCCAGCAACGCGAAAAATCCGGCGACCAGCCCCACATGGAAGCCCGAGATCGCGATGAGGTGGGTCAGCCCGGCCGCGCGCAGCCGTGCCCAGTCCTGGTCGGTCAGGCCGCGGGTATCGCCCAGCGCCAGCGCGCGCACGAAGCGCGAGGACGGCGATGTGATCGCACCGATCCGCGCACTCATCGCTTCGCGCCAGCCATCGATGCCGGCCGGCGGCGCCAGCTGCGTGGCCAGCGCGGATTCCAGCACATAGCCGGTCGCCGCCAGGCGCGCGGCCAGGGCCTGCTTCTCGCCGTCGTTGCCGCCTGGATTGCGCAAGGCCTGCGGCGCGCGCAACTGCACCTGGAACCGCCAGCGGCTACCGGCGGCGAGGCCTGCGCGTGCGTCTGGATCATCGTCGAACGCGGCAATGCGCAGGCGCTTGCCGCGCAGCGCCTGCGGTTGCGCGGCATCGCCATCGACCAGGAATTCGAAGCGGGTCCGGCGCGTGTCATGCAGCGGTAGCCCGACGATACGCCCGCTCAGGTCGTGGGCTTTCCCCTCCAGTGTGGCGGGGATCTGCCGGTGCAGCGCGGAGGCCGCATGCAGGCCTGCGAAGCCGAAGCCAAGCAGCACGATGCCCGCGATGCGGACATGATCCACGCCTCTTGCAAGCGCAATGCCCGCAAGCAGCAGCGCGAGCAGCACGGGCCAAACGGGCAGCGCCGGCAGCCATAGGCAGGCGCAGGCACCGGCCAGCAAGGCTGTTGCGCAGGCGGGACCGAACAGCGGAGTGTCATGGCTCACGTTGCCAGCATGGCGCTCCGGGTCACGATCCGCGATCGGAAACAAACCTGCTGTGACCTGAGGGAACCCCGACATCCCCGGAATCGTCCGGACCAGGCCCGGGCGGGCATGGTTCGAGCACGCCATGGGTGAGCACAAGCCGATTGCGCGGCATTGCCGCGCGGCTTGCGCGAACGGCCTGCGTGATGTGCCGGCCCGGGGGAGCCGCGAAGCGGCGTGCGCGCGGCCGCGCATCGGGGCTGGATGCGGAGCCTAAGCGGCGAACCGTGCCCGCCCGGGCCTGGTCCGGACGCGAAAACCTAGGCTTCGTGCGATGCCAGCTCGCGCAGCTTGCCTTCGTGCAGCTCCAGCACGCGGTCGAGCCTGCGCGCCAGGCCGCGGTCGTGGGTAACCAGCACCAGGCTGGTGCGCTGGGCGCGGTTGAGTTCCAGCATCTGCGCGAACACGTTTGCCGCGGTCTTTTCGTCGAGGTTGCCGGTGGGCTCGTCGCCCAGCACGCAGGCGGGTGCGTTGACCAGCGCGCGTGCGACCGCGGCGCGCTGGCGTTCGCCACCGGACAGTTCGCCCGGTTTGTGCTGCAGGCGATGGCCCAGGCCCACCGATTCAAGCAGGTCCTGTGAGCGCTTGACCGCCTCGGCGACGGGTTTGCCGGCCAGCAGCACTGGCATCATCACGTTCTCGAGCGCGGTGAATTCCGGCAGCAGGTGGTGGAACTGGTAGACGAAGCCAAGCGCCCGGTTGCGCAGGCGGCCGCGTTCGGCATCCGACAACGCGCTCATCTTGCGACCGGTGACGTACACCTCGCCCGCGCTGGGTACGTCCAAGCCGCCCAGCAGGTGCAGCAGGGTGCTCTTGCCGGCACCCGAGGCGCCAAGGATGGCCACGGTCTCGCCGGCGCGCACCGCGATGTCGAGGCCGTCGAACACCCGCGTGTGCAGGCTGCCTTCGGCGTAGGTCTTGCCCAGGCCTTCGGCGCGGATCACGTCCTCGGGATGCGCGTTCAAGGCTTGCTCACTCATAGCGCAGCGCCTCCGCCGGGGCGGTACGCGCCGCGCGCCACGCGGGGTACAGGGTGGCGAGGAAGGCCATCGCCAGCGCCACGCAGGCGATGGTGGCCGCGTCGCTTGCCTGCAGGTCGGTCGGCAGGCCGGTAATGTAGTACACGTCCTCCGGCAACAGCTGCACGCCAAGCACGCGCTCGATGCCCTGCAGGATGCGGTCGAGGTTGAGGGTCAACAGGATGCCGCCGATCACGCCGGCCACGGTGCCGATCACGCCGACCAGGCTGCCCTGCACGATGAAGACCTGCATCACCTGCCGCGGGGTGAGGCCCAGTGTGCGCAGGATGGCGATGTCCGCCTGCTTGTCGGTCACCAGCATCACCTGCGACGACACCAGGTTGAACGCGCCCATGGCGATGATCAGCGACAGCAGGATCGCCATCACCGTCTTCTCCATCTTCAGCGCGCGGAACAGGTTGGCATTGTCCTGGGTCCAGTCGCTCACCCGGTACGGACCTTGCAGCTTGGTCGCCAGGTCGCGGCCGACCTGGAACGCCTGGTCCATGTCGTGCAGCTTCAGGCGCACGCCGGTCACACCCTCGCCCATCCGCAACAGGCGCTGCAGGTCCTGCAGGTTGACCACCGCCAGGCCCTTGTCGAACTCGTTATAGCCGGCCTCGAAGATGCCGCTCACCACGAAGCGTTTCTGGGTCTGGATACCACCCATCGGCGTGTTGCGGTAGTCCGCCAGCATCACGATCACGTCGTCGCCGACGCCGACCCCCAGCCACATCGCCAGTTCGCGGCCGAGCACGATCCTGAAGCTGCCGGGTTGCAGCTCCGCGAGCGTGCCCTGCACCAGCTTCTGGCCAATGACCGAGACCCTGTCTTCCTGCCGCGGCTCCACGCCGCGCAGCATCGCCGGTTGGTTGTTGCTGCCCAGGATCAGCGCTTCCTTCTCGACGTACGGCGCCGCACCGGCCACCCGCGGATCCTGCAACGCGACCTGGACCGCACGCTGCCAGCCCTGCAGAGGTTCGCCATAGCCGCTGACGGTGGTGTGCGCCGCCATCTGCAGCATGCGGTCGCGGATCTCGCGCTGGAACCCGCTCATCACCGACAGGGTGGTGATCAGCGCGGTGACGCCCAGCGCGATGCCGAGGATCGAGGCCAGCGAGATGAAGGAGATGAAGCCGTTGCGGCGTTTCGCGCGCAGATAGCGCAGGCCGATGGCGACGGGGACGGGTTTGAACATCGATGGACCCTGGAGTGGCCGCCTATCCTGCCATCGAAGCGGCGTCGCGTGCAGCGTCGCGACGCAGCATCGCGACCTTCAGTTCACGCCGCATTCCGGCATCCAGCGTGTCCGGCCAGAACGCCGCGCGTTGTCGACGACCATTGCCATCGCGCCATTGCAGGAACGCCAGCGGGCCGCGCCAGCCTACCCGCAGCCCATCGATGCAGGTGCCATCGCACGTCGCCGCACCGCGACCGGCGGGAACCAGCAACTGGCGCCGCGGCTGCGCGCGCTGGCGCCGCGCATCGACGATCCCCCATGCGCAGGCCAGCAGCGCAAGCAACCACGCCCAGGCGCGCGGGAGGTCGGAGGCGAGCAGTGCAAGGGGCGCGAGCCCGGCCAGCGACCACAGGATCGCGCCCTGCCAGCGCGACGGACGCCACTCAATGTGGCAAGGCGGCGATGCGATCGACAAGCGTCGCGATTTCGACATCCGATGGGGCCTCGTGGCCAAGGAACCAGCGCCAGAGCCTATCGTCCTCGGCGTCCAGCAGGCGCAGGAACACCTCGCGCTCTGCGGTCGGACTTTGCCGCCATTCGCGGTCCAGCCAGCGTTCCAGCAATTGGTCCAGCTCGCGCATGCCGCGCCGGCAGCGCCAGCGCAACTTCCTCAATTCTGCCTCGTCGCTCACGCGCGGCGGGCGAGCATCAGCTTCTTGATCTCGCCGATCGCCTTCGCGGGGTTCAGCCCCTTCGGGCAGGTCCGCGTGCAGTTCATGATGGTGTGGCAGCGATACAGCTTGAACGGGTCTTCCAGCTCGTCCAGGCGCGCGCCGGTGTCCTCGTCGCGGCTGTCGATGATCCAGCGGTAGGCCTGCAGCAGGATCGCCGGGCCAAGGTAGCGCTCGCCGTTCCACCAGTAGCTCGGGCAGGACGTGCTGCAGCAGGCGCAGAGGATGCACTCGTACAGGCCGTCGAGCTTGGCGCGGTCTTCCTTCGACTGCAGGCGCTCGCGCGAAGGCGCGACCGTCTGCGTGCGCAGCCACGGCTTGATCGAGGCGTACTGGGCGTAGAAGTGGGTCAGGTCCGGGACCAGGTCCTTGACCACCGGCATGTGCGGCAGCGGGTAGATCGGCACTTCGCTGCCGGCCTTGCCGCAGTCGTCGATCGCCTTGGTGCAGGCCAGCGTG
>Ga0114939_10001694_pt1 | contig 17161 bp, 18 predicted proteins | sample AshMeaCrysSpring_FD_87196 | JGI IMG/M metagenome (GOLD analysis project Ga0114939, IMG submission 87196) | Groundwater microbial communities from Big Spring, Nevada to study Microbial Dark Matter (Phase II) - Ash Meadows Crystal Spring | ecosystem: Environmental > Aquatic > Deep subsurface >... | reverse complement strand
GGCGGCCGGGGACGACGGGGCCGCGGGTGGCGGCGTGGCCTGGCGCTGCGCGCCAAGGCTGCGGCCGCCGCCCAGGCGCTTGGCGTCGGCGACCTCGGCCGCGACCATCGTGCCCGCGGCAAGCGCGGCCAGGGCGAACGTGAGAAGGCGCTTCATGCTTTTCGCTCCGTTTGTCAGAACACCCTGCCGACGTGCAGTGCCACGACGCCCGCCGCAAGGTTGTGATATTCGACCCGGTCGAAGCCGGCCTGTTCCATCATCGACTTCAACATTTCCTGGTCGGGGTGCATGCGGATCGACTCGGCGAGGTAGCGGTAACTCGCGTCGTCCTTTGCCACGAGGCGCCCGATCCTCGGCAGCACGTTGAAGCTGTACCAGTCGTAGGCGGGCGCGAGCGGCGCCCAGACCCGGGAGAACTCGAGGACCAGCGCGACGCCGCCGGGTGCCAGCACCCGCCGCATCTCGGCGAGTGCCGCTTCCTTGCGGGTGACGTTGCGCAGCCCGAAGCCGATCGACACCGCGTCGAACGCGCGATCGGGAAACGGTAGCGCCTCGGCGTCGCACTGCACGATCGGCAGCGCGAGCCCGCGGTCGATCAGCTTGTCGCGGCCTTCGGCGAGCATCGCGTAGTTGATGTCGGAGAGGACGACGCGCCCGGAGGGTCCCACCGCGCGGGCGAACAGTCGCGCGAGGTCGCCGGTGCCGCCGGCGAGGTCGAGCACCCGCCCGCCCGGGCGCACCCCGGCGACCTCGACAGCGAAGCGCTTCCACAGCCGGTGCAGCCCGCCCGACATCAGGTCGTTCATCAGGTCGTAGCGGCGCGCGACCGAGTCGAACACGCCGCGCACGCGCCCGGCCTTCTCGGCCGCGTCGACCTCGGCGTAGCCGAAGTGGGTCTTGGTCATCGCCCGCTCGCCGTCCGGGTTCACGCGTCGCGGCTCGCGCCGGCGGCCGCGAGCCTGTCGAGGTAGCGCTGCCACAGCGCGTCCTGGTCGTCGCCCAGGTCGTAGAGGTAGTCCCACGAGTAGATGCCGGAGTCGTGGCCGTCCGAGAAGGTCGGCCGGATCGCGTAGTGGCCGACCGGCTCGACCTCCTTGATCGTCACGTCGCGCTTGCCGACCTGCAGCGTCTCCTGCCCGGGGCCGTGGCCGCGCACCTCGGCCGACGGCGAGTAGACGCGCAGGAACTCGTAGGGGAGCTTGAACGCGCGCCCGTCGGAGAAGGCGATCTCGAGCACGCGAGAGGCCTGGTGCAGCCTGATTTCCCGGGGTGTCGGCGTGGTCTTGTCGAGGCCTGCCATGGGGGGCGGAAACGCGCGTCGTGCGAAGGCGGCTAGCCTAGCACAGCGCCCGCCCGCCGCTCGCTGGCGTCGGGTGCGTGCATCCCGGAACGCGGGCGCCGGGGTCGCTGCTGGCGGCGCCGGGCGCTCGCGCCGTGGCCTGCGCGACGGGCCGCCCGGGTCGCCGGCGCCGCCTCCGCGCTAGAACCGCGAGCCGGCGGGGCTCTGCTGCGCGTCGGGGACGAGGTCGAGGCTGCCCGTGCCGGCGAAGACGTTGCGGTTCTTCGCCTCCTTGCCGTGCAGCTTGACCTCGAGCCGCAGGTCGTTCAGCGAGTCGGCGTTGCGCAGCGCGTCCTCGTAGCTGATGAGGCCCGCCTCGTAGAGGTCGAACAGCGACTGGTCGAACGTCTGCATGCCGAGCTCGCGCGACTTCTTCATGATCTCCTTGATGCCGGAGACGTCGCCCTTGAAGATCAGGTCCGAGATGAGCGGCGAGTTCAGCATCACCTCGACCGCCGGCACGCGGCCGCGGCCGTCGCGGCGCGGGATCAGCCGCTGCGCGACGAACGCGCGGACGTTGAGCGACAGGTCCATCAGGAGCTGCGCGCGCCGCTCCTCGGGGAAGAAGTTGATGATGCGGTCGAGCGCCTGGTTGGTGCTGTTCGCGTGCAGCGTGGCGAGGCAGAGGTGGCCGGTCTCGGCGAAGGCGATCGCGTAGTCCATCGTCTCGCGCTCGCGCACCTCGCCGATCAGGATCACGTCCGGGGCCTGGCGCAGCGTGTTCTTCAGCGCGATCTGCCAGCCGTCGGTGTCGGTGCCGACCTCGCGCTGCGTGACGATGCAATTGTGGTGCTGGTGCACGAACTCGATCGGGTCCTCGATCGTGATGATGTGGCCGTAGCTGTTCTCGTTGCGGTAGCCGAGGAGCGAAGCCATCGACGTCGACTTGCCCGAGCCGGTGGCGCCGACGAACAGCATGATGCCGCGCTTGGACATGATCACGTCCTTCAGCACCGGCGGCAGCCCCAGCTCCTCGAACTTCGGGATGCTGGTGTTGATCGTGCGCAGCACCATGCCGACGCGGCCCTGCTGCATGAAGGCGTTGCAGCGGAAGCGGCCGATGCCGGGCGGGCTGATCGCGAAGTTGCACTCCTTCGTCGCCTCGAACTCGGCCGCCTGCTTGTCGTTCATCACGCTGCGCACGAGCTCGATCGTGTGCTGCGGGGAGAGCGCGGTCTTCGACACCGGGCTGATCTTGCCGTCGACCTTGATCGCCGGCGGGAAGTCGGCGGTGATGAACAGGTCCGAGCCCTTCTGCTTGTAGAGCAGGTCGAGGAGCTCGTGGATGAATTTCGTCGCGCGTTCGCGTTCCATGGATCGTCCTTCCGGCGGCGGGTGGGGCGGCCGCCGCGACTACCGGGTCGTCTCAGCCCCCGAACAGTTCCTTGTTCACCGCGCGCTGGCGCGCGTCGGCCTGCTGGATCAGGTTGCGGCGCACCAGCTCCGTGAGGCACTGGTCGAGCGTCTGCATGCCCACCGACTGGCTGGTCTGGATCGCAGAGTACATCTGCGCGACCTTGTTCTCGCGGATCAGGTTGCGGATCGCCGGCGTGCCGATCATGATCTCGTGCGCCGCGAGCCGGCCCTGGCCGTCCTTGGTCTTGAGCAGCGTCTGCGAGATCACGCAGACCAGCGACTCGGAGAGCATCGCCCGCACCATGTCCTTCTCGGCGGCGGGGAACACGTCGATGATGCGGTCGACGGTCTTCGCCGCCGAGCTCGTGTGCAGCGTGCCGAACACCAAATGGCCGGTCTCGGCCGCGGTGAGCGCGAGGCGGATCGTCTCGAGGTCGCGCATCTCGCCCACGAGGATGTAGTCCGGATCCTCGCGCAGCGCGGCGCGCAGCGCGTTGGCGAACGACAGCGTGTGCGGCCCGACCTCGCGCTGGTTGATCAGGCACTTCTTCGCCTCGTGCAGGAACTCGATCGGGTCCTCGATGGTGAGGATGTGCCCGTACTCGTTTTCGTTGACGTGGTTGACCATCGCCGCGAGTGTCGTCGACTTGCCGGAGCCCGTGGGCCCGGTGACGAGGATCAGGCCGCGCGGGCGGTTGGTGATCTCGGCGAAGATCTTCGGGGCGTTCAGCTCCTCGAGCGAGAGCACCTTGGACGGAATGGTCCGGAACGCGGCAGCCGCGCCACGCTGCTGGTTGTAGGCGTTGACGCGGAAGCGCGCGAGATTCGGCACCGCGAAGCTGAAGTCGGCCTCGAGGTGCTCCTCGTACATCTTCCGCTGCGCGTCGCTCATGATGTCGTACACCATGGCGTGCACGTCCTCGTGCTCCATCGGCGGCAGGTTGATGCGCCGGATGTCGCCGTGGACCCGGATCATCGGGGGCAGGCCCGAGGACAGGTGCAGGTCGGAGGCCTTGTTCTTGACCGCGAAGGCCAGGAGCTCGGTGATGTCCATCTATAATTCCTCGAAGCGGTGGCGTCCGATCCGACGTGGCACGCAAGATGCGTGCCCGTCGACGTCGATGCCATTGTCATGGCATTATGGCCTGCTACGACAAGGCGGTGCAAGACGTGAAGGCGCGAATCGCCCGGGCGGCCCGCGAGGCCGGCCGCGACCCCTCGGAGGTGACGCTCGTCGCCGTCTCCAAGACGTTTCCGGCGGCCGCGATCCGGGCGGTCCACGCGACCGGCCAGCGTGAATTCGGCGAGAACTACGTGCAGGAGGCCGCCGCCAAGCGGGAGGCACTCGCCGATCTTCCCGGGCTCCGGATGGTCCTGATCGGCCCCCTGCAGGGCAACAAGGCGCGCGACGCCGCCCGGGTGTTCGACCGGGTCGAGAGCGTCGACCGGCCGAGGATCGCGGAGCGCCTGTCGGCGTTGCGCCCGGCGGATGCTCCCCCGCTCGAGGTGCTCGTCCAGGTGAACGTGAGCGGCGAGGCGACGAAGAGCGGCGCCGCGCCGGGGGAGGCGCTCGCCCTTGCGAAGGCAGTCGCGGCGCTTCCGCGCCTCGCCTTCCGCGGCTTCATGGGCATCGCCGAGCCGACCGCGGACGTCGCGACGCAGCGCGCGCAGTTCGCCACGCTTGCCCGCTGCCGCGACGAGGCGCGCGCGGCGGGACTTGCCGCCGACACGCTGTCGATGGGCATGAGCGACGACATGGAGGCGGCGATCGCAGAGGGCGCGACCGAGGTGCGCATCGGCACCGCGATCTTCGGGCGGCGCCCGCGGGCGGCACCGTGAGCATCGCCTTCGTCGGCGGCGGCAACATGGCGAGCGCGCTCGCCGGCGGCATGGTCGCGCGCGGCCGCGCGCCCGCCGGCTTGGCGTTCGTCGACCCGTCCGACACGCAGCGCGCGAAGCTCGAGGCGCGCTTTCCCGGCGCGGCGCTGTCCGGGCGCGTGACGCGCGAGGCGATCGGCGACGCGGTCCTCGTCGTGCTGGCGGTGAAGCCGCAGCACATGCGAGAAGCCTGCGCCGCGCTCGCGCCGCACATCGCGGGCGCGCGTGCAGTGCTTTCGATCGCCGCCGGCACGCGCATCGCGGACATCGCGCGCTGGCTCGGCGGCTACGAGCGCGTGGTGCGCGCGATGCCGAACACCCCGGCGCTCGTCGGGGCCGGCATCAGCGGGGTCTTCGCGCCGGCCGCGGTCGACGCCGACGGCCGCGCCGAGGCGCAGGCCGTGCTCGAGTCCGCGGGCGAGGTGGTCTGGTGCGACGACGAGTCGACGCTCGACGCGATCACCGGGCTCTCCGGCAGCGGGCCGGCGTACGTGTTCTACTTCCTCGAGCACATGGAGCGCGCGGCGCGCGGGCTCGGGCTTTCCGCCGCGGACGCCCGCCGCCTCGCCTGTCGCACCTTCGCCGGGGCGGTGAAGCTCGCGGAGCACTCCGGCGAGGAGCCGGCGACGCTGCGCGCGCAGGTGACATCGAAGGGCGGCACCACCGAGCGCGGCATCGCGGCGCTGGAGGCGGCCGGCGCGGGGGAGGCGCTCGTGCGCGCGATCCGCGCGGCGACCGACCGTGCGCGGGAGCTGGGCGACGCGCTCGGCCGCGACGGGTAGACTCGCGAACCCATGGTCGACCAGGCACTGAAGCTCGTCGTCGACGTCGCCTTCGGGCTCGTCACGTTCGCGTTCCTGCTGCGCTTCCTGATGCAGCTCCTGCGCGCGCCGTTCCGCAACCCGTTCGGGCAGGCGGTGGTCGCGCTCACCGACTGGCTGGTGCTGCCGCTGCGAAAGCTCCTGCCGGGCTATCGCGGCGTCGACTGGGCCTCGCTCGCCGCCGCGTACCTCTTCCAGCTCGTCTGGCTGCTCGCGCTGTACGCGATCTTCGGCCGCGGCTTCTCGTTCACCGGCGCGGGGTTGGCGTTCGTGCTCGCGGCGGCGCTGGTCCAGCTCGTCAAGGTGGCGATCTGGGTGCTGATCTTCGTCGTGATCGCGCAGGCGGTGCTGTCCTGGGTCGCGCCCGACGGCCCGCTTGCGGGGCTCCTGAACGCGATGACGTTCCCGTTCCTGCGGCCGTTGCGGCGCATGATCCCGCCGATCGGCGGCACGCTCGACCTGACGCCGCTCATCCTGATCGTCGTGCTGCAGCTCATCCTGATCCTCCCGGTGGCGTGGCTCGAGCGCGCGCTGGTGACGCTGCTGCGCTGAGCGCCGCGCCCTGGCGGCGGGAGGACGGCGACGCGGTGCTCCTCGCGCTGCACGTGCAGCCCGGCGCGTCGCGCACCGAGGTCGCGGGCGTCCACGGCGCGGAGGGCGAGGTCCGGCTCAGGGTGCGGCTTGCCGCGCCGCCGGTCGACGGCAAGGCCAATGCGGAACTCCTGCGCTTCCTCGCCGACGCGTTCGGCGTGCCGCCGCGGCAGGTGAGCCTCGTGCGTGGCGGCACCTCGCGCAAGAAGACGGTGCGCGTCGAGTCGCCGGTGCGGCGGCCCGACCGGGCGTGGTAGGCGGCGTCAGCGCCGGGTCGCCGGCGCGCGGTCGCCCGCGAGCGCGTTCGCGAGCCGCACGAAGTCCGCGACCGCGAGCGTCTCGCCGCGCGCGCCCGGGTCGATGCCGGCCGCGCGCAGCGTTTCGGCGTCGCAGAGCGCGGACAGGGCGTTGCGCAGCGTCTTGCGCCGCTGCGCGAACGCGGCGGCGACGACGCGGTCGAAGAGCGCGCGATCCGCGATCGCGGGCGCGCGATCGCGCAGGGGCACGAGCCGCGCGACTGCCGAGTCCACCTTGGGCGCCGGGCGGAACGCGCCCGGCGGTACGACGAACAGCCGCTCGATCGCGAACGCCGCCTGGAGCATCACCGTGAGCCGTCCATAGTCGGGCGTGCCCGGCGCGGCCGTCATGCGGTCGACGACCTCCTTCTGCAGCATGACGGTGAGGTCGGCGAGGCGTCCCGCGTGGGCCGCGAGGTGGAACAGCATCGGGGAGCTCACGTTGTAGGGCAGGTTGCCGACGACGCGCAGGTCGTCGCCGAGCGCGGCGAAGTCGAAGTCGAGCGCGTCGCCCACGTGCAGCGTGAGCTGGTCGGCGCCGAAGCGCGCGGCGAGGCGCGCGGCGAGGTCGCGGTCGATCTCGATCGCATCGACGTGCCCCGCGAGCGCGATCAGCGGGCCGGTCAGCGCCGCGAGGCCGGGACCGATCTCCACGATGCGCTCGCCCGGCTTCGGGTCGACCGCGGTGACGATCCGCGCGACGTAGTGCGGGTCGGAGAGGAAGTTCTGGCCGAAGCGCCGGCGCGCGGCGTGGTCGTCGACGACGCGCGCGGCGGGCACCCGTCGGCGCACGGCGCCGTGGGTCATCGCCGCAACCTAGGAAAGTGCAATGCGGTCCCTGTTGGCGGCGAGCCACTGCGCGAACGACTGCAGCGCCGGGTTGAGCGCGCGCGCGACCGCGGGGTCGCGGGCGGCGCGGAAGTCGCGCTCGAAGTCGCGGTAGAACTGGTACATGTTGCCGAGGTCCTCGGCGCCGGGAAAGCCCATCGCCCGGAACTGCGCGGGCGAGACGGCGTTGTGGCGGACCTCGCGGCCGAGCTCGCGGGCGAGCGCCGCGGCCATCTCGGCGCCGGAGAGGTGCTCCCCGGCGATGCCGACGGTCTTGCCGAGGTGCGTCGCGCCGCCCTTGAAGATGCCGTAGGCGCAGCGGCCGATGTCCTCCGCCGCGATGCCCGGCATCTTCGCGTCGCCGGTCGGCAGCGTGAACTCGAGCACGCCGTCGCGGCCCGGCTTCGGGCCCATGCCGAAGTGGATCAGGTTGTCCCAGTAGAACGACGTAAGGAGGAACGTCGTCGGCACGCCGGCTTCGGTGAACAGGCGGTCCGCCTCGCCCTTGGCGTCGAAGTGCGGCACCTTGTAGCGGCCCATCAAGGTCGGCATGCGATCGTCCGCGAGCGGCACCCAGCGGCGCGTGTCCTCGAGCGTCGACCAGATCGCGTGGCGCACCCCGGAGGACTTCGCCGCGCGCGCCATCGCGCCGGCCTCGGCCAGTTCCTTCTCGGGGGAGAAGTGCGCCCAGAAGAACGTCACGCAATACGCGCCGTGCGCGCCCTCGAACGCCCGCGCGAGGCTCGCGGCGTCGTCGACGTCGCCGGCGACGACCTCGACGCCGAGCTTCGCGAGCGCCTTCGCGGCATCGGAATTCACGTTGCGCGTGATTGCGCGCGCGGCGAAGCCGCCTTCTGGATCCGCCGCGATCGCGCGCGCCAGGCCTCCGCCTTGCGCGCCGGTGGCGCCCACGACTGCGATGACCTTGCGTTCCGCCATGTCGTCTCTCCTCTCGTGCCGGACGCCGTGGTCCGGTGTTGTTCGCGCGCCGCGGCCGGGGGGCGCGAGGGCAGGGCCGGGGCGCGCGAGCGACCGGTCGCGTCAGCCCTGCGGCGCGGCGCGCCGCAGCTCGAACCAGATGCCGTCGCGGATTGCCCAGCCACGCTCGTCGTCGGCCCAGACGACGTGCCCGCCGAGCCCCCCCCACTTCCGTCCTTCGCAGAACACCTCGGTCACCCTCACGTCCTGGTGGGGATAGAGGCCGAGGCTCGCGGGCCGCACACCGTACTGCCGCTGCAGGTAGCGATCGGCGTAGACGAGGTTGACGACGTAGGTCGGCTTCGCGCACCCCTCGGCGCCCGAGGTCACGCCGTGGGGGCCGAAGCTGACCGAGCGGCCGACGTACTGCTGTGCCACCACGGGCGACATCGCCGCGATGCCGGGCGCCGCATGCGCGACGACCTGCCAGTCGCCCTTCGGCAGGGCCCAGCCGTCCTTGACCGGCCGCGGACCGACCTGGCAGCCGCCGAGGCCGAGGCCGAGGCCGAGGGCGATGGCCGCGGCCGCGGCGAGGCGGGTCGTTGGGGCGCGGGCGCGGCTCATCGGTCGATTCACCTTCTCACGAAGCGCAGCGGCTTGTCGAGGCCCTTCGAGAACACGCGGAGCGTCGTGCCCTCGATCGCGTAGCGCTCGGCGCCTTCGAGCGCGCGAAGATAGCGGGCCTCCTGGTCCATCAGCGCCGGCGGGCACATCTTCTTGGTCGCGCCGAGCCGCGCGATGGTGAGCGACGCGCCGCTCGTCTCGAAGTATCCGAAGAAGCGGTTGCAGCCGCCCTGACCGCCGACACGGCCCGCCTCCGGGAACTCGAGCGTCGACTCCGCCCGGTCGACGACACCGGTGCCGGCCAGGTCCTCGAGCCGCCAGGCGCTGCCCACGAGCGTCGGCGCGGCCTGCGACAGGTCCGCGACGGCGCGCACGAGCTCGATGTCGACACGTTTCGGATTGCCACGGGTGATCACCGGATAGCTTCCCGAGGACTCGAACAGGATCCGCTCGCCGCTGCGGATCGAGGCGCGCACGGCATAGTTGCGTTCGGCGACGACACGGGCACGATCGTACGTCAGCTCGAAGGCGATCGGGATCTGCCGGCCTTCGGCGCGGACCACGGCCTCGGCGACGATCGGGGAGTGCATGATCACCGGCGTCGTGTCGACGAGCGTGACCACGACCATCGCGTCGTCGGGAAGCGCCACACGCTCGCGGTAGCCGACGGTACCCTTGATCGCCGGCTCGTTGTCGGCGGCGTTCACGAATGGCATCCCCGTCCCGCACGCGGCGAGCGCGAGCAGGACCGGCAGGGCGGCGGCGAGCCTCGGAAAGGCAGACATCGGCGGACTTCCTCGTGCGCGTAGCCCGGTGATCGGGCCGGGTTCCCGATTGTGCCAAAACCGCGGCGCAGCACGCCCGCCGCAGGCGCGCCGGCGGCGGCCGCGGCCGTCACGCCCGCTTGCGGCGTCGCGCGCGGCCGAGGCGGCGCGCGTTGCCTACGGCCGCGTGCCGGATCGGCGCAAGGCCCGCAGTCAGCACGTCGATCGAATCCTGCATCCGCCGTGCCGGGTCGGCGAGCCGATGCGGCGCAATCCACCACGGCGAGCGCATGGCGAGCGACACGGCGCGCAAGTACGCCTGCTGCGCCCGCATCGCCGCGAGCGCCATCGCCTGCCACGCGGCTCCGAACGCCACGATCTTCTCGGCGCCCATGCGGTGGAACTCGGCGACGTCGCGCGCCGAAGGCGTCGCCCCGGCACGCGCCACGCGGGCGAGGCGGTCGGCGACGACCTGCGGGGCGGCAATCGCGAGGTCGATGGCGTAGGCCGGTAGCCGGCGGGCGGAACGTCTGGGCATCTCGGCTGCCTCCTCGCGTCAGCGCCGCACCGGCGGCGGCCGGTCTTCCTCGGGCTTGGCGAGCGCGATCGCGAGCTCGAGCGCGGCGACCAGGCTGCCGGCGTCGGCCGTCCGCGCCTTGCCTTCGTCGCGGGCGAGGTCGAGCGCCGTGCCGTGGTCGACCGAGGTGCGCACGAACGGCAGGCCGAGCGTGACGTTGACGCCGCCGCCGAAGCTCGCGGCCTTGAGCACCGGCAGGCCCTGGTCGTGGTACATCGCGACGATCGCGTCGAATCCGCGCGCGTGCTGGGGCACGAAGACCGTGTCGGCGGGGAAGGGGCCGCGTGCGTCGATACCCTGCGCCGCGCACGCGGCGATCGCGGGACCGATCACGTCGACCTCCTCGCGCCCGAGGTGGCCCCCCTCGCCCGCGTGCGGATTGAGGCCGCACACGGCGATGCGCGCCTCGGCGATGCCGAAGCGCACGCGCAGCTCCTGCCCGACGATCGCGATCGTGTCCTCGACCGCCTGGCGCGTGATTGCCGCGGGCACGTCGGCGAGCGCGAGGTGCGTGGTCACGAGCGCCACCCGCAGCGGCGCGCGCGCGTCGCCGCCGACCAGCATCATCACCGCGCGCGGCGCCTGGGCGCGCTCGGCGAGGAACTCGGTGTGGCCGGTGAATGGGATGCCCGCGTCCTGGATCACGCTCTTCTGCACCGGCGCGGTGACCATCGCGTCGAACGCGCCGGTCGCGCAGGCGTCGGTCGCGTGGCGCAGCATCTCGAGCACCGCCGCGGCGTTGGTCGGGTCGGGGCGGCCGGGCGTGACCGGCATCGCCACGGGCATGTGCCAGACCTCGACCGCGTCGTGCGGCGCGAACGAGGCCGGGTCGTACTCGACGTAGCGGGGCGCGAGGCCGATGCGACGCGCGCGCTCGCTGAGGAGCGCCCGGTCGCCGAGCAGGACGATGCGGGCGGCAAAGGGCGCGCTGGCATGGCGCGCCGCGAGCATCGCGCAGAGCTCCGGGCCGATGCCGGCCGGCTCGCCGGACGTGACCGCGATCGTCGGCTTGCGCGGCGCGGACGCGCTCACAGCGTCCCCACCGGCAGCGCGTCCCCGAAGAACTGCACGTCGACGCCGTGTGCGACCGCGAGCGTGGGCTCGCCGTCGGCACCGATCGCGACGCGGGCCTGCGGCAGGTCGAGTGGGACGGCCGGCCTGCCGAACACCCAGAGCTGCTCGACCGGCCGGGCCGCGTCGATCTCGCCGGTGTGCTGCACCGCGCGGCCGAGCGGCAGCACGTGGCCCTCGCGGCCGAACACCGGGAACTGGTCGAGCGGCGCCCTGTACCGCAGCACCTGGCGTCCGCCGAAGCGGCGCCGTGTGTTGAGGTCGTACCAGCCGCCGGGCGGCAGCGCGATCTCGACCTCGCCGCCCGGCTGGACGATCGGCGCCACGAGCAGCGCGTCGCCGCACATGAACTGCGTCTCATGGGCGCGGGTGAGCGCATTGCGCGGGAACGCGAGCGGCATCGCGCGCATCACCGGCAGCCCGCTGCGGGTCGCCTCGGCGATCACGGTCTCGAGGTAGGGGATCAGCCGGTAGCGGAACGCGAGCCACTTGCGGGCGATCGCCTCGGCCTCGTCGCCGAACGCCCACGGCTCGCGCTCGCCGATGCCGTGCACGCGGATGTGCGAGCTGAACACCGTCGCCTGCAGCCAGCGCAGGAACAGCTCGGCCGACGGCTGCTCGGCGCCGTAGAAGCCGCCGATGTCCGAGCTGTGGTACGGGTTGCCGGACATGCCCCACGACAGTCCGCCGCGGATCGAGGCGGCGAGGCCTTCCCAGTCGCTCTGCGGGTCGCCGCCCCAGCCCATCGGGTAGCGCTGCTGCGACGACCACGCGGCGCGGCTCCAGACCATCGGCGCGCCGTTGTCCGCCGGGCCGAACTTGCGCGTCGCCTCCCACACGCAGCGGTTGTACAGGAGCGGGTAGACGTTGTGCAGCCGCCGGCCCCGGTCGCCGTTGTGAGCGACCGCGTCGTCCGGCACCTGCTCGCCGAAGTCGCTCTTGATCACGTCGACGCCGTCCTCGAAGAGCCCGGCGTGGGCGTCGCGCCACCACGCGTAGGCGGCAGGGTTGGTGAAGTCGAGGATGCCGCTCTCCGGCAGCGGCGTCAGCACCTTGCCGAACGGGCTCGTCGCCGGGTCGGTGTCCCAGGAGAACACGTACGGGTCGCCGTGCTCGTTCTTGAGCAGGTAGTCCCTGGAGAACAGCTCCTGGAACAGCGGGTCGCGGATCGACACGTACGGGTACTCCCAGACGCACACGCGCAGGTGGTGCCGCCGCAGCGCCGCGAGCGAGGCGCGCGGGTCGGGGAAGCGCTCCGGGTCCCAGCGGAAGTTGAAGCGCGTCTCGACCTTCCACGCGGCGCGGCCGTCGAGGGTGATGACGTCGCAGGGAATGCGCCGCTCGCGCAAGCGCGCCGCGACTTCGACCGCCTCCTCGGGGGTCTTGTAGTACGCGCGCGAGACCCACAGGCCGAGGCTCCAGCGCGGCACCTCGGGCGCGCGGCCGGTGATCTGCGTGTACAGGTCGAGGATGGCCGCGGGCGCGTCGGCGGCGAACAGGAAGAGGTCGAGCGCCTCGTCGTCGACCACCAGCGCGTAGCTGCGGTGCGACCAGTCCGGGTGCCCCACGCCGTGCGCGACGCGGCCCGGCGTGTGCACGAACACCCCCCACGCTCCGTGCCCGGTGCCGGGGCTCCAGGCGAACGGCGTGTTCTTGTACGACAACCCGGTGTTGACGCCGAGCGCGTCCTCGACCTGCGAGTGGATGAGCTGCCCGCGCTTGTCGAGCGGGCCGAACTTCTCGCCCAGGCCGTAGACCGGCTCACCCGAGGCGAGCGCGAGCGCCGCGGTCCACTCCCCGCCCTGGCGGATGCGGCCGAACGCCGGCAGGCGCGTGTAGCCGCGGAAGTGCTGGTCGGTGATCGACGAGGCGACGACCGTGCCCTTCCAGGCGAGCCGGAACGCGAGCGGCCCGCCGCCGATCTCGAGCGTCGCGTCGCCGGCGCCGAACGTGGTCAGCGACGGTCCGGGCTGCCCGACCACGCAGGGCTTGGAGCGGCCGACGACGATGCCGTAGTCCGGCCGGGTGCGCGGCCCGACGCGCAGGCGGAACACGCCGGGGCCGTGGCTCGTCACCTCGAGGATGTCGCCGGTCGAGGTGGCGAACGACGCGCCTGCCGCCGAGGTGTCGATCGCTCGCGGCTCCTCGAGCCGAAGGTAGTTGGTCGGGGCGAAGTGCAGGATCATGGGGTCATCCGGCGAACGCCGGCTCGGGCAGGCCGGGAACCTCGACGCGCATCGCGAACAGCCCGCCGGACTGTGGCAGGCGCGCGAGTTCCTCGTCGGAACGCTGTTGCCGCGCGGTGGTCACGTACAGCGTGCAGAGGTCCGGGCCGCCGAGCGCGCACATCGTCGGGCACATCGCGGGCAGCGGGTGCGCGGCCAGCACCTCGCCGCCCGGCGAGACTCGCACCACCTTGCCGCCGCGGTAGAACGCGGACCAGTAGCAGCCCTCGGCGTCGACCGTCGCGCCGTCGGGCCGCTCGCCCTCGCCGCTCCAGCGCGCGAACACCCGGGCGTTCGACGGCGTGCCGGTCGCCGCGTCGTATTCGTAGGCGCGGACCGTCTGGGTCGGCGTGTCGGCGTGGTACATCGTGCGGCCGTCGGGACTCCACGCGAGGCCGTTGCTGACCATCATGTCGCCGAGCACGCGCGTGAACGCGAGGTCGGCGTCGAGCCGCCACAGCGCCCCGGTGTTCCCCGAGCGGCTCTCGTCCATCACGCCGGCGAGGAAGCGGCCCTGCCGGTCGCAGCGGCCGTCGTTGAAGCGGTGGTGGTCGGGGTCGTAGGGCGCCTGCGCGACCTTGCGCCCGAGCCGCCCGGCGGCGTCGGCGAACCACACCCCGTCGCGCAACGCGACCACGAAGCCGCCGCGCGCGCGGAACGCGTAGCAGCCGATCGAGGCGGGCATCGGCATCGCGACGTTGGCGCCGGTCGCGGGGTCGAAGCGGTTGAGCGCGGGGGCGTTGATGTCGATCCAGTAGAGCGCCTGCTCGCCCGCGTGCCACTGCGCGCACTCGCCGAGGCTCGCCCTGGCGTCGAGCACGCAGGTGAACGACGAGGCCGGCGTCATGGCTCGAGTTGGGCGAAGGGTGGCGGACGGATGGGGCGCATCCTACAGCAACCCGATCCGCGGTGCGCGGGCGGCGCCCGTCGCGCGCCGTCCTGCGCGCGGTCAGGTGAGCTCGAGCAGTTCCAGCCCGAGGTGCGCCGCGACGCGGCGCAGCACCGGCCGGTACTCGCCGTAGGCGAGCGACGAGTGGTGCTCCATGCCCTCGTCGAGCAGGCGCTGGCGGTAGCGGTCGGCCGCGATGTCGAGGCGCGCGACGCCGGAGGTCCCGGAGAACGCGAGCGGCGCCCGGATCATCTCGCCGCCGGCGAGCATCATCCTGAGCCGCCCCTCGCCCTGCGTGATGCGGCACAGCGTGATGCGGCCGGGCTTCAGCGGGAACTCCGAGAGCAGCGGCAGCTTGCGGTTGGAATGGATCGTCGCGCGCGGGGCGACCTCCGGGTCCGCCATCTCGATCGGCGCCTGCCCGCAGTGCCAGAAGACCACGGTGTCGGAGACCGGGTCGACGTCGACCAGGTCGGTGTTGAACACGCCCTGGCCCGACGCCGACTGCAGGACGAGCGACGAGATCACCCCGAAGACGTCCGCCTCGCAGCCGCCGGGCCGGCCGTCCTCGTTCAGGAGCGCGATCGCGCCGCACGCGGCGCAGCCGTACTCGGTGAAGAACTCGGGCCAGCAGCGCACCGCGACCCCGTCGAAGCCCTCGCGGTCGGCGCGCGACTTCAGCGCGGCGTACGCCTTGAGCGTCTTGCGGGTCGCGACGGGGTCCATCTCGCCGAGGTTCGCGAAGTCGCGCGCGCGGCGCGCGTAGGGTGCGTCCGCGACCGCGTCGGGCAGCGCCTTGACGCCGTCGAGGAAGTCGCCGACCGGGGTGGTCACGGTCTTCACGCCGAAGCGCTCCGCGAGCTCGTCGGGTCGGTAGTTGCACGCGTCGAACCCGGTCGGGTGCTCGCCGACGACGAGGATCTTCGCGCGCCGGAGGTCGTTGACGATCGCGGCCGCCTTCGCGGCGGTGGCGATCGCCTCCAGCGCGGCGGCGCTGTCGGGAGCGCCGTGGACGTTCTCGAGCGTCCGGCCGCGGCGCGACAGCGTGTGCGACGCGAGGTTCACGCCGCAGAACGAGTTGAGCCGCAGCCGGCCGCCGGTGCGCTCCTCGGGGAACGTCCACACCACGAGCGGCACGTCGAGCCGCTCGGCGATCGCGGTCAGCACCGCGGCATCCGTGAACGTGACCTGGACGACGAGCAAGAGGTCGATCCGCTCGGCCGCGAGCGCAGCGAACGCACCGAGCGCGGCATCCGCGTCGTAGTGGATGCGCGGCTCGCCCACGAGCTCCGCGTCCGCGCCCTGCAGCGCACCCCACGCCTGCTCGAACACCTTGCCGGCGAACTCGACGTCGAACGTCGAGCGGCCGACCGCGAGCACGCCGATTCTCGGTTTCCTGGCTTTCACCGCGACTCTCCCGCACGCCGGCGCCGAACCCGGCCGCGCGGATCGACGCGGCGGTTCGGCGGTGAGCGTTTCTGACAGTTTTCGGAACGATACACGGCGGGCCCGCCGGTGCCAACCACCGACGTCGCCGCTGCTGCCGCCGCCCCATGACATTGCCGGCAAACGGGTTTTTGCCGGCACCCGGGGCTCGTCCGGGCCGCGCGACCGCCGGCGACCGGCCCGCGGCCCGGGCGACCTGGGTGTTGGATTCTGATCATTTTGGAGTAGGATGATCACAAATGCGCACCGCGATCCGCGGCCCGACGCCCACTCCCGGAGGCCCCATGAAGTTCTTCCTCGACAGCGCCAAGCTCGACGAAATCGATTTCGCCTTCAAGACGTTCGGCATCGACGGCGTCACCACCAACCCGCGCCACGTGCAGAACAGCGGCAAGCCGTTCAAGGTCGTCCTGCGCGACGTCGCGGCCTGGCTCAAGGACCAGGGCCTGTCGAGCCACGCCCAGTTTCCCGTCTCGGTCGAGATCAATCCGCACCTCGCCGCCGCGGACGACATGGTGCGCGAGGGCCGCGTCTACGCGGCGATGAACCCGTGCTTCGTGATCAAGGTGCCCTGCACCGAGCCGGGCATCGCCGCGTCGCGGCAGCTCGAGCGCGAGGGCATCCGCACCAACGTGACCCTGGTGTTCTCGGCGTCGCAGGCGCTGCCGCCGGCGAAGAACGGGGCGATGTTCGTGTCGCCGTTCGTGGGCTGGAAGGAGGAGTCGGGCGAGGACACCGGCCAGTTCGTCGGCGACATCGTGACGATGTATCGCAACTACGGATTCAAGACGCAGATCATCGTCGCCGCGCTGCGCAACGGCAAGCAGATCGCCGAGGCCGCGCGCATGGGCGCCGACATCGTCACGGCGGGCCTCGCCGTCTACCAGGGCGCGTTCGAGCACCCGTTCACGCGCAAGGGCCTGCACATCTTCCAGGACGCGTGGGACAAGACCGCGCAGGAATAGCCGTCCGCCGCCCCCATCGCCACCGCACGGCGCGGCCGATCCGGCCGCCCGAACACGAGGAACCCGTCGCATGGAGCGCATCGAACGGCTGCGCGCGCTGAATCCGCGCCTCGCGATCCACCACGTCCGCGATCCGGAGTTCGCGGAATTCGGGCGCATCGTCGAAGGCTACGACTTCGGCGCGTGGCTCGACTACATGGAGCGAAGGACCGCGGTGCCCGCCGAGGGCAACGTCTACGTGGCGAGCGAGCCGGGGCTCGAGGCGCTGCCGCCGTTCGAGTCGATCCGCGACACCGTCTATGGCGGGCAGGACATCCAGGCCGGCTACTGCAACGGCCAGGCGTCGCGCCTCAACGGCCTCGAGTACCACAAGTCGCCCGAGTTCTTCGTGACCCAGACCGAGCTCGTGCTGCTGCTCGCGCCGTACCGTGCGATGCGCGACTTCACGCTCGACGTCGCGCACGTGCGCGGGTTCTACTTCCCGGCGGGCACCGCGGCCGAGCTCTACGGCACGACGCTGCACTTCGCCCCGAGCCGGCTCTCCGACGCGGGATTCAAGTCGGTCATCGTCCT
>Ga0114939_10001693_pt1 | contig 17165 bp, 19 predicted proteins | sample AshMeaCrysSpring_FD_87196 | JGI IMG/M metagenome (GOLD analysis project Ga0114939, IMG submission 87196) | Groundwater microbial communities from Big Spring, Nevada to study Microbial Dark Matter (Phase II) - Ash Meadows Crystal Spring | ecosystem: Environmental > Aquatic > Deep subsurface >... | reverse complement strand
TGAGTCAGGTACATCAAACACCTTTCACTACATACCCTATTATACAGCGAAACCCCTGTTAAGTCCGGACAAAATGCAAAGCCGTCCTAGAAGGACGGGGTTTCCACCCACAATTTTCGATGACAATCGCGGGAATATCCCCTTCTAATCGTGGGGTATAACTGCGCTTCACCTCTTCCCGCGATACTCGAATTGACGGTACATATCCCCAGTCTGGAGCCTTGACTACCGTCTGATTATTTAAAGTAGCACAGATACCGTAGTTAGTGGTGGTTAAGGAATTATCTGGGAGTTTCCTAGACAGGATCAAGCTTTCTGTTAAAGCTGCAGCAAGGGGAGGTTGATTAATATTATCCACTGGCTCGTCATCTAAAACGAAATTATCTGGTAATTTTTCCCAGGTAACTTTGTAGGTGGCTGGACTGGCTAACATGGGAAGCCTACCTTGTGAATAGTCTGGAGTAGTTTTTATTGTAATCGTTTGCCCTGGAATTGCCTGTTTGTGAAGCAATATTTATTAGAAGTCGAGTTTCTTCAAGAAATCGGACTTCTGGGATTGTCAATATTGATAATTCAGATAGTGACACACCATCCAATTATAGGATGGGTTAGGTGTAGCCGTAACCCATAAATCACCAGACTAAGCAGTGTATGAGTAACAGCGAACGCATTTCAGTTGTATTACCACAACCAACCAAAAAGGATTTAGATAAGCTGTGTGAGATAGAAAAGCGTTCCATCTCCAACTTTTTCTATTTGCTGATACAGAATGGAATTGCTCAAGCAAAGGCTGAGGGGAAGTTGAAGTAAATAATTACCGCGATCGCCTTCTTCAAAGGTAAGATATCGAGAAACTGATATCTTGCACCACAAGGTAGCAGCCCTGATTTCTCGTTACCAGGTTCAACCTGCTAAATAGTGCAGGGAGGTTCTAACTCCCGTGGTGCAATATATGAGGAAATGTATGACAGAACAACGCACTGATTACGATAGTCCCTGGAAAGAAGTTATTGAAAGCTTCTTTCCTCAATTTTTGCAATTCTTCTTTTCCCAAGCTTATACCGTCATTGACTGGACACAACCCTACGAATTTCTCGACAAGGAACTACAACAACTAGAAGCAGATGCGGAAGTTGGTAAGCGCTTGGTAGATAAAGTAGCAAAGGTTTGGTTACTTGGTGGTGAACAAGCTTGGGTATTGGTACATGTCGAAGTCCAAGGACAATATGACAGTCAGTTTACCGAAAGGATGTATACCTATAATTATCGCTTGTTTGACCGTCACAAACAGCGAGTCATTAGCTTAGCAGTATTAGCAGACGAACAAGCAAATTGGCGCCCTGCTAGTTACAGCTATGAACTGGGGGGATGTCGCGTCAGTTTAGAGTTTCCCGTCGCGAAAATCTTGGAATATGACGCGCAGTGGGAAACCCTAGAACAAAGCACCAATCCCTTTAGTGTAGTCGTCATGGCACATCTCAAAACCAAAGCGACACACCAAAACCCAGAAAGTCGTTTACAGTGGAAATTAAGCCTCACTAGAAGGCTCCTAGAAAGAGGATATAGCCGCAGAGATATTCTCGGTTTATTCCGCTTTATCGACTGGATAATGGTGTTACCAGAAGAGTTAGCACGTGGTTTTAAAGCAGAATTAAGAAGTTACGAGGAGGCACGTAGAATGCGTTACGTAACCAGTGTTGAAAGATTGGCAAAGCAAGAAGGATTAGAAGAAGGACGAGCAGAGGGAATTGAGCAAGGAATTGAGCAAGGAATTGAGCAAGGAATTGAGCAAGGAATTGAGCAAGGAATTCTCCGAATGGGTAGAGATAGTGTGATTGAAGTCTTAGAAACGCGGTTTGGAGAATTGCCAATTTCTCTGGTGGAAGCTGTTAATAAAATAGAAGAGCAAGCTGTGTTGAAAGACTTGTTAAAACGAGCAATTACTATTGAGTCTGTGACAGAATTTCAGCAAGTCTTGCAGGAGATGAATTCCCCAGAATCTCAAGAATAGGGTGGCACCGGATGCGGCACCGGATGGGTAACTGATGTAACGGATGGGTTGTTGGTGATGCTCACAGATAAATTATCCGCTACATCCGCTACAAAATCCGTTGCCGAATCCGTTGCCGAATTTCACTCATTGGTAATAGCAAGGTATCTTCGATTACCTATAGTGGGTATTGCTGAAAACACCCCTCAAGTCCCCACCCGCTCCAGCACAACACAATGATTGATACATGCATAAGTATTATTACGTAAATAAACGATACGACTTACGCACAGGTTACATGTTGCAGTCATTGCGACGTGCGGAAGCAATCTCAAAGTAGCAGATAGCTAGTCATTTATTTATTTGTATCTAGTTAGGACTTTAATAATTTTCTTCATAATCGGGAATTAGTTAGGTATATTTCTGGATTTTATAAATAAAAAATTGCTTTGATTATCATCCGTATATCTGCACTGGTAACTAATATTTGAGCAATGTTAACTTGGCATTAATAAAAATGATTGTTCATAGATTGAACTGAACTATTAAAGGCAGGTAATAGATGGCTATTGCTATGGAAGATCAGGGTAATAAATTTATCAATACTGAACCCCTAAAAGCCAGTACAGAGGGGGAAGAACAAAAAGTTTGGGACGCAGTACGCAGTGCTTTTGCTGATAGAAATTGTATTGGTTATTGGCGCTATCCAATTTTCTATAAAGTGGGAGAAATGCGTAAGGAACCTGATATTTTAATTGCTGATAGAGAATTCGGTTTAATGGTCATAGAAATCCTGCCTGTTAATCTTGACCAAATTGTCTCTATCGATGCAGAAAATTGGCAATTACAAAACTGTGATACCACAACCACAAACCCTGCACAGCGTGCAGAAAATCAACTGCGAGCTTTGATATCTTATGCAGATAGAGAACCAGCTATTTGGCGTAAGGTGGCAGGTAGAGCAATTATTGCATTACCGTTAATTACCCAAGAACAATGGCAGCAAAAAGGCTTTGACCAAATACCTAATTGTCCGGCGATTATTTTTCAAGACCAGTTAGGTAAAGTTGGTTTACTCGAACGAATTCAACAAACCTTTCCTGCAGTTCTCGGAGAAAACTTAGAAGATAAAGATTGGAATTTATTACTATCAGTAATTGCTGGAACACCTGTACTTCGTAAACCTCCCCGGAAAAACGTTACAACTAACGGCAAAACTCGATCTAGTGTTATAGACAGTTTGCGCCAAAAACTATACGAAATTGACTTACAACAAGAACATATTGGTAAAGAAATTCCTCCCGGTTTCCAACGGATTCGCGGTATTGCAGGTTCAGGGAAAACAGTGCTTTTGTGTCAGAAAGCAGCACACATGCACTTGAAGCATCCAGACTGGGATATTGCTTTGGTATTTTTCACGCGATCGCTCTACGATTTGATGATTGGACTAATTGACCAGTGGATGCGTCGCTTTAGTTGTGGTGAGGTGCATTATGACCCCAAAACTAACACGAAATTACGAGTATTGCACGCCTGGGGAGCAAATGACCAACCGGGTTTATATAGCACTATTTGTGATTACCACGGTAAAAGACGCGGGACAGTACGAGATACCCATGAAAGACAGCCGAATCGGGGATTAGCAGAACTATGCAAACGGCTACAGGAAGAAATAAAAATTGAGCCGATGTTTGACGCTATCTTGATTGATGAAGGTCAAGATTTAGTAGCAGAAGATGATTTAAAATTTCAAGATAAACAAGCAATTTATTGGTTAGCTTATCAAGCATTGCACCCAGCGGATACAGAACACCCAGAGCAACGACGGTTAATTTGGGCATATGATGAAGCTCAAAGTTTGGATAGTCTAAAAATTCCCACATCATCAGAGTTATTTGGTTTAGATCCGCAATTTAAAAAAGCTGTCAGCGGGATGCACAAAGGTGCTATTAAAAAGACAGAAATTATCCGTTGCTGTTACCGCACTCCCGGACAAATTCTCACTGTCGCTCATGGCATTGGTATGGGTTTGCTGCGTCCAGATGGGATGCTGACGGGGATTACCAATAAAGAAGATTGGAATAGAATTGGTTACGAAGTCAAGGGTGATTTCCGCCGGGTTGGGAAGCCTATTACTGTGCAAAGACCGCCCAATTATTCACCCAATCCTATCCCCGAAATTTGGGGAGAATCTGTATTAGAGTTTAAAACTTATGGCTCTCGTCAAGAAGAATTAACTGCTTTGTCCGAGAACATTATGCATAACATTGTCCACGATGGACTCAATCCCAGCCGCGATATTTTGGTAGTAGTTTTAGGTTCTTCTACGGAAGCTTTGGAATTAGAAACAGAAGTTGCTGATTTCTTGATAGAGCAGCATATCGATATCTATATTCCCACAGCATTAAAATTAAATGATTTATATCCCCAATGGCCTAATCATGACCCAGATAAATTCTGGCATGATGGTGGAGTCACCGTATCTCGAATCACTCGCGCTAAGGGACATGAAGCAGATATGGTTTATGTAGTGGGATTTGATAATGTAGCGCGCAATGAAAGCGATGTAAATCTCCGCAACCAGTTATTTGTAGCTTTAACACGCACCCGTGGATGGGCTAATTTAAGTGGTGTAGGAAACTATCCCATGTACCAAGAAATGCAGCGAGTAATTGACAGTGGTGATACATTTACTTTCACCTACAAACGTCCACCAAAACGGGATATTGGTGATGGGGAAGAGTAAACACGGATGTACACGGATACACGGATGATTTATCTGTGTTTATCTGTGTTCATCTGTGTTCATCTGTGGTTCTTTTTAATTATTTCTCGTTCCCAGGTTCAACCTTAATAGTTACTAGTTCCCAGGTTGAACCTGGGAAGGAATAACGGGAGGTTATACCTCCCACAATGCAGTAGCTTCCCAACCTACATAGCTCATCCGTTACATCCGTTACCTATCCGGTGCCGTTACCCATCCGCTGCAGCATCTGCTGCTTTCTTCGCAGCTTTTTCTGCCCGTGCTTCAGCGTCAGCCATGACTTCATCCATCTTTTCTGTCACTTCCCCTGGGTAATTTTCCAACACCCTGGTAGAGATAGCAACTCTACCTTTAGCTGTATCCAAATCAATAATTACAGCTTTGATAGACTGACCGATTTGAAATACTTTTTCTAGATTGTCGATGAATTTTTGACTCACCTGCTTGATGTGCAACAATGCACTAGCACCCTTCAAATCAACAAATACACCAAAGGGTTTGATACCAGTAATTTTCCCTTCGACTAATTGACCGATTTCTAACTGGCTGAAGCTAGCAGAACGAGTCGCTAAGCGATTGGAAAGTACAAGTTTGTTATTGCTGCGGTCAATTTCTAGGAAGCTCGCAGTGAGGGTTTGTCCCTTGAGTGCGTCTAGGTTGTCCCGTTCTACGAGGTGCGATCGCGGAATAAATCCCCGTAAACCCTGAATATCTACGGTGACACCACCTTTATTTACCCCAGTGACCCGCACTTGTACGGTTTGTCCGTTATCGCGCAAATCAGCGAACCGCTCCCAAATATGTTTGATTTCTAACTGGCGCCGAGATAGGGTTACTTGTCCTTCTGCATCCTGTTCCCGGATAATTAAAAATTCCATTTGTTCGTGCAAAGGCAAGACTTCTGATAAATCGCTGACTGTTCTCAAAGCCGCTTCGTCACGAGGTACAAAGGCTGCGGACTTACCCCCAATATCAACATAAGCCCCATCATGATCCAATTGGAAAACTTTGCCAGAAACTACCTGTCCTTTAGCAAACTGGTAGTCATGTTGTTCCAATGCTTTGGCAAAGTCGTCCATAGAAAATGGCGCATTGGTTGCTTGAGAACGGTTCGATGGAGAATTCATGATTTTTAACAGAGGTTTCAATTTTAAGCCATCCCACGGTCTTGTTACCAAATGCACTGTAATTGCATCTGATGACAATTCCGCTAGCTAGGGAATTTTAGGACGCTTGCAGTACATTGCCAAACAAATGTTTTACCTGTTCCCATGCATCAGCCGCAGCCGTGGGATTGTAGCTGCCGCGATGGTCGCAGAAAAATCCGTGGTCAGATCCATCGTAACGAAATACACGATGGGGAATGTTGTATTTTTCTAACTCTGCCTCAATCTGGTCTACCTGTTCTAGGGGGATACTAGCGTCTTCCTTGCCAAAGAAAGCGTAGAGTGTACCACTGATTTGGGGAGTGCGAGTAATCGTGGCTCCATTCCCCCCTGGAGTGGCTGTGGTGATGCGGGCGCCGTAAAATGAGGCGGTGGCTTTGATATCACTTAAAGTGGCGGCTAGGTAGGCTACATGACCCCCAAAACAAAAGCCTATGCAACCAACCCCATCGTGTTTGATGTTATCCAGGGTTTTCAGGTAGTCAATAGCCGCCTGAATATCGCTCAATAACTCCGATGCTTTCGTTTGTCCCCAAGCGTATTCTCTGCCAATTTCCACATCTTGGGGGGTGTAACCAGTTTCAAAACCAGGAGCAGTGCGTTGGAACAGTGCCGGAGCGATCGCCACATATCCTTCCCTAGCAATTCTCTGTGTCACTTCCCGGATATGGACGTTGACACCAAAAATCTCCTGCAACACCACTACCCCTGGATAAGACCCCCCATCCTGGGGCTGTGCTAGGTAAGCGTCTATTTCCAAGTCAGCTTGGGGTAATTTTACTGCCTTCGTCTGGATTTCACGTTCTGCCATGATATTTTTTACCAATGTCAGGGAATAATATAGCGCCGGAGCAAGTGTCACATAATTATGGCTACTGTCACAATAAGTTAAATGTAATTTCATCGCTTACAAGCCCTGTATTATAAGCTTTATCACAAAATCAATGCTATGTGACAGTTTGCCAATACATGTGACAGTTTCCTATTTACTGTTCTAAAATATATCTATTACCTTGACCATTCGCTCTATTCAACAATCAGATGATCAATTACCCAGGCTCTTGCGCGTCTTTTACAGTCAGCGTATCTAGCTGGGCTGTTGCTGCTGACTTCCCCTAGGAGATTAACAGATGCTTCAATTTCGGATTCAGCCAGATAGTGAAATTCCCGCATCCACCCAGCTATTTAATCAAATCAGATTTGCCATTGCTTCCCGACAGTATCCCCCAGCTTATAAATTACCCAGCACCCGTGCATTGGCGATGCAGACAGGTTTGCACCGCAATACCATCAGTAAGGTTTACCGTCAACTAGAGGAAGAAGGATTTGTCGAAAGTCAGGCTGGTTCCGGGATTTACGTCCGCGCTCAAGGTCATGAGGGTGGGAGCAATTTACGCTCCCCCATTCTGGAGCAATATCCCCTAGCTTACAAAGTGGTTCAAAACGCTCTAGATGAGTTGCTTTTACAAGGTTGTTCCCTGAATCAAGCACGGGAGCTATTTTTAGCAGAAATTGACTGGCGCTTGCGCTGTAGCGCTAGAGTAATAGTGGCGGCTCCTACGCAAGATATCGGTGCTGGGGAGCTAATTGTCTATGAATTAGAGCAATCACTCAAAATTCCCATCCAGTTGGTAGCGATGGAAAACTTAGCAGCGGTGCTAGAGCAAACTTCTTCCGCAACAGTCGTCACCAGCCGCTATTTCATTGGGGAAGTCGAAGCGATCGCCGCACCTAAATCTGTGCGGGTCATTCCCCTAGATATCTACGACTTCGCTAATGAACTCAGCCTAGTGAAAAGCCTCCCCAAAGAAAGTTGTGTAGGGATAGTCAGCCTCAGTTCTGGGATTCTCCGCGCTGCTGAAGTTATCCTCCACGGTTTACGGGGTGATGAACTCCTGATGATGATTGCTCAACCAAAAGATACGTACAAACTCCATGCTATGGTCAAGAGCGCTCACCTCATCCTTACCGACCAAGCTAGCTTCCCCAAAGTAGAAGCAGCTGCATATGCAATGCGCGAAGATATTATTCGTCCCCCTAAGCTAATTTGTTGTGAAAATTACATCGGTGAAAAATCCATTAGTTTACTCAAACGAGAGCTAGGGTTGGGGTAATGAGTCATCGGTTCTTCTTTCCTTTGATAGTTGTCTTTTAACCCTTGACTAATGACTAATGACTAATGAGTAGATAACTAAGAATTATGACTTTGGAAATGCATCCATCTATAGGATTGATAGAAGCTATCAAGCAACGACGTGCTGCTAGAGCTTTCAAACCAGACCCCATTCCCGAAGCGATTTTACAAGCAATTCTCCAAATGGGTCTGCGTTCTCCCTCCGGTTTTAACCTGCAACCTTGGCGGTTTATTGTCGTCAGAACCCCAGAAAATAAACAAAAGCTCAAAGCTTGTGCTTTCAATCAGCGTCAGGTAGGGGAAGCACCTGTGGTGTTAATTTGCTGTGGCGATCGCCGCGCTACAGAAATGGCAAATATTGAATCTGTCATCGAATTGGGTAAATCAGTCGGTGCAATGCCAGATGCTTTTGCTGAGTATATGCGCTCTAGCATATCTAGTTTTGTTGCCAATCCTCCCTGCTTTGAGAGCATGGAAGCTTGGACGAACCGCCACACTATGTTAGCTGTAGCTCATATCATGATTGTGGCAAAAAGCTTTGGTGTTGATAGCTGTCCAATGGAAGGGTTTGTCACCAGCCAAGTCAAAGAAGTTTTCCAAATCCCAGAGGAAGTCGATGTCTGTTGTTTGCTACCTCTGGGGTATGCTGACGAACCCTTCAAGCAGTATGGTGGACGCTTTGATATCCAGGAAGTTTGCTTTGCGGAAACCTACGGGGAATCCTTGAAGCTGAGTTGATAATTTCACATCTGACCTGATAAATAACATTCTCGACTTGTTATACCGTTTCACTTGTATCATGATACACATGGCTGGGTAGGGGCAAGGCATTGCCTTGCCCCTACGTAGATTTTGATGTATCGGAATCGGGGTGAAATGGTATTTCTTTCGATGATCAAACCTAGAAAATCAAACACTTTTTTTGCCTAGGTTTCTCCAACCCCCAACCCTGTTCCCCACTCTCTCAATCCTGCTGACTAGAAAACTTTTTCGCACCCCATAAAGACAAAGCAACGGCGATCGCTAACAAAATCGGGATGCTATACCAAGGAAACTGTGACCAAGGTCCGTTAGTGGCTGCACGTAACGCCGTACTAGCATAGGTCAGCGGTAGCAGGTAAACCACGGCTTTCAAGATCGGTGGTAAAGTCCCAGGCTCAAAAAATGTCGCTCCCAAGAAAGACATCGGGATAATCACAAAATTATTGTAGAGTCCCACGGTTTCGAGCGATCGCGCCCTCAAACCCACAATTACCCCTAACCCAGAAAATACTGCACTGTTCAGCAGCAATACTAGCAAAAACAAGGGATGGAGAAACCGCCAATTACCAGTCAGCAATAACCCTACCAAAATCACCGAACCGGAAGTCATCAACCCCCGCAAAATACCCGCTAGCATTTTCCCCACATGTAGCGCTAGAGGATTAATAGGTACTAATAGTAATTCCTCAAAAGTTTTGCTAAACAGTCGGTCTCCGCAAATCGAAAAAGTCGTTCCCGCAAAACAAATCGTCATCGACGACAGCGCCACCATTCCTGGCAAAATAAATTCTAGGTAGTTATCAAAGTTACCGCTAATTCCTGCACCTGGTCGAATAGAACTCCCCAATCCCAAGCCAAAAGCCAAAATATATATCAGTGGAGATACGAGTCCCGATGCTGCAACCTGTGTAATTCGTGTCCTTAACTCCAACCAATCTCCCCAAAAAATCGTTAGACAGTCAGCAATGAAAGTTTGCATCTGCGACGGTTTCATGATTTTGCCCAAGGATAGCGCTCTTTGAGATGCCACTTTTTTTAGCCAGGTATTGTATAAAGATTTTCTTAAAAAATACTTTACATTTCGCTACAATTCAACCACCCTAGGGACTGGGAGGAAAATAACTATTCACATCACTACTATTCACTATTACCCATTCCCCATTACCCATTACCCATTCCCTAATCCCTATACTGGGAGAAGGACAATAGTTACAATTCCCTGCCAAACAGACGTGAAATTAACTAAGCAAAGATGAGACGTAAATCTTCTGGTAGAGCCGCAACAGCACCAAAATCCCCAGCATTTAAACCCCCAGCGTTTAATTTCACCTCCATTGCGATTTTGGCAGGGGTATTTATTTTGGGAATTGGAATTGGGATTGCATTCAGTACCACAACCACCCTGACCCCAACGAACGTCGCTTCCCGTGAATTCATCGACGCTAAGGCACCCAACCCTGATATTTGCGTCCAATACGGTGCGAGTGCGATGGTAATGGATACTCGGTTGTATGTAACTCTTAACCCCTTCAACGTGTACGTAGCCCAACCGAGTATGCGTCCAGGGTGCGTGCTAAGAACGAATAACTGGCAAATTCTCGAACAGCGCAAACTGGTATCATCTGACCAAGTGCGCGAATGTCGGCAAAGATTAAATACCTTTGGCTATACCGGCGAGTTGGGTAGTCAACCAGAGATTAGCTGTATTTATCAAAACGAAGCCGCGAAGAACTTCTTTGTTACCCAACCAGGTGCTGTGGCTCCACCCCAGGAAACGGAGCGGTTCTAGCACAACAGTTCAGCAGATTAAATAGCTCACGCACAACAGCCTCAGATACCCGACTTCTTCAAGATGTCGGGTATCTTGCTGTAACTAGCCCCAACCTCAATCTTCACTCAGGTAAAGCCGGATAAACTCCTCTGCAGCTTCCGGGTTGATAGACTTTAAACCTTTGCGAATTGCCAGTATTGCCGTAGCGGATGGGTCGTTAATTTCATTAACCCAATTGTTCACTGTAGACCTTCTTATACCCATTGCTACGGCTAACCGATTTTGAGTAATACCGTATTTATCTAATACCTGCTTCAGAGCTTGACCTGCTATTCCCATTTCTCAGATTGTTTCAGGGAATTACAAGCAAGTAAATGTCCAGTAAACGGGACAATTTGGTATACTACACCATACGTCCTGATTACTGGACAAGATAACAAATAAAGCACTTTGATTATGACAGATACCTGTGTACAACCAATGTGGGTGGTATGCGCTCACGAGCGGATGCGACTACAAATATCCCTTCAACCTGACATAGCAAACCTGGTAACTGACGGAAAACAGATGATTACCATTAGACGGGATAGAAATATCAGCTACTTAAGAGATATCGGCTATTACATAGAAAACACAGCAGTTGTAATTAACCCAGACACCGGATTAATCATGGGATTGCATCGCCGAGTCTATATCAACTGGAGAACCCCAGCAGAAGACCCGATATTTACCTACAGTCGTTTTTTTACCAGGCTCCTAGGGTTGCCCTTGGATATCGCTACAAAGACAGAAATTATCGGCATTCGTAGCATATCGCTATTGCAATTCGAGAAATTCGGGAGATAAAAACCTCACCCTCCTCTTTGCCTGCAGAGAGGGGGGAATATTAAGTAGGCGTATTTAAACTTACAATGCGCGGGTAGCTAGATCCCCGACTTCTTTAAGAAGTCGGGGATCTGGGTATTATATTAGGACTTACGCACTCAGCGAAGTCAGGAACGCAAGAATGGGGCTTCCGGCTTCTAAGGAGGTGCTTCACTGCGTTCAGAACAACGGAATTTCGTTTCAGTGCGTAAGTCCTGTTATATTTATTTTCTTGGCGTTCTTGGCATCTTGGCGGTTTAAAAGCCTCATCGCGCGATCTGCCCAAAGGGCAGTAGCGAAGCTATCGCACCCCCACGCATCACACTAGACCTTGCTATGTCGATTCCTACCTCCCCTGAGCCTATAAGTTACAGTACTCCTGTCCCCATTTCAGTTTTGGATTCGCTACATCATGATCCAGACACTCAAAAGGCTCTATCTTTCCGTTGTCCATCAGACCAATGGAGCTAGACCAACCACTGTGATCGAGACCAAAAATAACCGATCCTACAGTGCTACAGTTACGGATAACCTCTGTAGCTATCGAGCTTTGAAACTTAGGAGAACGCATTAATGAAAAAGTAGCTGTATGGACGACCTTTGGGGTGGTCTGGATACGCTTCTGAAATGTCCTGACTACGAACTCTGAGTTCTACAACACGTCCAGTTTCAATCCGCTTTTCAGCCGCTGCAACAGTAGCAGTGCAGTCGCGCTTTTGTTTAATTTCCTGTGCTTGTAATGGCAAAGCTAGAAACAATAGTCCGTTCAAAGCGACTAATCCAGTGGCAATTAATTTGTACATAATAAGTAACTTTTGCTGAGGTTATTACTGACAAACTTGTCCTCTCAAGCTCACTTAGTGTTCCCAAAAGTTACAGACCACTGGCTTCAGCATTGAACGTCTAGCGCTAGAGTATTATCACTTATTTAGCGCCTTGCTTCTCATCCCCAGACCCCCCATGACGGTAAAATTAAAAGCCGGCAATTTAGGACTTGAGTCAATTAATCACTATGGCGCAGCAATACCGTATTACCCTACTCCCAGGCGATGGCATCGGACCGGAAATTATGGCAGTAGCGGTAGATGTGCTGAAGGTTGTAGGCAAACAATTTGACATTGATTTTGCTTTTCAAGAAGCACTGCTGGGTGGTGCAGCGATTGATGCTACCGGCGAACCCCTACCAGCCGCAACGCTAGATACTTGCCGCAATAGCGATGCGGTGCTACTGGCGGCTATCGGTGGTTACAAATGGGATAATCTTCCCCGCCACCAACGTCCAGAAACCGGCTTACTGGGGCTACGGGCAAGATTAGGTTTGTTTGCTAATTTACGTCCCGCTGCAATTTTGCCCCAGCTAATTGACGCTTCCAGCTTGAAGCGGGAGGTTGTGGAAGGCGTGGATATTATGGTGGTGCGCGAACTTACGGGCGGGATTTATTTCGGTAAACCCAAAGGCATTTTTGCTACCGAAACCGGAGAGCAACGCGGTGTAAATACTATGGCTTACACCGAGTCAGAAATTGACCGGATTGGACGAGTTGCTTTTGAAACCGCACGCAAGCGCAAGGGAAAACTTTGTTCTGTGGATAAGGCGAACGTGTTGGATGTCTCCCAACTGTGGCGCGATCGCATCACAAATCTAGCGCAAGAGTATCCTGACGTAGAATTATCTCACATGTACGTAGATAACGCCGCCATGCAGTTAATTCGTTCCCCCAAGCAGTTTGACACCATCGTTACGGGAAACCTGTTTGGCGATATTCTCTCCGATGCTGCAGCCATGCTCACCGGCAGTATTGGCATGTTACCCTCAGCTAGTTTAGGTGCATCTAATCCCGGCTTATATGAACCCGTCCACGGTTCCGCACCCGACATTGCGGGGCAAGATAAAGCGAACCCTCTGGCACAGGTGTTAAGTGCAGCGATGATGTTGCGCTACGGATTAAATCAACCAGCCGCCGCTGATAAAGTAGAAAAAGCAGTCTTGCAAGTGCTGGAAGAAGGCTATCGTACAGGCGATATCATGTCACCAGGAATGAATCTTGTAGGTTGTCAAGCTATGGGCGAAGCCTTGATTAAAATACTGGAAAAATTGTAAGTTTTTAGCTGATAACTGCAAAGTTTTGGTAACTATTGCCGAAACTTTGTAGATCCACTAAACTCAACACGAAGTAACAACCACAGAGGTCTAAACTGGTGTACGCTTACCAACAAACACCCACAAATCAGACCATTCCCCTTGACTTACCACCCCTAATTGACCCTTCGATTTTGCAAGCGGCACGTCAAGCTTATCGTTTGTTTATAGAAACAAATTACGACCCCGAACGCCGACCCAGCGGAGTAGTTATCAGTCGATATACGTACAAAGGCAAGATAATTTTTGCAAGCAGACCCATCCTGTTACCTGAAGAATATTTTGTACCTATCAATCAAATTGAAGCATCCATGTATTAATTTTGGATTTTAGAGTTGGGATTTTAGATTAACCTTTAGCTACCTACAATCTAAAATCCACGCATCTCAAATCTAAAATTGTTTTATGGATATCTTCATTACTTTACCAACTGCTGTTTTCGTCTTCGCTTTGGGGGTCTCTGTCGGTAGCTTTATAAATGTTGTGGCTTATCGGCTACCTGCTGGCTTGTCAATTTCATCGCCCCCCTCTCACTGTCCCAAATGCCAAACCAAGCTGAAATCCTATGATAATGTCCCCGTTTTTGGTTGGTTGTGGTTACGGGGGCGTTGTCGTTATTGCTACAGTAAAATTTCGCCCCGCTATCCTGTAGTGGAAGCAGCGACTGGTTTAATATTTATAGTGATTTTTTTGACATTTAAATTTTCAATTTTTACCGTAGGATATTGGTTTTTTTGCAGTTGGTTACTGGCACTATCTCTAATTGATTTAGATACCATGACTCTGCCTAATCCCCTAACACAATCAGGTTTAGTGTTGGGGATAGTCTTTCAAATGGCAGTAGGTTTTGTAACCCAGTCTAGCTGGGAAGGTGCTATCAGACAGTTAATGACTGGAATCGTGGGTGCAGTCTTGGGTATCTGGTTACTCGAAGCAATTTCATTCCTTGGTTCCATCACCCTGGGACAAACCGCTATGGGCGCAGGAGACGCCAAATTAGCCGCTATGATGGGTGCTTGGCTGGGGTGGCAATATTTGCTGCTAGCGGGGTTTCTTGCCTGCGCTACAGGCGCATTGTTTGGTGTCGTGGCAATTATCCTATCTCACAGCCGCTGGGGTCAAAGAATTCCTTTCGGACCTTTTCTGGCTTTGGGTGCATTAATTACCGTTTTTGGCGGCGAGACAATGCTATCTAATTACTTGCGATTATTCGTGATTGGTCATTAGTCATTAGTTTCCCATGCCCCATGCCCCATGCCCCATTAAAGCATTAAGATGACCTTGTGAGTTGGATTACTCTACTAACGACGAGTACCCGTTGGGAAGCCGAACTGAAGCAGCAGTTACTGGCTGCTCACAATATACCAGCGAGAATTATTGACTTGGGTATGGTTTCTTACTTTGGTGCAGGCAGTCCAGCTGCTTTACAAGTACATTCACAAGACAAATGGACAGCATTACTACTCCTAAGTCCCCTTGAGGAGGAAAATAGTACTGGGGCAGAAGATACTTGAACTTGGTTACAGATTTTAGTTAAGCTGGCAACCAAATAATCTTAATAATGGTCTCAATTACTTAGCAAAATCATTTGAACTTATCCGGAAAACTTTCAGTGGGGTCTGGAAAAATCAGTAAAAAGCATACCCGCACTGGAAGAAATAGGGATAAAGCTTTACCTGTTTTCTCTCGTACCACCCACTTTATTAACAAAAAATGGCTAATAACGACGAAGCACGCGGTTTGATGTCTTTATTTGATTGGTTTGCAAATCGCCGTAAAGAAAATCCGATGAGTCGGGATCGTCAAGAACGAGAAATTGCTGACGGGCTGTGGCATAAATGTCCTAAATGTGGAGTACTAGCCTATACAAAAGATCTCCTGGCTAATCAGATGGTATGTGCGGACTGCGGACATCATAACCGAGTTGATAGCGATGAGCGGATTCGGCAGTTAGTTGATAGCAATACTTGGCGTCCGATGGACGAACATTTACGTCCCACTGACCCCCTGCAATTTAAAGACCGCAAACCCTACAGTGACCGTTTGCGAGAAACTCAGGAAAAAACTCGTCTGATTGACGCAGTGCAAACTGGTTTGGGTCAAATTGATGGTTTACCCCTCGCCCTAGGCGTCATGGACTTCCGGTTTATGGGTGGTAGCATGGGTTCGGTAGTCGGAGAAAAACTCACCCGCTTGATTGAACAAGCAACTCAACGGCGCTACCCTGTGGTAATTGTCTGCGCCTCTGGTGGTGCAAGAATGCAAGAGGGTATGCTTAGCTTGATGCAAATGGCGAAAATATCCGGCGCTCTCGACCGTCATCGGGAAGCCAAACTGCTCTACATCCCCGTGTTAACTAATCCCACTACGGGCGGCGTTATCGCTAGTTTTGCCATGTTAGGCGATATCATCATTGCAGAACCAAAAGCAACCATTGGTTTTGCCGGTCGGCGTGTGATTGAGCAAACCCTGCGCGAAAAATTACCCGAAGAATTCCAAACAGCAGAAGATTTACTCAAGCATGGCTTTGTAGACGCGATTATTCCCCGGACTCAACTCAAGAAAACTCTGGCACAGATGATTAGCTTGCACCAACCGATCGCAACTACCTCCCATCGCGTGCTGCTAGAAAAAATGACATTGAGTACCAGCGCTGCTGAATAAATAGGTCATGGGTCATGGGTCATGGGTCATGGGGATGAAGTAATTAATCTCCCCCTTATCCTCCTAATCCTCAATCCCCCGCTTGACGCACAAATTATCCTCTTGACGTGATATTCATATTAGAGCGGCTCATTCTTAACTACCCGTATTCAGGTCTCATGCATGTGGTAAAAAATCACATATGTGGGAAAGAACATCGACGAGAGTCGTAATTGCTGTGTTGAGTATCAAAATCGTGAAGGGGAAACATGTTTAGAAGATTAATTGGGCTGGTTATGGCTTCTATTGTGCTGACATTTCAGCTAGCTGTCAGTAGCGCTCAAGCACTGGAACTGGATGAAGCAACCCGCACTGTCAAACTCAATGACGCGGGTGACACGGTTGTCCTGAGTCTAAAACAAGTTAAAGAAGGCAAAAGCTTATTCCAATATGCCTGTGCCCAGTGTCACGTTGGTGGTGTTACCAAAACCAACCAAAACGTTGGTTTAGACCCAGAAACCCTCGCTCTAGCCACACCCCCCCGTAATAATATTGAAGCTTTGGTGGATTATATGAAAAATCCCACCACCTACGATGGGGAAGTGGAAATTTCGGAATTGCATCCCAGCACTAAGAGTGCAGATATTTTCACCGAGATGAGAAATCTCACCGATAGTGACTTGGAGGCGATCGCCGGTCATATCCTCTTACAACCAAAAGTTGTCGGTCAACGCTGGGGCGGTGGCAAAATCTATTATTAAAGCCGGTTTTTGTTTACTGGTATAACAAGCTATGAGGATTCATCTGTCAACGGTCAGCTTAGTTAACGCCTTAATGACTGACACTCCTAGGCTCACAACTTTCAGAGTCTAACTGTTGATGGCTGATTTCTCATAGCTCACAGCAGAAGAGTGATATTTTCCTCATCCCT
>Ga0114939_10001692_pt1 | contig 17170 bp, 13 predicted proteins | sample AshMeaCrysSpring_FD_87196 | JGI IMG/M metagenome (GOLD analysis project Ga0114939, IMG submission 87196) | Groundwater microbial communities from Big Spring, Nevada to study Microbial Dark Matter (Phase II) - Ash Meadows Crystal Spring | ecosystem: Environmental > Aquatic > Deep subsurface >... | reverse complement strand
GCGCACGAGGCCGAGCGCGCGCCACAGCCACGGCCCGAGCGCGTCGAGTCCCTGGCCGGTCTCGGCCGACACGAGCAGCGTGGGGAAATGCGGCTCCTCGAGCTCCGCGAGCGCCTCGAGGTCGGTGTCCGCGTGCGCGAGACGGTCCGCCTTGCTGGCCACGAGCAGCGTCGGCAGCCGCACGGCGAACACGTCGGCTTCGTCTTCCGGGGAAACCGCCGCCGGCGCGACACCGGAATCCGCGGGCCAGCGTGTGAGCAGGCTGACGCGGCGCTCGGCCAGCATCGACTGCACGGACTCCACGTGCTGGATACAATCCGGGTCGCTCAGGTCCACGACCAGCAGGGCCGCATCGGCCGACTGCAGCGTGCTGCCGAGCCACGGCAACGGGTGCTCGGCGGAGATGGCCGGCAGGTCGACGAGCTGGAAGAGCACGTCCTCCCAGCGCAACATGCCGGGCTCCGGGTACTGGGTCGTGTAGGGATACGGGCCGCTCTTTGCCCCGGAGTGCGTCAACCTCGCGTGCAGGGACGACTTGCCGCTGTTCGGCGGTCCGACGAGCGCGATCTGGGCGGCGCCTTCCGGCCTCACCACCAGCGACGGCCCGCTGCGGGCGCCTCCCCGCTTCGGGCCCTGCAACTCCTCGTCGAGTTCCTTGATCCGCCGCTTCAGGTCGGCCTGCAGGTGATCCGTGCCCTTGTGCTTGGGGATGACGCTCAGCATCTGGCGCAGGCAGTCGAGCCGCTCCTGGGGCTCGCGCGCCCTGCGGAACGCCTCGGCGGCCGCCTTGTACTCCGGTGACAGGTTGGCAGGCATGGTGACTGCAGTTATGAACCCGTGAGCGTGCGGGCCGCAATGGGGAACGCGCGATGCGTTCGCGAGATCCACGTATGTTCCGCGCCCGGGCCTGGGCGTATCACTGCGCACGCGTGGGCCCGAAGGGCGGGTCCGGTGAGGATGCACGATGAGCAAGGTCGAGCGGAAAAAGTGGGTATATGCGTTCGAAGACGGCGACGGCCGCAACAAGATGCTGCTGGGCGGCAAGGGCGCCAATCTCTGCGAGATGACGCGCATCGGGCTTAACGTACCGCCCGGGTTCGTGATCACGACCGAGGCCTGCCTCGCCTACCTCGCCGATTCCCAGCGCCAGCTGCCGGACGGCGTGATGGACGAAGTGCGCCGCCACATGACGTCCCTCGAGAAGGAGACAGGCAAGCGCTTCGGCGGCGGCGAGGACCCGCTCCTCGTCTCCGTGCGCTCCGGCTCGGCGATGTCGATGCCGGGCATGATGGACACGATCCTGAACCTCGGCCTGAACGAGACCACGCTCGCGGCGCTCATCCGCCGCACGGGCAACGAGCGCTTCGGCTACGACGCCTGGCGTCGTTTCGTGCAGCTCTTCGGCAAGGTCGCGCTCGGCGTGCCCGACGCGCTCTTTGACGAGCAGTTCGAGGCCGTGAAGACGCGCGTCGGCGTGAAGCAGGACGTGATGCTCGGCGCCGACGACCTGCGCGACATCGGTGAGCGGTTCCTGCAGGTCGTGCAGCGCCACACGGGACGGCCGTTCCCGTCCGATCCCTACGAGCAGCTCGAGATCGCGATCAAGGCGGTGTTCAACTCCTGGATGGGCAAGCGCGCCATCGACTACCGGCGCGAGTTCAAGATCACCCCCGCGATGGCGAACGGCACCGCGGTCAACGTCGTCACCATGGTGTTCGGCAACATGGGCAACGACAGCGCGACGGGCGTGGGCTTCACGCGTAACCCGGGCACGGGCGAGAACCAGCTCTACGGCGAGTACCTCACGAACGCCCAGGGCGAGGACGTCGTCGCCGGCATCCGCACGCCCAAGCCGATCGGCGAGATGGGCCAGGAGATGCCCGGCATCTACACGCAGCTGGTCGAGCTCAGGAACCGCCTCGAGCGTCACTACCGCGAGGTGCAGGACTTCGAGTTCACCATCGAGCGCGGCACGCTCTACTGCCTGCAGACGCGCAACGGCAAGATGAACGCCGCGGCGATGGTGCGCACCTCGGTCGAGATGCACGAGGAAGGGCTGCTCTCGCGCGAGGAGGCGATCCTGCGCGTCAACCCGGCGCACCTCGAGCAGATGCTCTTCCCGCGACTCGACCCGAAGCACAAGGGCCACGCGCTCGCCGCGGGCCTGCCGGCCTCGCCGGGGGCCGCGAGCGGCCAGGCGGTGTTCGACGCGGATCGCGCCGAGGCGCTCGGCAAGGGCGGCGCCAAGGTCATCCTCGTCCGCGAGGAAACGAAGCCCGAGGATATCCACGGCTTCTTCGCCTCGCAGGGCATCCTCACCAGCCGCGGCGGCAAGACCTCGCATGCGGCAGTCGTCGCGCGCGGCATGGGCAAGCCCTGCGTCGCGGGCGCCGAGGGCATCCACGTCGACGTCGCGATGCGCGTGGCTTTCGTCGGCGACCAGGTGATCAAGGAGGGCGACGTGATCACCATCGACGGCAGCAACGGCCAGGTGTTCCGCGGCGAGGTGCCGACGGTCGAGGCCGACTTCTCGCCGTCGCTGGTCAAGCTGCTCGGCTGGGCCGACGCGAAGTCGCGCCTCGGTGTGCGCGCCAACGCCGACACGCCGGACGACGCTGCGCGCGCGATCCGCTACGGCGCGAAGGGCATCGGGCTGTGCCGAACCGAGCGCATGTTCAACGCGGCCGACCGCCTGCCGATCGTCGTCGACATGATCGTCGCCGACACCCCGGACGAGCGGCGCGCGGCGCTCGACCGCCTGCTGCCGATCCAGCGCGCCGACTTCATCGGCATCTTCAAGGCGATGGCGCCGCACCCGGTGACGATCAGGCTGCTCGACCCGCCGATCCACGAGTTCCTGCCGACCGAGCGCCAGCTCGAAGACGACATCGCGCGCCTGAACGACCTGCGCGCGGTCTCGCGCGGCATGGAGGTGCTCGGCGAGGCGACCCGCGGCGGCGCCGACCCGCGGCTGCTCGCCCTGCTCCACGACCTCGGCGACACGCGAGCGGTGGACGGCGTGCTCACCCGCAAGGAGGCGATCCTGCGCAAGGCCCGCGCACTGCGCGAGGTGAACCCGATGCTCGGGCACCGCGGCGTGCGTCTCGGCATCACGTATCCCGAGATCTACACCATGCAGATCCGCGCGGTGCTCGAGGCCGCGGCCGACTGCGTGAAGGCCGGGATCGAGGTTCACCCGGAGATCATGGTGCCCCAGGTCTGCACGGCGCAGGAGCTCAACCTCGTGCGCGAGTACATGACGGTCGTGCAGAACCAGGTCGAGGTGACCTACGGCGTCAAGGTCCCGTGCAAGTTCGGCACCATGATCGAGGTGGTTCGCGCCTGCATGCGCGCGGAGAACCTGGCCGAGGTGGCGGAGTTCTTCTCGTTCGGAACCAACGACCTGACGCAGGCGACGTTTTCGTTCTCACGCGAGGACGCCGAGAACAAGTTCCTGCCGATGTACAACGAGCGTGGGATCCTGCAGGACAACCCGTTCGAGGTGCTCGACGTGAAGGGCGTCGGACGGCTGATGGCGCTCGCGGTCGACTGGGGCCGGGCGAGCCGGCCAGGGCTCAAGGTCGGGATCTGCGGCGAGCACGGCGGCCACCCGGCGTCGATCCGCTTCTGCGACTCGATCGGGCTCGACTACGTGTCGTGCTCGGCGCCGCGCGTGCCGATCGCGCGACTGGCGGCGGCCCACGCCGCCATCAGCGGCGGCGGAGCCGTGGACAAGGCCGCGTAAAAATCGGTGCCAGGCACCGAATTTTGGAATTCGGTGCCTGGCACCAGATTTGCCGGCTCAGTGCGGGCCCATGAAGCGGCCGAAGTCCTCCAGAGTGAGGAAGCCGTCGCCGTCCTTGTCGAGGGCCGCGAAGCGCGGCGCAAGGCCCGGGAAGGCCGCCTGGACCTCGGCGAGGTTCAGCTTGCCGTCGCCGTCCTTGTCGGCCGTCTTGACGCGATCCTGGATGCGCAGCCGCAGCTGGTCGCGGTCGCGCAGCTGCTCGAGCTCGGCGAGCGAGATCGAGCCGTCACCGTTCGCATCCACGAACTCGAAGTGCTCGTAGAGATGCGGCAGGCCGAGCTTGGCCTCCTCGCGCGTCAGCAGCCCGTTGCCGTCGGTGTCCGCCTTCTTCACGCGTTCCTGCTGCTCGAGCCGGAACTGCTCCTGTCGCTGCTCGAACCACGCCGTGAGCTCCGCCTTGCTGAGCGAGCCGCTCTTGTCCGTGTCGATGCTGTCGAAGTTGTCCAGGATTCCGGGCGAGCCCGACGGGCCGCCGACCCCGAACATCCCACGCCCCATCGGGCCCTTGCCCGAGCCGTCGCAGACCGCGGCGGACTGCGGCGCCTGGGAAGCATTCGCATTGCGATTCTTGCCGGCCTTCGCGTCCGCCCCGGCGGATGCGAGCAACACGGCGCTCACGGCCGCCGCGAGCACCATTCCACGTGTCAGTTTCATGATCCCGTCTCCAGAATTCAGGGCGGCGCCCTGTCACTCATGGACAACGGTGCGCGACGGGGTCGGTTGACACGCTGCGGCGACCCGGGCGGCCCTCCGGTGGCCGCCCTGGACACTCGCCGCTCAGTGCGGGCCCATCAGGGCCGCGAGTTCGACGAGCGTGATGAAGCCGTCGTTGTTCCTGTCGAGCTGCGCGAAGCGCGCCGCGATCGCCGGGAACGCGACCTGCACCTCGGCGAGGTTCAACTTCGCGTCGCCGTCCTTGTCGGCCGCCTTGAGGCGAGCGAGAACTTCGGTGCGCATCGCCAGCGGATCGCGCAGCCGCTCGAACTCCGCCTGCGTTATCTGGCCGTCGTGGTTCGCGTCGAGGAAGTCGAAGTGGTCGTGGACCATCGGCAGGCCCGCCCTGGCTTCGTCGAGGCTGATCTGCCCGTCCTTGTTCGTGTCGGCCGCCTTGATGTGCTCGGCGACGCGCTGCTTCATGTCCTGCTGCCGCGCCGCGATCCAGGCCTCGAGCTCGTCGCGGCTCAGCTGCCCGTTCTTGTCGGTGTCGATCGCGTCGAACTGGTCGAGCAGCACCGGACCAAAGCCCGGACCGTGGCCCGGGCCCGCGCCGTGCATCATGCCCATCGCGCCGGGGCCGACGGGCGCCGGTGCGGTGGCGGCTGCCGGAGCGGCGGCCGCGGCCTTGCCGCTCTTCTTGCCCATGCCGGCGTCGGCCGTACCGGCCATTAGCAGCGTCGCACCGACGGCGACGGCCAGAGTCATGCCACGGGAATTCTTCATTTACACATCTCCAAGGGGGTTGCATGCAGGTGCAGGCGATTGGACGCGAGTCTGCAGGTTTGGTTCCCGGCACGCATCAGGCGAACTGCGTAGCGGCCGCTGACCGACGGCCCCACCCAACTGATTGATCTGATAGGGCATTCAGATCAACCGACGAGTGCGGGCGTCACCGCCAGCAGCAGCTGCGCGCCGAAATAAAGCGGCAGCCCCCAGGCCCGATTGACGAACTCGTGCCGCACGAAGCGGTCCCGCGCGACCGAGACATCCGACGCCGTGAAGGCCAGCGCACCGACGGCGACCTGCCATGGACCGCCCGCCGCAGTCACACCGCAGGCCAGGGTCGACATGGTGCCGATCACGACCATGTAGGTCCGCACGGCGCCGACCATGCCGGACGGCAGCGAGCCCGAGAGCCACCGCAGGACCCACCCCACCACGACGACCAGGAGCACGCCTCCTGCCACGAGCCCGGCCGACGACATCGGCTGCGTGAGGAACGCGGCGCAGTACGCGACGTGCCCGAGCAGGAACGCGAACACGCCCGCGCGAAACACGCCGGGTCTGTCGCGCGGGATCAGCAGCACGTCGCCGAGCATGCAGAGCGCGAGGCCCGCGAGAAGCCAGCGCCCGTAAGTAGAATCCAGCGCGCCCGAGGCGAGCGCGAGCCAGATGAACGCGGCCGACGCCACGGGTTTCGTGAGCCACAGGCCCGGCTGCGATCCGCGGCGCTCGGCGACGAGCAGGCCCGCGACCGCGATGGCGCACAGTGCGACCGCTCCGATCACGCGGCCGCTCCACCCTGGCCGCCGACGGCGCCGCCGACGGCGGCGTACTCCTCGTATCGTGGCTCCCACATGCGCTCGCGCACGGCATCGACCAGAGCCTCGGACGGCGCCTCCGTGACCGCCGCTCCGCGCGAATTCGCGATGACGGCCGCAGCCACCGCCGCGGAGATCTCGCGCAGCCGCGACACCGCCGGGAACAGCATGCCGCTCGCCAGTTCCGCGTCCGTCACCTTGCCGGTGAGCGTGAACGCCGCGGCCGTGAGCATCTCGTCGGTGACGACGCGGATGCCGCCGAGCAGCACGCCGAGCCCGAGCCCCGGGAACACGAGCACGTTGTTGCCCTGGCCGATGCTGATCCGGCGCCCGCCGAGTTCGACCGACGGGAACGGACTGCCGGTCCCCACGAGCGCGCGCCCGTCCGTCCAGCGCAGCACGTCGGCGGGCACGGCCTCGCTCAGGTCCGACGGATTCGAGAACGGCAGGATCACGGGCCGCTCACAGTGACGCGCCATCTCGCGCACGAGGCCTTCGCCGAAACAGCCCGGCTGGCCGGACGTGCCGATCAGAACCGTCGGCCTGAACGCACGCACCACCGACTCGAGTCCGCGATCCGCGTCGGGCCCGAGCCCGAGAGACGCGGCGTGATCCGCGGGCCAGGCGAGCTCGCGCTTGTACGCATCCCTGAGCTCGTGATCCGCCACGAGCAGGCCCCGGCTGTCCAGGGCGGCCACGCGGCGCGTGCACTGTGCATCCGGGAGGCCCGCGAGACGCATCGCCGCCTTGATCTGCCGCGCGATGCCGAGGCCCGCCGCGCCGGCCCCGTGCACCACGACCCGCTGCCCGGCTATGCCGGTCCCGGTCACGCGTGCGGACGCGAGCACGCCCGCGAGCGCGACGGCGCCCGTGCCCTGGATGTCGTCGTTGAACGACGGCAGGCGTTCGCGGTAACGATCCGCCACCGCGAGCGCGATGTCCTTGCGCAGGTCCTCCCACTGCAGCAGCGCGCTGGGGAAGACCTCGGCCACGGCCTCGACGAACTCCGCGACGAACGCGTCGTACTCGGCGCCGCGGAGCCGCGGCTTGCGCCAGCCGACGTACATCTCGTCGGCGAGCAACGACTCGTTATCCGTGCCCACGTCGAGGCTGACCGGCAGCGCGGCCGCCGGCGGGATCCCGGCCGCCACCGTGTAGAGCGCGAGCTTGCCGATGCAGATCGCCATGCCGCCCGCACCCTGGTCGCCGATTCCTAGGATGGACTCGTTGTCGGTGGCCACGATGAGGCGCACGGGCTGGGTGCCGACGACCTCCCGGAGCACGCGGGCCATGCGCCCACGGCAACCCGGCGAGATCCACACGCCGCGCGCGCGCCTGAAAACGTGGCTGAAATTGCGGGTCGCCTCCGCCACGGTCGGCGTGTAGACCACAGGCATGTAACGTTCGAGATTCTCAGACAGCACGCGGAAGTAGAGGTGCTCGTTGCGGTCCTGGAGCGCCGAGAGCTTGAGGTACCGGTCGAGGGGCGTCGGCGCGCGATCGATCGAGGCAACGTTGCGCCTCGCCTGCAGGTCCATCGAGATGCGGCCGGACGGCAGCAGCCCGTTCAGGTGAAAGCGCTCGCGCTCGTCGGCGGTGAAGGCGGTGCCCTTGTTGAGCAGCGGGTCGCGGATGAGGTCGCGGCCGCGCTTGGCGACGGGCACCGGCTCGGTCTGCGACTGCCAGGGCGACAGGAGTGCGTGTTCGTTCATGTCCGCTAGCTTGCCGGGACGACGCTGCGCCTGCCAGTCGAGGTTCTCAGGGCGCGGCCGGGCGGCTACAGTGGTCCGCCATGCCGCACATTCGCTCCTGCTTGAGGGACCTCATGTGAGCCGTCGATCCGCCAACGCGGACCTGCTGCTGCTGCGCGCAGGCGCCGGTGCGGCGACCCACGTGCGCACCCACGGGCTCGCGCCGCGCGACATCGCCTGCATCCCGGGTGCGGCGGGCGGGCCCAAGGGACTCGGGCTGATTCCATTCGACAAGCTGCTGCATCGTGAGTGGCTGCACGACCTCACCGGCATCACACTCATCGGCGCGTCGATCGGCGCCTGGCGCATGGCCGCCCTCTCGATGCCGGATCCTGTCGCCGCGCTCGAGCGCCTTCAGCACGGCTATGTCTACGACCAGAACTACGACCGCAAGCCGACGCCGGACGAGGTGGCCGTCGCCTGCCGCCGCATCGCGCGCGACATGCTCGGCGCCCGCCCGCTGCAGGTACGTCCCGGGGTCGCGCTCACGATCGTCACCTCGCGCGCGCGGGGACCGCTCGCGGGCACGGAATCGAAGCTCGCCTTCGGCCGCGCCGTGCTGAGCAACACGCTCGCGCGAGACCGCCTCGCCGGCCACCTCGAGCGCGTGCTGTTCGTTTCCGGGGCGGGACTGCCGGGCGAGCCCTTCGACGCGTTCGGCCTGCGCACAGTCCCGCTCGACGACACGAATTCCGAGGACGCGCTGGTCGCCTCGGGCACGATTCCGCTCGTCTGCGCGCCCGTTCGCGACATTGCCGGGGCCTCGCCTGGCAACTACTGGGACGGCGCGCTCGTCGACTACCACCTGCTGTTGCCGTACGCCCGGCTGACGCGTGCCGGCGGGACGAAGGGGATCGTCCTCTACCCGCACTTCAACGACTACGTGACCCCGGGCTGGCTCGACAAGCACCTGCCCTGGCGCCGACGCCCGGTCGGCCACCCATGGCTCGAGGACGTGCTGCTGATCGCGCCGTCCCCGGCGTTCCTCGACCGCCTGCCCGATCGCAAGCTCCCGGACCGTAAGGACTTTTACCGCTACGGGCAGGATCACGCCGGGCGCATTCGCGCCTGGGAACGTGCCATCGGCGAGTGCGAGCGGTTTGCCGAGGCCGTCATGACCTGGCTCCAGCACCCCGATCCCACCCTCCTAAAGCCCCTGTGAGCCTAGGTATGATGGGCGGATATGTCTGGCTTCGCTCCCAGATGCGTCGCCCTCGTGCGTCACCCTTCGACGCCGGCCCCGGCCGTGCGCCGAATCGACGTCGAGGTTTCCTCGACGCCCGAGGGCGGGCTCAGGCTCAGGTTCTTCCTCGACGGTGACGTGAACGGCATCGCCGTGCCGCCGTCGGCCCCGCCGCACCAGGCCGACGGCCTCTGGCAGCACACGTGCTTCGAGGCATTCATCAGCGGCCAGGGATCGCGCGCCTACTGCGAGTTCAACTTCTCGCCCTCGACCGAGTGGGCGGCCTATGGATTCTCGGCCTACCGCGCGGGCATGGTGCCGATCGACTACACGAACCCGCCGCTCGTGACGGTCAGCACGACCGACGACCGCATCGCGCTCGAGGCCGTCATCCCGCTCGAGGCCCTGCTCGCCCTGCCCGGCGACGGCACGCTGCTGCTCGGCCTCGCGGCGGTGATCGAGGACCAGGAAGGCAAGTTGTCGTACTGGGCGCTCGCGCATCGCGCGGAGAAGCCCGACTTCCACAGTCCCGCCGGCTTCGTGCTGGAGATCGAGCGGGCGAGCACGTGGTGAAGTTCGGGATCGACCGGCTGCTCGCCGAGCCGGAACTGCGCCGCCCGCTCGCGGGCAAGCGGGTCGCACTGCTCGCCCACCCCGCCTCGGTTACCGCAGACCTCACTCACTCGCTCGACGCCATCGCCGCGGCGGGCGACGTGCGGCTCACGGCCGCCTTCGGCCCGCAGCACGGCCTGCGCGGCGACAAGCAGGACAACATGGTCGAGTCGGCCGACTTCCTCGATCCGGCCCTCGGCATCCCGGTCTTCTCGCTCTACGGCGAGGTGCGCCGGCCGACCGACGCCATGCTCGACACGTTCGACGTGCTGCTCGTCGACCTGCAGGACCTCGGCTGCCGCATCTACACGTTCATCACGACGCTGCGCTACGTGCTCGAGGCCGCGGCGCGGCGCGGCCAGGGCGTCTGGATTCTCGACCGGCCGAACCCCGTCGGGCGCCCGGTCGAGGGCCTCACGCTGCGCGCCGGCTGGGAAAGCTTCGTCGGCGCGGGCGAGATGCCGATGCGGCATGGCCTCACGCTCGGCGAGATGGGCCGCTGGTTCGTGCGACGCCTCGGCCTCGACGTCGACTGCCGGGTGATCGAGATGCACGGCTGGGACCCGTCGGCCGCCCCGGGCTACGGCTGGCCGCTAGCCGAGCGCACCTGGGTGAACCCGAGCCCGAACGCGCCGAACCTGTGGATGGCGCGCTGCTACCCGGGCACGGTCATGCTCGAGGGCACGACGCTCTCCGAGGGCCGCGGCACCACGCGTCCGCTCGAGCTCTTCGGCGCCCCGGACCTCGACGTGCCGGCGCTCATCGCGGAAATGCACCGCCTCGCGCCGCACTGGCTCGCCGGCTGCCGGCTGCGGCCCTGCTGGTTCGAGCCGACGTTTCACAAGCACGTGGGCCGGCTCTGTGCGGGCCTGCAGTTCCACGTCGAGGACGGCGGCTACGATCACGCGGCGTTCCGCCCGTGGCGCGCGCAGGCGCTGGCGTTCAAGGCGCTGCGCAGGTTGCGACCGGACTACGAGCTCTGGCGCGATTTCCCGTACGAATACGAGCATGACCGGCTCGCCATCGACCTCATCAACGGCAGCGCCTTGTTGCGACGCTGGGTGGATGATCCCGCGGCCGAGCCGGACGACCTCGACGCGCTGGCGGCCGCGGACGAGCGCGCCTGGGTCGAGGAACGAGGGGACCTGCTGCTTTACCGCTGATCGCGCGCGTCGGTACGCGGCCCGCGCACGGAGACGTGCATCTCGCCCAGGCCCTCGATCCAGCAATCGATCGCGTCACACGGCTCGAGCGGACCGACGCCGGCCGGCGTGCCGGTCATGATCACGTCGCCCGGCCGCAGCGTGAAATACCGTGACGCGAAGGACACCAGTTCCGCGACGCCATGGCGCATCTGCGAGGTGTCGCCTTGCTGGCGTCGCTCACCGTTCACTGCGAGTTCGATGCGCCGGCGCGGCGCCTCGCCGGCCTCGTCCGCCGTCGTGAGCCACGGGCCGAGCACGGTGAAGCCGTCGAGCGACTTGCGCAGCCCGCGATCCTCGCCGCCGCGCAGGGTCACGTCGATGCCGATGCAGTAGCCCGCGAGGCAGTCGAGCGCGGATGCGGGCTCGACCGTCCCGCAATCGCGACCGACGACGGCGACGAGCTCCACTTCGTGGTCCGTCTGCCGGCCCGGGAAACGCAGCTCGATGCCCTCGGACGGCCCCACGACGGAGGACGGCGCCTTGAGGAACAGGTCGGGATCGCCACCCGCCACGCCGGGTCCGTAGTTGGTCCGAACGGCGATGACGCGCGGCGGTTTCGCCACCGGCGACAGCCATTGCACCGACGCGAGGTCGAACCGTTGCGCGGATTCGCACGCAGCCTCCAGGCGCGGACGCAGCCGCGCGAGGCCGGCGACGAGCGCATCGCCGCTCGGGCGTGCATGCGCCGGCGACGGCGCCACGTCGAGAGCCGCGGTGACGTCGTGGACCAACGCGCCGCGCACGACGCCGATCCGGCCGTCGCCGAAGCGGCCGAGTCTCACGCCTGCGCCGGATCCGCTTCGACGCCAAGCGTCGCGAGGAGACGCCGCGCACCAGCCTCGATCTGGTCCATCATGAGGTCGAAGCCGTCCTCCGCCCCGTAGTACGGGTCCGGCACCTCGCGGTCGCCAAGGAACAGCTCGATGCGCGTCCCGTTGCCGGACGGGCGTCGAGCCTCGAGCTCGACGAGGTTGTCGCGGTCCATCGCGAGGATCAGGTCGCTGCCCGCGAACTCGGCCGGCGAGATTTCGCGGCAGCGGAAGCTGCCGAGGTCGTAGCCGCGGGCCGCGCAGGCCGCAATCGTGCGCGGGTCGGCAGTGTCGCCGACGTGCTTGTCCTTGAGTCCCGCCGAGGCGAACCGCACCGTGTCCCCGGCGCCGCCGCGCGAGGCGAGCGCGCGGCAGACGGCCTCGGCCGCCGGCGATCGACAGTAGTTTCCGGCATCAACGAACAGGATCCGCATCACTTCCTCCCGTCTTGTTTTCGCAATCCGCCACGGCTGCGTCGAGCCGCTCCAGCCACTCGCGGCCGTAGCGCTCCGCATACCATTCTCGCAATCCCCGGGTCGACTCGCGAAACGCGGAGCGCTGCACGGGCGTTACGACGTCGACCGTCCCACCCGAAGCCTTGAACGCCTCGATGGCGGGCGCCTCGCGCCGGGTCGCGGCCTCGCGCGTCGCGACCGCGAGTTCGTGAAAGCCCTTGGTGACCAGGAGCTTCAGGTCGCCCGGCAGCGCCTGCCACTGCTTCTCGGAGTACCACCACATGTTGCCCATGTAGGCGTGGCGGTCGGCGAGCAGGTAGCGCAGGTGCTCGTTGAGCTTCATGCCGACCACGTCCTGCACGCTGTTCTTGGTCCCGTCGAGGAGCCCGGCGGACAGCGCGTAGTACACCTCCGACCACGGGATCGGCGTCGGGCTGGCACCGAGTTCGCGCACCATCTCCTGCTCGAGCGCGGAGGGCAGCGTCCGGATGCGCAGCCCCTCGAGGTCGTTCGGGGCCACGATGCGCCGGTCGGTCGTGACGAGGCTGCGCCAGCCGCCGGTGTTGCCGACCGCCATCAATCGCAGTCCGAGGCCGTTCGAGAGGACCGCGGCACCCATGTCGCCGAGCAGCGGGCCGTCCATGACGCACTCGGCCACCGCATCGCCCGAGAACGCATAGGGAAGATCGAGCACCTGAGCGGCGGGGAACAGCGCGGCGAGGCCGCCGAAGGTGGTCTGGTTGACCTCGAGGATGCCGCCCTGCAGGGCCTCGATGCACTCGCGCTCGCTTCCGCAGAACTGGCCCGACGGGAAGATCTCGACCGCGATGCGGCCGCCCGACGCGCTCTCCACGCTGCGCTCGAACGCCGAGGCGCCGATGAAGTCCTCGTCGTCCTTCGAGGCCAGGAAAGCGATGCGGATCGTGATCTCGGCGCGATCGGCCCGCGCGTGATAGATGCCGATCCCGCAGATCACGACGATGGCAGCGAGCATCGCGCGCAGCAGTCCCTGGCCCCTCATGCGCGCCTCACTGGATCAGCCCGAGCCAGCGTGGCACGGTGAGCGTGAACGCCGGGAAGTAGGTGATCAGGAAGATCACCGAAATCTCCACCGCGAGGAAGGGCAGCATCGCGCGCACGATGCTCTCGACGCGCTCGCCCGACACGGACGCCGTGACGAACAGCACGAGCCCCATCGGCGGTGTCGCGAGGCCCACCGTGAGGTTCACGCACATCACGAGCGCGAAGTGCACCGGGTGCACGCCAAGCTCGGTGAAGACGGGCGCGAGCACGGGCCCGAGGATGAGGATCGCGGGGCCGGCATCGAGGAACATCCCGACCAGGAACAGCAGCAGGTTCGCGAGGAACAGGAGCAGGTGGACGTCGCCGGTGACCTCGAGCATGGCCGCCGCGATGCCCTCCGCCATGCCGGACACCGTCACCAGCCAGGCGAAGGTCACGGCGGCCCCGACCAGCAGGAGGATCACGCCCGACTGCATCGCCGTCGCGACGAAGATGTGCCTGAGGTCCGCAAGGCCCACCGTGCGCAGCACGAACGGCGCGACGACGAGCGCGTAGCCAGCCGCCACGGCCGCCGCCTCGGTCGCGGTGAAGAACCCGGAGAGCATGCCGCCGAGGAGGATCACCGGCATCACGAGCGCGAGCGCGGCCTCGCGGAACGCCGTGCCGCGCTCACGCCACGTCGCGCGCCGCGACGCCACCGGCAGGTCGTAGCGGGTCGCGAGGAGACGCGTCGTGACCATCAGGCCGAGCCCGATCATGAGGCCCGGCACGATCCCCGCGGCGAAGAGCGCGCCGATCGACACGTTCATCACGAAGCCGTAGAGCACCATGATCCCAGAGGGCGGGATGATGGGACCGATCACCGCGGCCGCCGCCGTGACACCGGCCGCGAAGCTGCGCCGGTAGCCGTTCTGGACCATCGCCGGGACCAGCATCTTGCCGATCGCGGAGGCATCCGCCACCGCCGAGCCCGAAATGCCGGCGAACAGCATCGAGGAGAGGATGTTCACCTGCGCGAGCCCGCCGCGCACGTGCCCGACCAGCGACTGGCTGAAATTCACGATCGCGCGCGTGATGCCGCCCGCATTCATGAGCTCGCCCGCGAGGATGAAGAACGGCACGGCGAGCAGCGGGAAACTGTCGACGCCGTTGTAGAAGCGCGAGAGCAGCGCCGCGAAGAACTGCGGCTGGCCGTCGAGCACGAGGCTGAGGCCCGGCCCGATCAGCAGCGCGAACACGACCGGCGCGCCGAGCGCGAGCAGCAGTATGAAGATCCAGAAGAACGCGACCGACACGCGCTCAGTTCTCCGTCACCGCGGGCATGGCACCTTCCATGGCGATTCCCGAGCGCGCCCCGCGCAGTTCGAGCACCAGCCGCAGCAGGAATTCGAGCGCGACGAGCAGCAGGGCGGCGAACGCGAACGGCACGATCGCGTAGATCCAGGCCATCTTGAGGTCGAGGGTTGCCGCGGTGATCTCGAGCCCCCGGGCCCAGAACGCAAAGCTCTCACGGAACAGGACCGCGAGGATCCACGCGACCAGCAGGTTTAGGAGCAGGCTGACGGCGAGCAGCAGCCGCCGCGGCAGGGCGTCGGCGAAGGAGACGATCGCGACGTGCGCGCCGCTGCGATAGGCGTAAGGCGCCACGAGCAGCACGGACCAGACGAGCGCGACGCGCGCGAGTTCCTCGGTCCAGTCGAGGGAGTAACCGAAGAGCCCGCGCGAGAGGATCTGAGCGAGCGCAAGCGCGAGCATCACGGCGAGCAGGAGCGCGGCCGCCGCCCGACCCGCGCGTGCGAGCGGCGCGTTCAGCCGACCAAGCGCAGCGGCGAAGCGTTGCAGCAGTGTGTCCAAGTTCCGCTGCCCTCCGGCGCCCCGACGGCGCCCCGTAAGCAGCACAGGCCGCCCGAGGGCGGCCTGTGCACGATCACGCACGGGGACCGCGCCCCGTGGCGCAGCCCCGTCCCGACCTCAGCGCGCGCCGCCGAAGTTCATGCGGAACTCGGCGCCGAAGTAGCGCTCCGCCTCGCGCGGGATCTGCAGGCGCGGCGCGCCACCGGCCGTCGGGGCGGCACCGGAACCCGTCGCCATCACGGCGTAGTTCTCGTCGGTGAGGTTCTTCGCCAGCAGCAGCAGCCGGTAGCGGTTGGCCTTGTCCGAGATCCCGAGCGTGAAGTCGATGGTCGAGTAGGACGGCAGCAGCAGCGCAGCCGGCTCGTTCAGGTCGGCGTACTGGTCGTCGGTGTAGGTGAACAGGATGGTGGGCACGACGTTGAAGTCGCCGATATCCATCGTGTAGTCGGCCGCGATCGTCGCCTTCCACTCCGGGGCGAGCGGCAGCTGCGTGCCGTCGCGCACGGTGGGCGGGCTGCCCGGCGGCGTGAAGAACTCGTCCACCTTGGCGTCCGTGTAGGCGATGCCGCCGGAGAGCGACATGGCGTCCATGGGACGGGCCAGGAAATCGACCGAGACGCCCTCCGTCGTCACCGTACCGGCGTTCGTCAGCGTCGTGATCAGCGTCCCGTTCAGGAACAGGTAGTTGTTGGCCTGGAAGTTGTCGTATTCCGCGTCCCAGGCCGCGATGTTGAGGATCAGGCGGTTGTCGAAGAGCGTGGACTTGAGGCCGATTTCGAACGAGTCCGCGGTCTCCGACTCGAGCGGCACGGCATTGTTCGCCGTCATGTTGAAGAACACGTTGTACGCAGGGCCCTTGTAGCCGCGGGCGTAGGTGAAGTAGGACATCACGTCGTCCGTGAAGTCGAACTGTATGCCCGCACGGCCCGAGAATTCGTCGGAGGAGTCCGAGCCGCTGAGCTTCGCGGGCGGCGTGCCGACCGGCGCGTTGCGCACACCTGGACCACCCGGTGGCTCCGCGAAATTGTAGGTGTGGTCGAAGCTCAGGTCATCGTTCGTCCAGCGCAGGCCGGCGAGCAGCCGCCAGCGATCGGTGAGGTTGAACGTGCCGTCGGCGAATGCCGCGAAGGTGTCGAAGTCCGCGCCGAAGTCCGCGTTGGCCGACGGATTGATGTAGGTCGAGGAGCCCGGCGCACAGGGACGCTGACCCGTCGCGTCGATCGCCAGCGTGCTCGCGGTGCAGATGGTGAGGTCGCGCTGGAAGTAGCGGTCTGCACTGGTCGTGGCGTAGTAGAGGCCGCCGACCCAGTCGACGAACTGGCCGCCCGGCGAGGTGATGCGCAGCTCCTGCGAGAACGTATCGGTCGTCTGCGGACCGTAGTCGTGCTGCAGCGTCCACGCGTTGCCGACGTACGGCGCCGCGACATCCTTCCAGTCGCCCTCGCGCCACTCGGTGGCATCCCAGGTGCGGTAGGCCGTGATCGAGGTGAGCAGGTACTCGGAAAAGATACCGATGTCGGCCTGCAACGAGAGACCCCAGGCCTCCTCCTCGGACTGCATCTCGAGGTCCTGCTTGATCTCGCGGGTCCCGGCACCCTTGAAGGTGACGCCGGACCAGAGGACGTTGAGGGCCGCGGCGTTCGCCCCGGCGGGCGCCTGGCCGATGATCTCGGCGCAGCAGTTGTCGTCGGACTTGCGGTAGTCGCCGATGAAGGTGAGCTTGATGTCGTCCGTCGGGTCCGCGACCCAGATGCTGCGCACGCCCCAGCGGTCGTAGCCGTTCGTATCGCCGCCGGCCGGCGTGTCGCTGATGTTGTCGATGTACCCGTCGAAGTTACCGTAGAAGGCGGTGGTGCGGGTGCGCAGCTTGTCGGAGATCGGCAGGTCGATGGCGCCGCGCAACCGGAATTCGTTGTCTTGGTAGTAGGCGACGTCCGCGTAGCCCCCGACCTCCGTGCCTGGCTGGACCGACACGACGTTCACGACGCCGGCGGAGGAGTTCTTGCCGTACAGCGTACCCTGCGGGCCCGCGAGCACCTCGACGCGGTCGACGTCGTAGAGGTCGGAGAATGCCTCGCCCGCGGAGGACATCACCACGCCGTCGAGCACGAAGGCGACGCTCGGCTGGGCGGCGATCGCGAAGTTGATCGTGCCGACGCCGCGCAGGAACAGCGCCTGGTTGAGCGAGGTATTGGTCTTGCGGATGTTCAGGGTC
>Ga0114939_10001691_pt1 | contig 17172 bp, 11 predicted proteins | sample AshMeaCrysSpring_FD_87196 | JGI IMG/M metagenome (GOLD analysis project Ga0114939, IMG submission 87196) | Groundwater microbial communities from Big Spring, Nevada to study Microbial Dark Matter (Phase II) - Ash Meadows Crystal Spring | ecosystem: Environmental > Aquatic > Deep subsurface >... | reverse complement strand
TCCAGGGGTCCAGGATTTTTTCGCAGTTGTAGTCAGCCACTTTCAATAAGCCATCTACCAGGTATTGGTAGGCATACTCCTGGCCGGGGGTAAGTCCGTTTATGGTAAGCCAATAGCGCAGGCCATCGGGGGTACGCTTCATCTGGTAGTTCAGGTTAGGTGTCCAGTCGTTGAAATCACCAATTACCACAAACGTGCTTTTGTTGGGGGCGTATTGCACCAATGTTACCGAGGTACCATCGGGGCTGTAATTGAGGCCGTCTTTTATGCCGGCCGGCAAGGGCTCCACTGCAGTGCTGGCGGCTACAAAAAAGTCAACCGTATCACGTACAATGCCGCCACTTTCTGCCTCAACTATGATGCGCTGGTTGCCTGCAGTCGCAATGGAGGGCGATGCAGAAATGGTAGTAACGCCCGACTGGCTGGCAATTTGGTTTTCGTTATAAAAAATGCGCATGGTGGCGCTTTGGCTGGCGTTGCCAGTAATCGAAATGGTTTGCCCTACACTGCGAACAATAGGCTCAGTGCCCAGGTTGTACAGAGGGCTGCGGAACGGATTGTCGATACGAACGGCGAGGCTAGTAGTGTACACCGGGATATACATATCGCTGCCGTCGGCATTGCGCTGTACCCTGCTGCCATCGCCACTTCGGAAAAGCAAGGAAATCCTTTGGATTACCTCACCTGCTTCGGTGGGGCTATAAAATGTACGCAGGTTGGCGCCAGGTATGGTAAACTGCCACCTGTTGCTCCCCAAAGAAGTAGCTTTGTAACTATCGCTGTTGGTGGGTGCCCAGTTGCTTTGTACATATTTCCAGTTGGTTGGGCTGGTACTCAGGTTGGTAATACACCCGATATGGATGTACACATCTCCGGCAAATCCTTGCAAGCCTTTGTTTCCAAAATTGGCATCTACCGTAATGGTTACGTTGGCGTCGGTTTCTTTAGGAAAAGCCGGCGACCAGGTAAGCAATTGAGCCTTTAATTGGTGCGACAGGAGAACTACAATCGCCAGGACAAGCATTCTTCTCATACTGCAATCATTGATTTTAAGCTAGTTAAGACATCCTCAGCGACGGTAGCGCTGCAATCGTTTGCGAAATCAGGACCAAAAATGTGTAAATTTTACGCAAAGCACCAAATTTTTTTAATCTCAAAAGATGATTTTGGTCAATTTCTTAAACAAAATGCTTTACCCGAGGCATCAAAAATCTATACCAATCCATTTACGTTTGTTCTTTTCGTACTTATTGAAATCAAACTGATACAGCTTTCCCGGGCGGTGTTTTACATCGCTTTCCAACTCGCCGGTGTCTACCAGAAAATCCATGGAAAAGAATTTTTTCCGGAAATTCCGCCTGTCGAGTTCCACGTTCAAAATGGCTTCGTACAGGTTTTGCAGTTCGCGCAGCGAAAACTTTTCCGGCAGCAGGTTAAAGCCCAGCGGATGCTCCTGAATGCGCTTCTGCAGCCATTTATAACAGGCATCCAGTATTTCCTTGTGGTCAAAAGCCATGTCGCGCAGCGTGTTTACCGAATGCCAGTGCAACTCGTTGGCCAGTATTTTCAATTCGTGGTGCTGGATGTTCAATAGCGAGCAATACGCCACCGTAATAACCCTGCCGCCCGGGTGGCGATCTACGCGGCTAAACGTGTGTACCTGCTCCAGGAATACATCCGTCATACCGGTACGCTCGCGCAATACGCGGTAGGCCGCATCTTCCAGTTCTTCGGTTGCGTGCACAAAGTCGCCCAGCAGGCTCCACTTTCCCTTGTACACCTCCAGGTCGCTGCGAATGAGCAACACTTTCATTTTGTTGTCTTCAAAACCGAAGATGACACAGTCCACCGTAAGCGGCACTGCGGGGTAAGAAGAAACGAGCTGTTCGGCATTGCTAATCAAGGAATGCTCATGTTCGGGTAGTTGCTTCTGCATCGAAACAAACAATCGTTGGTTGTGGTGAAACAAAAGACAAAAGTAATGCCCTTTGCGTACTTTTTACATATTTGTTCAAAAAAATGCTGCACCCTGCCACTGCTACCTCCGAAGCTATCATCCTTATTATTAGCTATTACCTTCGCCACATTAATCAAATTTAGCATGGCTGACACGCAGCAATACCAACAGGCAACACAACACTGGCTTAAGCACACTACCCCACCCGCTTCGGCGCAGGAAGCAGAAGATTTGCGCAACGTATTGAGGTTTCACGAGCACCGATACTATGTACTGAACGATCCGCTTATTTCCGATTACGAATACGACCAGCTGTATAAATTACTGCAGCAGGCCGAGGGCAACCATCCTGCCTGGATAACCCCCGACTCGCCCACGCAGCGGGTTGGCAGCAGTCTCAACGAGGGATTTGCCAACGTAAGCCACCTGGTGCCCATGCTTAGCCTGGACAATAGCTTCAACCCGGCCGACCTGGCAGACTGGGACCGCCGGGTACGCGAACTGGGGGGCATTGGCGAGCCCGAGTATTGTTTGGAGCCCAAATTTGACGGGGCAAGCATTTCGCTGATATACGAAAACGACCTGCTGGTGCGCAGTGCCACCCGCGGCGATGGCGTACAGGGCGACGATATTACCGCAAACAGCAGGCAAATAAGAAGCATACCGCTTAGGGCGCCCTTTTCTCAATACGGCATTGGCCAAATAGAAATACGGGGCGAGGTGTTGATGAGCAAAAAGGCCTTTGCCGCTTACAATGCCTCGCTGGCCGAAGAAGGTCTGCCGCCACTGGCCAATCCGCGCAATGCAGCCGCGGGCTCGCTTCGCATGAAAGACCCTGCCGAAGTGGGCCGCCGTAGCCTCGAAGCCTTTTTGTACCATGTAAGCTATGTACAGCCCCTGGCCGGCGCACCGGCTGCTTACCCCATACCCAGTACCCATAGCGGCATGCTGCAAATGCTGTGGAACTGCGGCTTTCGCAGCCCGGTACCCGAAATGATAAACAGCACCGGCATAACCGGCGTGGTAAACCATTGCCTGACCTACGAGCAAAAGCGCGACGACCTGGATTATGAAATAGACGGCATGGTGGTAAAGGTAAACGACCTGCACCTGCAGGACGAGCTGGGCATGACCACCCACCACCCGCGTTGGGCCGTAGCCTATAAATTCAAGGCAAGGCAGGCCACCAGCGTGCTCAGAGCCGTAGAGTTTCAGGTGGGACGCACCGGGGCCGTAACGCCCGTGGCCAAACTGGACCCGGTAGCTATTGGCGGCGTTACAGTAAGCAGTATTTCTATACACAACCAGGATTATATAAAGGAAAAAGACCTGCGTATAGGCGACCACGTGCTGATAGAGCGTGCCGGCGACGTGATACCCCAAATTGTAAAATCGCTGCCCGACCTGCGCACCGGTCATGAGCAGCACATACCCTTCCCCGTTACCTGCCCTGCCTGCAGCTGCACCCTGTACCGCGAAGAGGGCGAGGCCGTGTGGCGTTGTTACAATGCCGAATGCCCGGCTCAGGTAGTGGAAAAAATGATACACTTTGTAAGCAAAGACGCCATGGACATCAAAAGCTTTGGCGAGCAGCAGGTACGCAAGTTTTACGAGCTGGGCATGCTGAAAGACATACCGGGCATATACACATTACCCTTTTTAGAAATAGCCCGGCTGGATGGATATGGCAAAAAATCGATTGACAACCTGCAAAGCGCCATAGAACAGAGCAAAAAGCAGCCCCTGCACCGGCTGGTGTACGCCCTGGGCATACGCCATGTGGGCGAAACCATGGCCAAGGCACTGGCCCGTCGTATTCGTCATTTGCTGGATTTAAAAGATCTGAAGGCGGAGCAACTGATGGAAATTGAAGACGTGGGGCCCAAGGTGGCCGACAGTATTGTTCGCTTTTTTGACAACCCCGAAAACCTGCGCATGATAGCCGCGCTAGAGGCCCTTGGCGTAAACCTGCAGCAGCAAGAGGAGCCCGTTGGCCACGGAGGAAGCCTTGCCGGACGCAGCTTTTTATTTACCGGCACCCTGGCCAAACTGAAGCGCAGCGAGGCCGAAGCCATGGCCGAAAAAGCCGGTGCACAAATATTAGGCGGTGTGAGTGCAAAATTGAATTACCTTGTGGTGGGCGAAGATGCGGGCAGCAAACTGGAAAAGGCCCGCAAAATCCCCAGCATTATAATCCTGAACGAAGATGAATTTTTAAAACTGGTTGCTCCATGATTAAAAAACTTGAAAACGAAAGATGGCGCCAGGTAACTTTCGAAAACTGGGAAACCATGCAGCGCCGCTATGCCATCAGCAATATGGGCAGGATGGCCAGCTACCTCAAAAGCCCCGAAAAAGACGGTGAACTGCTCAAGGGTTCCGAAATCGAAGGTTACTGTGTACTGCGCCTGCGTGTGCAGGGCCGCTATGTGGCTTTCCTGTTTCACCGGCTGGTAGCCGAGTATTTTTTGCCCAAACCCAAAAAAGGGCAGGAGCGTGTAATACACCTGAACCACCAAAAGCAAGACAACCGCGCTGCCAACCTGAAATGGGCCGACAAAGAAGCTGTAGCCGAACACAACAAGCAAAGCCCCGCTGTAAAAGCTTACCGCAAGCGTGTGGAAGAAAGCATCCCCGACATTAAGAAGGGCCTGAAACTGACCATTGGGCAGGTAAAGCAAATTAAGAAGTTGCTGCAAAGCGAAAGGCGCAAGCTTACCCACAAGCAAATAGCCGAAAAGTACGGTGTAAGCGAAATGGCCATTACCCGCATTAAGCGCGGCGAAAACTGGGGCCACGTTACCGTTTAGGTAAAACATACATAAGTTTATATCAGCACACTCTGCTTAGGTAGAGAGGGCATGTTGGTGCCGTAATTTGCGAAGCTTTTTGCACATTCAGCGGCATGAGGTACACGGCGTTGGCGGGGTCGTCTTCCAGCACAGCACTGTTCGGGATATGCCATCCCGAAACCTTATCGCCAGGCTTGTAGCCCGAATCCAACCACTTCTGCCTGCCCGCAAAGGTTTCGGCAGAGTTTGTAGTAGCTGCTTACGTTTTTTATTCCAAAGTATGCGGGTCAATAACGGCAAGTCCTTCCATATTTTTAAAGTCTTTGTTATTGCGGGTAAGGAGGGCAAGGTTGTGTATGAGGGCAGTGGCGGCTATAATAGCATCGGGTGTTATAATTTTTCTTACCCGCTTCAGTTCTATTGCTGTTTGTGCTACTTCGGGTGTAAGTTCAAACACAGTGGCAAGGCTTACAAATGCCGCGGTATTGGCATCAACCTCTGCATTGTCCGAGCTAAATCCAAGTGTCTCAATTTTCGTTATAATGGAGATAAAGAAGCCTTCGTTAACAATGCTGTGCATATTCGCCATAGCCGAAGCTGGTATAACGCCACCCAGGTAATCAATAATTGCATTTGTATCAAGCAGGCAGATCATATAATGGTTAGTCCCAGTGCTTGCGGGCATCTTCAATGTGTTTGTTAAAGGCCTCTGCAATGTCGGCGGGCATGGTGCCGGCAAAGTCAGAGGCCTTTTTTACAGGGACTTCTTTCTTTGGCAATTCCATTTGTTTTAAATCCTCATACTTTCGGGTAAGCAGTTCCCATTCGGTTATGGGAATCAGCACGGCAGTATGGTTACCTGCGCTGTCTGAAATATACTGTAGTGGCATATACATTACGTTTTAAAATAATTGTACAAAAGCCTGCTTTGTCTTATTGTAGGTGATGGCCATATCTATCTAGGTGTACACTTGTTGCTTGCCTTCTTCGGTAAGCGCTTCAATATCCTCAAATCTTTTAAATAACTTCTTGTCAAGCCTCAACTGGCTGGAGCCACCAATAAGGTAGTCTACAGTTACACCAAGTTCATCGGCTATCTTTTTTGCCATCTCTACCGAGGAGTTAATATCGTTTCATCCGGCTGTTTTTGTTCAATCATGTTCCATGCCGTTGCCTCAGGTATTAATAATTCAGGATGCTTTTTATGTTTCTGAATGCTTCTGATTACAAACTGTTTTTGTGAATCGGGTATATCAATACTGTCAGGCTCATCCAGCAATAAATCAGTGAGTTGCTGCTTTTCCTTTTGGGGTAATTGTTTTACCAATTCAAATAGTTGCCGGAATTTTATAGGTGAGGATATGTTTGTTGCAGACATAACGTATTTCATACTGTTTGCCCAAATTTACGCCGAATCCATGGAATAAAGGATTATAGAATTGCCTCTCCGGCGCAATTGTTCCGCTTTGCAGGTCACTTGTATCAACAAAATTTATCGTACTGAGTCCGGAAATTAGCAGATGAACCTCTCTGTTCGAAATGTTCCAACTGCCCTTTTGGGGATTTTCCTACAGCCCCTTGCCCCTGAGCTAAGCCAACTACACCAACCAACTACAGTTTGCCGGGCACGAAGGGAACCAACGGCGCGCTGTACGCACCAACCCGCAAAACAACCTGATCCAACTAATATACAACGATACACTTCTGCCGCAACTCTAAGGCGTTTACAGCCATCCATATAGCCCAGAAACAGGCCGGGCTATGCGGTGGGTAGATGCGCAGTCTGCCGGCAGTTTTATGCCGGCAGCAAACCCCGCTGCATCAGGCTCTCAGCAATTTGTACCGCGTTGGTAGCGGCGCCTTTGCGCAGGTTGTCGCTTACAATCCAGCAGTTCAGGGTATTGGGCTGGCTCTCGTCGCGGCGAAGGCGGCCTACAAATGTTTCGTCTTTTTCGTGGGCATTCAGCGGCATGGGGTACACGACGTTGGCGGGGTCGTCTTGCAGCACCAGGCCGGGGGCGGCAGCAAGCAGGGCCCGTACTTCGGTCAGGTCAAAGTCATTTTCAAATTCAATATTCACACTTTCGCTGTGGCCGCCCATTACGGGTATGCGTACCGTGGTAGCGGTTACGCGTATGCTGTCGTCGCCAATAATTTTTTTGGTTTCGTTTACCATCTTCATTTCCTCTTTGGTGTAGCCATTGTCGAGGAAAACATCTATTTGCGGTATCACATTCAAATCAATGGGATACTTGTAGGCCATGGGATACTCCTGCTGTTCGCCAGTAATGCGGCTCAGCCTTTCGCCATGCAGTTGTTGCACAGCCTTTACGCCGGTACCGGTTACGCTCTGGTAGGTACTTACCACTACCCTTTTTATACGGTAACGATCGTGCAGCGGCTTAAGCACCAGCACCATTTGAATGGTAGAGCAGTTGGGGTTGGCGATGATCTTGTCTTCCGGCGTCAATACATCACCGTTTACTTCGGGCACCACCAGCTTTTTGGTAGGGTCCATGCGCCAGGCGCTCGAATTATCAATAACGGTAATGCCTGCTTCGGCAAACAAGGGGGCTATAGCCAGCGAGGTGCTGCCGCCTGCCGAAAACAGCGCTACATCGGGCCGGGCCGCAATACAATCCTGGTAGCTTACCACTTTATACCCTTTGCCTTTAAACTGTACTTCTTTACCAATAGATTTTTCGCTGGCCACAGGTATAAGCTCCGTTACGGGAAAATTGCGCTGCTCCAGCACCTGGAGCATTTTGGTGCCCACCAGCCCGGTGGCCCCTACTACTGCTACTTTCATGGTTGATGTGTTTTTTGTATTTGTATTAAATATTTATATAAAAGTCAATTTTAGCCACAAAGGCACGAATCCCGATCCCGATAGCTATGCGGGACTATCGGGATACACAATACACAAGGCTCACAAGATTTTAAATCTCCAAACAAGCCATTGCGACCTTTGTAATATCCTTGTGCCTTTGTGGTTAATATTCATTTCGATTTTGAGTGATACGCCGGTTCATGCGTTCATCAGTTTTTATATGCAAAACAGCCTCCCGGTAGGTTCCGGAAGGCTGCTCTGTGATTTTGCTGTATAGTGGTATACTCACGTAGCTCATCCTTCCGGTAAGGAATGTTTGATGCTGCGTTTTGTATGTTTCTTTATTGCCACGGGGTGCAAAATAAAGTGGTTTGCAGGTTTCCTGTCAAAAAATTTGCGGAAACGTATACATCTGCATCTTACAGGGTGCCGCCGGGGTGATATGTAACGTCGAGGTAATTCTCGCGAATGAACTTTTTGCCCTCCATAATTTCCTTCATACGGCCAAAGGCCAGTTTACCCAACTTGTACCCGCTTGTTTCCACATAGCTCACTTCGGGGTAATAAAGGTGGGGCAAAAAGCCGTTGCTTGCCGCCAGCAGGGCAACATCATTGGGAATGTGGCGACCACTTTGGTAAATGGCCTTTTGTACCCCGCACAGCACCTGATCGCTCATACAGAAGAATGCCAGGGGTTCGTGTTGTGCCTTCAATGCCTGCCTGGCAGCCTCCTGCGCTTCATCTTCGTTATTGCAGTATGCATAGGTTAGCTCCAGGTTGGGTGCATGCTGTGCCATATAATCGGCAAAGCCCTTATGCCGCCGTTGGGTAATGGATAGATTTTGGGGGCCTAATACTGCATAAATTTTCATTTTGCCGCTGCCGGCAAGCTTTTCGGCGGCCAACTGGCCCACTTCAGCATCCGCCACACCAATCTTATTGGCCGTTAAGCCCTCAGGAAGCTTATCAATAAAAATAAGCGGCACTTCCATTTCATCCATTTTTTTAAAAGGATCGAACTGGATGGTGCCGGCAGTAATTGAAACAAAAACACCTGCCACATGATTGTACCGGCAAAGCTTCAGGTTTTGCTTTTCCACCTCGGGGTTGTTCATGCTTTGCAGTATCATGGTGTTGAACCCGATGGCCCTGGCTTCTTCCTCCACAGCCTGAATGAAGCTGTGGTAGAAGTAACCCGATATTTCGGGCACCAGTATGGCAAACAGGTTACTATGCTTTTTGCGCAGGTTTACAGCAAACGCATTAGGCTCATAATCAAGCATTTCGGCAAGTTCCTTTACGCGGTTTTTGGTGTCAGGCGATACATCGGGGTGGTCTTTGAGCGCCCGGCTCACCGTGGAAATGCTGATATTCAGGTGCTCAGAAATCTTCTTGAGCGTTGCTGGGGTCCTCATTTTCTAAAATTAAGCAGGCTTATTCAAAAACAGTTTAACCATCTTCGGGCATGGCAAGTAACTCTTCAAAAACATGGATGCAACCGATATATAACCCTTGTGAGTTTTTTAGTTTTTTTCAAAATGCTGCATTTCGGCACCCCGTTTAACAAAAAATTTTACACCGCAAATATTTCCGCAAATATTTCCGCAATCGATTGCGAAGGTATACCTTCACCGCCACAGAAAGTGCATGTTCAAGTTTGTACTTTCAACAAAGTTTCCATTGCATTTCGTTGCTTGCCTTACAGCGATTGGCTTAAAAAAATGATATTCCGAAAGCTGAATGGCCATTATGTTTATGGGAAGGCGACTTATATTCATCGGGAATTGCACACCCACGCTTGCTTATTTATTATTTGATCATCTTTAAACGACCAAAACAAATCTTGCTTATGAAACACAAGCTAACCTCCCTGTTGGCTGGGGTATTGGCACTTATGGTGCTGAATGTGCTGCCAGCCATGGCACAAAACAAAACGGTTTCAGGCAAAGTATCCGATGCGAGCGGCAATCCCATAGCCGGCGCATCGATTATTGCCAAAGGAACCACAGTGGGCACCCAAACCGACGCTTCGGGTGCATTCAGCTTTTCTGTTCCCTCCACCGCAACCACCCTGGTACTTTCTTCTGTGGGGTACACCACTATAGAAATTGCCATCGGCACGGGGCCAGTAAGTGCCACACTGGCAGCCAGCGCAGGTAGCCTGAACGAAGTGGTGGTGGTGGGTTACGGCACCACCCGCAAAAAAGACCTGACGGGTGCTGTGGCATCGGTAAAAGAAAAAGACTTTAACCGGGGTATTATGACCGCGCCTGATCAGTTGATACAGGGTAAGGTAGCCGGCGTGCAGGTGATCAACAACAGTGGCGCCCCCGGCGGCGCCACCACCATCCGCATCCGTGGCAACTCCTCCATCCGTACCGGAAACACCCCCCTTATTGTGGTAGATGGTGTGCCCCTCGACGGTGGCACAGCCCGCCCCGATGTAAGCGTTAACGGACTCAATAATTCGCCCGGTACCAACCCCTTGAACTTCATTAACCCGAGCGACATTGCTTCGATGGACATCCTGAAAGATGCCTCTGCCACAGCCATTTATGGTAGCCGAGGCGCCAACGGTGTCATCCTTATTACGACCAAAAAAGGCCTGTCCGGTGCACCTAAAGTGGACATTGGCGCCTCTGTGGGCACCAGCAATATGATGCGCTCCATGGACTACATGACCGGCGATGAATACAGGACAGCCCTGAAGGCATACAATATCACCGGCGGCGATTTTGGCCAAAGCGTGGATGCGCTGGATGAAATTACCCAAACCGGCATTACCCAAAACTATTCTGCTGCCATTAGTGGAGGCAACAACGATGGACGATACCGCATTTCGCTGAGCGCCCTCAACCAAGATGGGTTCATTAAGAAGTCTGGCTTCAAAAAATATACGGCAGGCCTGAGCGGTTCTTACAAATTCCTGAACAGCAAGCGCCTATCGCTTGATGTGAACGTACTCACATCGCAGTTTGTAGAAGATATTGTGCCGGTTACAAACAACGCCGGCTTCCAGGGAAGCCTGATTGGCCAAGCTTTGATGTGGAATCCTACCCGCTCGATGTACAATGCCGACGGCACGCCCTTTGTAGAAAAAGGGTCTACCACCGTGAACCCGGTGGCCATGAACGAAGCTTACAACGACCAATCGAAAACCACAGCAGTATTGGGCAGCATTTCGCCTGCCTATAAAATTACCAACGACCTGGAGTACCGCATGCTGTACAGCCTCAACTACCAATCGGGTATCCGCCGCACCGAAATGGCCAGTTGGATAAACGTGCAGAACGTAGAAGGCCGTGGTTGGGCAAACATCTCTACGGCCGAGCTCTTCACCCAGCAGCTTACGCATACCCTTACCTGGGTTAAGAAATGGGACAAGCTGAACCTCAACGCAGTAGGAGGTTACGAATACATGAAGTTTGACCGCAGCGGAACAAGCATGTCGGGTCAGGATTTCCTTACCAATGCTGTGCCGTACACCAACATTATGCAGAACTCTTCGCAGGGTAACCGTTCCATTTCAAGCTACGCCAACCCCATTTCGGAGCTTCAGTCTTACTTTGGCAGGGTAACGCTCAACTACAACGACCGCTTTATCATCACAGGTACCATGCGTGCCGATGGATCGAGCAAGTTTGGTTCGGAAAACAAGTATGGTTACTTCCCCTCGTTTGCGGGCGCATGGAATGTGGCTAATGAAGAATTCTTCAATGCCAACGGCCTGGTCAACAACCTGAAAGTGCGCGCCGGATGGGGCAAAACGGGTAACCAGGAGTTCCCGGCAGGCTCTTCGCAAGAGCGCTATTCTTTTGCACAGGGCTCATTTCAGCAGGCTAACGTGGCCAACCCCAACCTGAAGTGGGAAACCTCCACCACCATCAATGCCGGTATTGATTTCGCCATGTTCAACAACCGCCTGACCGGTACGGTAGACTGGTTTGACAAGAAGACCACCGACCTGCTGTTTAACTTCGACGCCATACAGCCCGCGCCGGCTACCAAATACTGGATCAACCTGCCTGGCGAAGTGAGCAACACTGGCTTTGAACTTACCCTGAACGGAACCATCATTGCAAACAAAGACTTTACCTGGAGCCTGGGTGGCAACATCGCCTTCCTGGAGAATGAATTGAACAATTACTCCGGCCCAACCATCCTTACCGGCGACCTGAATGGTCAGGGCCTGTCGGGTGTACGTGGCCAACGCATGGAAAACGGTATGCCGCTCAACACCTTCTATACACGCCGCTTCCTGGGCCTTGATGCAAGTGGCTTTAGCAAGTACGAAGTGGACGCCAACGGCAACGACCTCTTCTTTGTGGGCAACCCCAACCCCAAGGCAGTGTATGGTATCACCACCAGCCTCTCGTATAAGAAGCTGAGCCTTGATATCAACATGAACGGTGCTTCTGGTCATCTTATTTACAACAATACACTGAACGGTGTGATTCCGATCAGCAACCTGGGCTCAAGGAATATTGCTCCTTCATTGTTTAATGGCAAAGCGGTGGAAAGCACTGCCAACGCCATTGCAGCTTCTGACCGTTACCTCGAGAAAGGTGATTACCTGAAACTGGCCAACGCTTCACTCACATACCGCCTTGGCAACATTGGCAAGGCTATCAAGGGCGCCAACCTGTTCCTCACCGGCCAAAACCTATTTGTAATAACCAATTACAACGGTTTCGATCCTGAAGTGAACACCGACAAGCAAGTGGATGGCGTGCCCTCGTTCGGTATCGAATACATTCCCTATCCTACCTCGCGTAATATCATTTTTGGCGTAAACTTCTCCCTGTAATAAAGAAAAAATCAATTATTATGAATAAAAAGATCATTGCAGCATTTCTGGTTTCGGCGGGGCTTATGTCCGGCTGCACAAAACTGGAAGAAGAGCTGCGCGATAATGTAACCTATGATGATGCGGTGGCCATTACCAACGTAGACGCCTTGCTGAAGGCCTGCTACGATGGTATGCACCTCCCTTATCAGGACCAGGCTGGCATGTTTGCTTTGTCGGACCATACTACAGATGATGCCGCTGGGCCTACGCGTGCCGGCGACTGGGACGACAACGGTGTATGGAGGGTATTGCACAGCCACCAATGGAATGCAGATCATGCCTATATTACCAATACATTCAACAACCTGCTAACCGTTGTGTACAACACTACCAACGTGCTCAATTTCAAGCCTACTGCCAAGCAGGAAGGTGAAGCAAGGTTTTTGCGTGCATTTGTAATGTTTGACGTGCTGGATTGCTGGAACCAGGTACCTGTGCGCGACCCGGGTGAGAGCCTGTTGAACCCACCCAAAGTGCTTACCGGCACAGCAGCATTGGATTTTATCATTGCAGAAGCCAACAAAGCGTTGACACAGCTTGATCCGGCAAACCCTGCCGGTAAGGCAAACGTGGATGCCTGCAAAATGTTGCTTATGAAGTGCTACCTGAACAAGGGCGTAATTGCTAACCGCAAAACCCCAACATTTGCAGCAGCCGACATGCAGCAGGTGATTACCCTGGCCGACCAAATCATCAGCAGCGGTAAGTATAATTTCACTACAGGCAGCTACTTCGACAACTTTGCCCCTACCAATGGTTCAATATCCAAAGAAAACATCTTCACTTTCCAGCGGACGCCTGGAACTGCTTATGGTGCAGGTAACAGCGTACGTTCTCGCTGGTTTATGACACTGCATTACAACCAGAACCCGAGCGGCTGGAACGGATTTGTTTCACTAAGCGATTTTTACGACAAGTTTGAAGCTTCTGACAAGCGTCGCGGTGGAGATTATGCCGGCGTTACCGATGTTTCCGGCTTGAAAGTGGGATTTCTCGTTGGCCAACAATTTAACGAAGCCGGCGTTGCACTCAAAGACCGCACAGGAGCACCCCTTGCTTTCACCCGCGATTTTAAACTGAAAGAAACTGGCGCCAACCTGGAAGTAACAGGTATCCGTGTAATTAAGTACCCACCCGATTACAAGAGCGGCGACAATGTGGACAATGACTATGTTTACTATCGCTACGCAGATGTTTGGCTAATGAAAGCCGAGGCTTTGTGGCGTACCGGCCAGGCGGGTCAGGCATTGACGATGGTGAACCAGTTGCGCGCAGCCCGTGGTGCTACAGCACTTGCCAGCCTTACAAACGACAATTTTTGTGACGAACGTGGCCGCGAATTTTACTGGGAAAGCAACCGTCGTACCGATCTGATTCGCTTTGGCAAATACCTCCAGGCTTACCAGGAAAAGCCCGCTTCAACCGAAGAAAGGCTCATTTTCCCCATACCCAACACTGCGTTGGCGGTAAACCCCAACCTGAAACAAAATCCTGGCTACTAATTCTGTACCGGAAACATACATGCAAAGGCCTCTTACGGGGCCTTTGCTTTTTTAGCGAAGCGCCAACAAAATAAAACTGGTTCAGGGCTCGCATTCGAAACCAATCACGCAATTTTGAATGCTTACCGCATTCATACCAGATACTTGCAACTTTCCATGTTTCGTAATCAATTTCTGATACTATCTGTAGCCTTTGCTATTGCCCTTGGCTGTGGCCAAAAAAACAGTAAAGAATCCACCGCCCCGGCCCGCTTTCAACAAATGCAGGGTACCGGAATCGAATTCACCAACGCCATCGAAAACAATGAAGACTTCAACATCTTCAGCTACCGCAACTTCTACAACGGCGGCGGCGTAGCCATTGGCGACATAAACAACGACGGCCTAGCCGATGTGTTTTTTACTGCCAACATGCAATCGAACAAGCTGTTCCTCAACAAAGGAAACTGGCAGTTCGACGATGTTTCGGATAAAGCCGGTATAGGTAATAAGGGCGAATGGAACACCGGTGTGGTGATGGTAGACATCAACGGCGATGGATGGCTTGACATATTTGTGTGCAATGCCGGATTCCAGAACAGGAAGGCACCCGAATGCAAACTGTACATCAACAACAAGGACTTGACCTTTTCGGACTCGGCCGCTGCCTACGGACTTACCAACAAAGGTGGCTATACCACACATGCCGCTTTTTTCGATTACGATGTTGATGGCGATCTCGACTGCTTTATCATCAACAACAGCTTTATACCGGTAAACACCCTTAACTATGCAAACCAGCGTGAATTGCGAGCCAAAGACTGGCCGGTAGCCGATTTCCTGAAAGGCGGAGGCGACAAGCTGCTGCGAAACGATAATGGCCGCTTTACCGATGTAAGCCAACAGGCAGGCATTTACGGAAGCCTCATCAGCTTTGGACTGGGCGTAACCGTAGGTGATGTGAACGGCGATTTGTACCCCGATGTATATGTTTCCAACGATTTTTTTGAAAAAGACTACCTGTACATCAACCAGAAGAACTGCACTTTCAAAGAACAACTCGAAGAATGGGCACAACACATCAGCCTCAGCAGCATGGGCGCCGACCTGGCCGACATTAACAACGATGGCTACCCCGACCTGTTTGTGACCGATATGCTGCCCGACAGCGATGTAAGGCTGAAGACCACCTCTGCTTATGAAAATTTCGATGTGTTTCGCCTCAAGCAACGGCAGGGTTTCTACAACCAATTCATGCAAAACACCCTGCAAATCAACACACGTAACGGCCGCTTTGTGGAAACAGGTTTCTACAGCGGCGTGGCAGCGAGCGACTGGAGCTGGGGCGGGCTCATTTTTGATGCCGACAACGATGGCCTAAGCGATCTGTATGTATGCAACGGCATTTACCAGGATGTGACCGACCAGGATTTCATTGACTTTTTTGCCAACGACATCATTCAACAAATGGTGATGACAGGCAAAAAAGAAGAAATAGAGGATGTAATCAAACGCATGCCCTCCAAACCCATCAAAAACAAGGCCTTTCGCAACCGGGGGCAGCTCAGGTTTGACGACGCCGGCGACAACTGGGGTTTTACCGAACCATCGTTCAGCAACGGCGCCGCCTATGGTGACCTCGATAACGATGGCGACCTGGACCTGGTAACCAACAATGTGAACATGCCCTGCTTTGTATATAAAAACAACACGCAGGAACAAGACAAGCCCCATTACCTGAAACTGAAACTGCAGGGTACCGGGCTAAACACCTTTGCCATCGGCAGCCTCATTTACCTGTATGCCGGCGAAGAAATCATTACACGCGAACTGATACCTACACGGGGCTTCCAAAGTAGTTGCGACTATACGGTAACCGTTGGCCTCGGCAACCGCCGCCCCGACTCACTCCTGGTAGTGTGGCCAAACCATCGGTTTACCCGCCTGCTGCATCCTGCCACAGATACTATGCTGGTACTGAAGCAGCCAGAGACCGGGCCATTGTACAAGCCTGCCGTTTCAACGGATTTACCACTGCTATCAGAGGTGGCCAACAATCTTCAGAAGCACAAGGAAGACCCTTTTATTGACTTTTATGTGGAGCGCAATGTGCCCATGCTTATTAGCCACGAAGGTCCCCGCACAGCCGTGGGCGACGTAAACGGCGATGGACGGGCTGACGTGTTTCTTTGCGGCGCCGCCGGGCAAGCTGGTCAGTTGTACCTGCAAGCTGCCGATGGCAGCTTCGTACGCAAAACCAATGCCCAGCTTGATGCCGATGCAGCATATGAAGACGTAACTGCCCTGCTGTTGGATGCCGATGGCGATGGCGATAATGACCTGCTGACAGGCACGGGCGGCAACCATCAGATAATGGATAGTCCCGATATGCAAAACCGCCTGTACCTCAACGACGGCAAAGGCAATTTTGCAAAAGCCTCACAGGCATTGCCGCATACACAGGGCAACACCTCGGTAACGGCAGCCAACGACTGGGACGGCGATGGCGATATCGATTTGTTTGTGGGTGAGCGCTGCGTTCCGCGCAGCTACGGCCTTGTACCAAAGCAATACCTTTGGCAAAATGATGGCAAGGGCCATTTTACTGATGTTACAGAAAAACTATGCCCCGCCATGAACCATTTAGGCATGGTAACCGGTGCTGCCTGGGCCAACCTGAATGGTGATGGCAATAAGCAACTGGTGGTGGTGGGCGAATGGATGACGCCACGCATATTTGCCTATAACGGTAAACAGTTTGCCGAAGTAAACACTAATATGACCGCACTGAGTGGTTGGTGGCAATCGTTGGCCGCAGCCGATATGGATGGCGATGGTAAGGACGACCTTATATTGGGCAATATGGGCGAAAACTACTACCTGAAGCCTACAGCCGAAGCGCCTGCCCGCCTGTGGGTAAACGATTTCGATGGCAATGGGATAGCCGACAAGATTTTTACCCGAACGGTGAACAGCAAAGATGTGCCTGTTTTCCTGAAGCGAGAGATTACTGACCAGATACCATCGCTGAAGAAACAAAACCTGCGGCACCATGAATTTGCAGAAAAAAGTGTGCAGGAACTGGTACAGCCCGAAAAAAAACCGGGCACGCTAACTTACACGGTAACCACGGGCTCCTCGTATGTAGCATACAGCAACGGCGGCGGCAAGTTCGACGTACAGCGCCTGCCCTACATGACACAGCTAAGTTGTATTAACGCCATACTGCCTACCGACCTTAACGGCGACGGCCTGAAAGACCT
>Ga0114939_10001690_pt1 | contig 17174 bp, 18 predicted proteins | sample AshMeaCrysSpring_FD_87196 | JGI IMG/M metagenome (GOLD analysis project Ga0114939, IMG submission 87196) | Groundwater microbial communities from Big Spring, Nevada to study Microbial Dark Matter (Phase II) - Ash Meadows Crystal Spring | ecosystem: Environmental > Aquatic > Deep subsurface >... | reverse complement strand
GTGCCGCCGAAAACGCCTCCTTGCTTTTTCTCTCTCCTCACGGGCCGGAGACGGGGGTCAACCGGTGGTTGCTTGGTTCGGTGGCACAGCGCACCGCCCCCGTTGCGCCCTGCCCGGTCTTCATCGCCCGCGGCGCTCCGGATTTGGAGAATGGAAAATTCCGGGGGGTCTTCATCGCCGATGACTTCACCCCCGAGCACGAAACCGGTTGGCGGCGCATCCTGGCCTTCGGGCGCCTCCATGCTGCGCGCGTGGAAATTGTGGGAGTCATCGACCCCGCGAACGTCCTGCCCACGAACCTGTCGGCTCGTTTTCTCCCCTCGGCCTGCCGCGAACTCGTCGAGGCCGCCCGGAGGATGGCCCCCGGCCACATGGCCGTCCACCTGTCGGAAATCGAGACCCTTGGGATACCGGTGGTCGCGAGTGTTCTCGAGGGCGACCGGCTGGATGTGATGGCGGCAGCCCTCTCGCGCCGGGGCGCGTGGCCGCTCATTCTGCGCACGCACGGACTTCGGGGTCTGGCGGCACGTTTCGCCGGCAGCTTCGCGCAGAGCCTCCTACAGACCACTTCCAATCCGGTGCTCCTTGTGCCGATCCCGGAATGACCGTCCGAACCGGGTCGCCGGCGAGTCCGGGGCAAAGTCTCCGGAAGGCCACGGATGGATTCGACAAAGGGGGCGGTTGGCGTTTAATGGTCCGCAATGAGCGATCTCAAACTGGAGTATGAAAAATTTGTGGCGCCGACCTACGCGCGGTTTGACCTTGATCTCGTTTCCGGCACCGGCGCCCGGGTGGTGGATGCCGGGGGACGGGGCTACCTGGACTTTGGCGGTGGGATCGCGGTTTGCTCGCTCGGGCACGCGCATCCGGCGGTGACGGAGGCGGTGGCGCGCCAGGCCGCGACGCTCGTTCACACATCGAACCTTTACCGGACTTTTCCCCAAGGAGCCCTTGCGCAACGTTTGGTGGAGATCACCGGACCAGGGAAAGTTTTCAGCTGCAACAGCGGGGCGGAGGCCAACGAGGGGCTCATCAAACTGGCCCGCAAAGCCGGCGGGGCGCGCTTCGGCGTGCTCACGTTCGCCGGGTCGTTCCACGGTCGCACGATGGCCGGCATTTCCGCGACGGGTCAGGAAAAAGTGAAGGTCGGCTTCGCGCCGTTGGTGGAGGGATTCCGGCATGCGGAATTCAATTCGCTGGAGGCGGCTGAAGCGGCGCTGGGGCCGGAGACGGGCGCGATCCTTGTCGAGCCGGTGCAGGGCGAGGGCGGGGTGAATGTGGCGACGCCGGAATTTCTGCGCGGTTTGCGCGAACTCTGCGATCGCAGGGGTCTCCTCCTTTTCTTCGACGAGGTGCAGTGCGGGCTCGGGCGTCTCGGCGAAATGTGCGCGTGGCGGGCGATCGCGCCCGATGTCGAGCCGGATGCCGTGAGCTGGGCGAAGGGGATCGCGAACGGGTTTCCGCTCGGCGCGTTCTGGGTGAGTTCCCGTGCGCGCGAGGGAACCGGGCCGCTCTGCGATGTGCTCGGGCCCGGCTCGCACGGGACCACTTACGGCGGCAACCCGGTCTGCTGCAGCGCGGCTTTGGCGGTCCTCGATACGATCGAAAAGGAAGGCCTGCTCGAAAATGTGCGCGCGATGGGCGCGCGCCTCTGCTCCGGACTGCGCTCGCGCGGCTTGGAAGTTCGCGGGATCGGTTTGATGCTGGGGGTTGTGTTGCCGGAGGGAATTTCCTCGCGCGATGCCTCGGTGGCGCTTCAGGGCCGCGGGTTATTGGTCGTCCCCGCCGGCGAGCGGGTGGTCCGCCTGTTGCCCCCGCTCAATGTCTCCGCGGCCGAGGTCGATGAGGCCTTGGAAATTTTGTCGGCGGAATTTTCCGGCAAAGCGTGAAAATCTACACCAAAACCGGAGACACCGGCGAGACGTCCCTCTACTCGGGCGAGCGGGTCGGGAAGGTGGACCCGCTTGTGGAGGCCTACGGGACCCTCGACGAGTGCAATTGCCAGTTGGGAGTCGCCTTGGCGGCGCTTCCGGCGGAGCCGGTTCGCGCGGCGCTCGAGCGGCTCCAGTCCGCCCTGTTTGATCTTGCGGCCGACCTCGCCACCTTGCCGGGCGGACGCGCGGTCCGGCGCACCGGGGCGGACGATATTTCCGGGATCGAGGCGGCGATGGATGCGATCAATGTGCCGCCCCTGCGGGCGTTTGTGCTGCCGGGGGGGACTCCGGCGGCGGCGGCGTTGCATGTGGCGCGCACGGTGGCGAGGCGCGCCGAGCGGGAGGCCCTCCGCGCGACTGCCGTCCATGAAATCAACCCGCGGGCGCTGATTTATCTGAACCGTCTCTCGGATTATCTCTTCCTTCTCGCGCGTTTGGAGAACCACTTGAAGAACCAACCCGAGCCGATTTGGAAGGCGCCGGGACCGGACTTGCCGTCCGGGTAGGGAAAAATCCGGAGGCCGGGCCTTCGTGATGCTCAGCCCTCGTGCGGTGGGGCTTTCCTGCCTCTGGCTATGACGATCTCGAGGTGCTGCCGGGTCACGAGTCCGCCATCCATGAGACCGTCGAGAACGGGGAGGAACGCCGAAATTTTCTCCGGGGCGTCGATGATTTCGATGACGAGCGGCAGATCGCCCGAAAGTTGTAAAATTTTTGCCGAGTGGATGGTGCTTCCGGCTCCGAATCCGAGCGGGCTTTTGAAAACGGTGGCTCCCGCCAGGCCCGCGCGGCGGGCGGCCTCGACGATGGCCTCGTGAAGCGGGCGGCCGTCGTGGCGGTCGCTGTCGCCGATGTAGATGCGGAGTTGCTGGGCGGGCCGGGATGTTGTCATAAGCGGGAATTCAAGAACGCCGCCGCCGAGAGCCCGAGCCAGCAGGCCAGCAGGCAGCCAAGGAGGCTGGCAACGGCATTGAGAGCCGCAAGGGCGGCCTGACCGCCGTTCAGCAGGGCGAGGGTTTGCAGGCTGAATGAGGAAAAGGTCGTGTAGCCGCCGAGAAATCCGACCATCACGGCCTGACGGGTCAGCCCCGGAACAAGAAACTGACCGTCCGGCCCGCAGAGTCCCCAGAAGATGCCGATGGCAAAACATCCGGTCAGGTTGGCAACGAGGGTTCCCAGCGGAAAACTCTCGCCGAGCGCGCCGGCGATGGCGCCCGAGACCCACATTCGCGCGCCGACCCCCAGCGCCCCGGCGGCCATCACGACGCCAATTTCGAAAAATGTGGATTCTTTCAAGAGCTTCTCCCGGACCGATGGAATACGAGCCTGGCGGCGATGGCGGCAAGGAGAATATCGCGCACCGCCGCAAGCAGCATCTTCGCGGCGGAGGGCTCGTCGTCGGTCCCGAAACACCCGCACGAGACGATGATGCCCGACGCAAGCGCCCACAGCAGCACCCCGGCAAACACAAGGCTCAGAATCCCCAGCACCGCCGCCGCCGCCCGCCACACCCGCGGAAAAAACATCGCCCCGCCCGCCGCGATCTCGACCCACGGCAGCACCAGCGCCACAACCAGAAGGCTGCCGGGCGGAAGAAACGTGAACGGCATGAGCGCGATGAGAAATTGCTCGCTCGCGCCGGCTTTGATCAACCCGGCGTAAAGGAAGATCAATCCCAGCGCCCCTCTTGCCGCCCAGTGCGCGATACGCGTCAAACCCGTCACAATACGGCTCCGCAGGCGGGGTCCATCCGCACGGTGGAAAGGACGGTGCGCCAGGCCATTTCGACATTGTGGACCCGCAAAATGCCGGCTCCGCCGAGGCACCCCGCGACGATGCAGGCGGCGGTGCCGGCGTCCCTTTCCCGCGGATCCGTCAGTCCGAGCACCTTTCCGATCACGGTCTTCCGCGAGACGGGCAGGAGGACCGGACGTCCGAGTGCCGCGATGTGTTCGACATTCGCGAGGATGCGCAGGTTGTCGGCGGGCTGTTTTGCAAAGTCAATGCCCGGGTCCAGAATCGTCGCGTCGTCGGGCACGCCCGCGCGGCGCGCCACGGCCAACTTTTCGACAAAGAAGCGCTCCAGCTCGGCGAGGATATCCGGGTGGGTGACGTGGGTGTGTTTTTGTTTCGGCTCGCCCACCGAGTGCATGATGAGCAGAGCGGCTCCCGTGCGGGCGGAAATTTCCGCGTTGGCCGGTCCGGGCAGTCCCCCCATGTCGTTGAGGATGTCTCCGGCGATCGCAAGAGCCCCGGCCGCCACACCCGAGCGCCAGGTATTGACCGAGAGGAGCGGGGGAAAGATCTGGTCGTCATCGCGCGGCGCGGCCACCTTGACCGCATCCGCGAATCCTTCCAGAAAAGGAACCAGCCTGCGCAATTCCTCGTCCTCGCCGACGGGCCTCCGGTTGGTGCGCGCGCTTTCGGCGCCGACGTCGATGATGTCGGCTCCCTCGGCGACGAGTTCGCGAGCGCGGCCCAGCGCCCAGGCGGCATCGATCCGGCCGTCCCCCGAAAACGAGTCATCGTTGATATTGATGATGCCGGCGATGAGCGGCCGTCGCGGGAAATCCACCCGGCGCCCCCTCGCGACGAGGGTCATCTTCGGCGTGGTGCGGGGGATCGTCACCGGGGCGCGTCAGTGGCCGGATGCCTTTTCCGCTCCGAGGCCGGTATTGCCGCGCACCTGGAGTTCGGCGAAAAGGCGCTCGGCATCCGGTTCCCTGCGGCCGAGCAGCGTGCCGAGCACGGCCGCCAGAAACCCGATCGGAATGCTGAGGATGGCGGGGTTCTTGAGCGGGAAGAGCGGATTTTGCATGAAATCCGGACTCACGAGGATCAGCGCAATACTCGAGGCCAGCCCCGCCCCAAGCCCCCACACCGCGCCGGCCGTGTTGAACCGCTTCCAGAAAATCGAAAGCACGATCACGGGCAGGTTGGCACTCGCCGCCACGGCAAACGCCAACCCGACAAGGAAGGCCACGTTCACGGTGGGGCCGAGCACGATGGCGATCGCGATCGCGAGTGCTCCGACCACAAAAGCCGTGATCCGCGCCACGCGCACCTCGTCGCCCGCCCGGGATTCTTTTCCGTGCAGGAGGACATTCGAGTAGAAATCGTGGGCGAAGCTGGTGCTGGCGCTGATGGTGAGGCCTGCGACCACGGCGAGGATCGTCGCGAACGCCACCGCGCTGATGAACGCGAAGAAAATCTCTCCGCCGAGCACCCGCGCGAGTTCCGGGGCCGCCATGTTGGTTCCACCGTGGGCCTGGATGTGGTCGGGGCCGAGAAGGCTCGCCGCCCCAAACCCGAAAAAGGTGGTCATGATATAAAACAACCCGATGATCACCATCGCCCACACCACGCTCGCCCGCGCGGTCCTCGCGTCCGGCACAGTGTAAAACCGGATCAGGATATGCGGCAGCCCGGCCGTGCCGAAAACCAGCGCCAGTCCGAGCGACACCTGATCCCACGGGTTCTTGAAGAGCAGGCCCGGAGTGAGGAAATTGCGGGTGATGGAGGCCCCGTCTTTGCCGGTCTGCGTGATGGTCTCGAGCGAGGCAAAGAAGCGGCCGGGATCAAACCCGAAGCGCGCCATGACCAGGAAGCTCAGGAGGATGCTTCCGCTCATGAGGAGGACGGCTTTGATGATCTGCACCCATGTCGTGGCGAGCATCCCTCCGAAGACCACATACACCACCATCAACACCCCCACGGCGATCACAGCCACTTCGTAACTCACTCCGGGCAGGAGTTGCTTCACAAGCGACCCCGCCCCCACCATCTGGGCGATCATGTAGAAAATCGAAACCGTCAGCGTGCTCAGGGCCGCCATCGCCCGCACCGGGCGCGGCCGCAGACGGTAGGCAAGGATGTCGGCCATCGTGTATTTGCCGGCATTCCGCAACGGCTCGGCCACGACCAGAAGGACGGTCAGGTAGGCCACCAGAAAGCCGACCGAATACATGAAGCCATCGTAGCCATTGAGGGCGATCATGCCCGCGATCCCGAGGAAGCTTGCGGCGCTCATGTAGTCGCCCGCCACCGCGAGTCCGTTCTGCCAGCCGGTGATCCGGCGTCCGGCCGCGAAATACGCGCTCGATCCCGCCGACTTGCGCGCGCTGAAATATGTGATCACCAGCGTCGCGCAGACAAACGCCAGAAACATCCACAGTGCCACCCCGCCGGGCAGTCCCGCAGCAAGCGCGCTCATTTGAAACCGAACTTTCCAAGCAGCTCCGCCGCTTTGCGATCCCAACCCGCCGCCGCGCCCACATAAAGAAACGCGAGGCCCCATGCCATGAAAAATTGGGAGAGTGCGAAGAGATACGCCCAGTTCAGCGCACCGATCACCGGGCGCGCCATCATCTCGGGAAACCATCCCACAAGCACCGGCAGCGCAAAGTAATACACCACAAAAATGGCCGTCGCCGGCGCGACAAACCGAGCCTTCGCCATCAACAATTCCCGGAAATCGGGATCGGCGGCCATCTCACCCCACGGCACCGCCCCGGCTTCTTCGAGGGCGGTCATTTCATGGCGCGGCTTCTCGGGTCCGCGTCCGAGCGGCGCGATATCGGTGGGCGACGCGCTGCGCGGCGTCAAATCATCTTCGGGGGTCGGTTGCATTTCTCCCCCTTATCGATCTTTTTGTGCTCTGTCCAGCATTGCGGGAAAATGCGTGCGCCACCGGGCGCGGAAAAAATCCGATGGCGGGATCCCATCCGGCAACGTCCGGGACGGTCGGTTTTTCCTTACCCCGGAAACGCGGCGGCGGCGGCTTCGCGGTATTGGCCGTGGCGGCCTCCGCGGGCGAGTTCCGAGATGATGAGATCGCGGAACGACTCGCGACCGGCGGCGGCGGTCGTGTGCTGGGCGGGCTGGCCGGGCAGAAGCAGCCGGCAGTCGTAGTGCGCGGGTGAGCGGGCGATGCGGGCGGAGAATCCGGGACCGGCGAGTTCGCACGAGACGATCCCCCACGAGCCGGCGGCTTCCTCGGCGATTTCGAGGCGGATCTCCGTGCCGCCGGCGCGCAGCGCGCGGGAGCCTTCGAGTTTCCAGCCGAAGTGCGAGGCGAGCCAGCCGAGCAGGAGGCGCGCGGCGGTCGAGTGGCCGGGTCCGCACCCGATGCGCACGGATTCGATGGACGGAATGGCGGCGATGGCGGCCGGCGAATCGAAAAGCCCGGCCAGCGCGAACCTCGCGCCGAGCAACCTCGCCCAGTTGAGGTCGGCGAGCACGGTGCGCCGGTCGCCGAGGCGGGCGATGGCGCGGGTCGCCGCGAATCCCCGCGCGGGGTCGGTCCACACGGCGCTGTCGAAAAGCAAACGGTCCACCCACGCCCAGAGCTTCTCATCGACGTTCTCGCGGAAACCGGCCTGCCACCAAAGGCAGAGCGGCAGGTCGGAATCGAGGTGGGAAAAGACAATGCCTGGCAGGGCATCCGCCGCCTCGCCTTGCAGGTGGAAGGAAATTTGCTCGGAACAAATCTCGCGCTTGCCCGCGAAATGGCAGTGCGCGTTGATCCATGCGCGCGCGCGAGTGGGGGAGGCGGCGGGCTCGGCAAGGATGAGGATGGCCCGGCAGGCGTGCTCGGTGGCCAGCTCGGAGATCAGATTGGTATTCGGCGCCACGGCGGCCGGATCCTCGGTGTAGAGCACGAGATTGAGGAGGGAGGCGCGCGTTTTGGATTCGCCGGCTTCTTCCCAGAGCCGGCCAAGCTCGCGGTCGATGCGGCCGATTTCGACCGGCAACCCGGCTCCCTCCATGGGATCCACGGCGCTCACAGCCTCCTCCAAGAAGCCCCGGCGCGCTTGATGAGTTCGTCGGCCTCGGTGGGCCCCCACGTGCCGGCCGAGTAGATGGCGAGGTCGTCCGGGGACTCGTCCCACGCCTGCCGGATGCGGTCGATAAATTTCCAGGCTTCCTCGACCTCGTCGCGGCGGGCGAAGAGGGTCGCGTCGCCGCTCATCGCGTCGAGCAAAAGCCGCTCGTAGGCCTCGGGAGTCGCTTTGCCGAAACTCGTGCCGTAATGGAAGTCCATCTTCACCGGCTCGACGCGCAGCGCCGCGCCGGGAAGTTTCGCGCTCATGCGCAGCGAGACGCCCTCGTCGGGCTGGATGCGGATCACGAGCACGTTGTCGTCGATCGACTGGCCCGCCGCATGGAAAAGCACCGGCGGGGCGCCTTTGAAATGGACCGCGATCTCGGTCGCCGCCTTGGGAAGCCGCTTGCCCACGCGCAGGAAAAACGGGACTCCCGCCCAGCGCCAGTTTTCGATGGCCAATTGGAGCGCGACGTAGGTCTCCGTGGCGGACTCCGGGGCGACGCCGGCCTCGTCTCGGTAGGCGGCCACGCGTTTTCCATTGATCGCGCCGGCCCCGTATTGCGCGCGCACCGCATAGCGGGCGACATCGGCCCCTTCGAGCGGACGCAGCGAGCGCAGCACCTTCACCTTCTCGTCACGGATGGAATCCGCATCCAGCCCGGCGGGGGGTTCCATGGCCGTGAGACAAAGCAATTGCAGGAGGTGGTTCTGCACCATGTCGCGGAGCGCCCCCGACTTTTCATAATAGCCGGCGCGGCCCTCGACCCCGAGCGGCTCGCTGGCCGTGATCTGGACATGGGAAATGTAGCGCGCGTTCCAGAGGTGCTCGAAAATGGCGTTTGCAAACCGGAGCACCATGATGTTCTGCGCGGTCTCTTTGCCCAGATAATGGTCGATGCGGTAGGTCTCGCTTTCCGGGAAGGCCCCCTCCACCAACTCGTTCAACGCCCGCGCGCTCGGCAGGTCGGTCCCGAACGGCTTCTCCACAATCACCCGCGCCCAGCCCCCCGACGGTGCCCGCGTGAGCCCGCTCGCGCGCAGGTTTTCCAGAATCACCGGAAATTGGTCGGGAGCCACCGCCAGATAAAACAACCTCCGCCCGCCCGTGCCGCGTTCCCGGTCGAGACGGTCGAGACGCTCGGCCAGCGACCGATACGCGTCCGCGTCGTCGAACGCACCCCGGTGATACGCGATCTGCCCGGCGAACGCCGCCCATGTGTCCTCCGAGATTCGCTGACGCGAGAAGCGCGCGGCGGCCTCGCCGAGTTCGGCGCGGAACGTCGCGTCGTCTTTGTCGCGGCGGGCGAAACCGACCACGTTCACCGGCTGGGGCAGGGTGCCGTCCACCGCAAGGTTGTAGAGCGCCGGCACAAGCTTGCGGTGGGTGAGGTCGCCGGTCGCGCCGAAAATGACCACCGAACACGGCTCCGGCATAGCGCGGTTTGCAAGCCCCACGCGCAAAGGGTTCTCTTGTTTCCGATCAGGCATGCGGGTTAAATAACCCCTTACCGCCAACCTGACAAGTACCCCTCCCGTGAATTTCCGCGAACTCACCCGCATCGCCCGCGAGGAAACCGACGCCCTCCTCCGCGAATTTCCCCCGCTTATCCGGAAGGCGGTCTCGGAGACCGAAATCTTCTACGAGCCCGCCCCGAGCCGGGCCGACCGCATGTCGGGAATCGACCCGGATTTGCTCGGTTACTTCGACCCCGGCCCCGAGTCGGCTCCCGCCCCGCGCATCCGTCTGTGGCTGGAAAATCTCTGGGATTTTTCGGAGAGCGACGAGGAAACCTTCCGCGAAGAGGTGCGCATCACCCTCCTCCACGAGATCGGCCACCTCCTCGGCTGGGACGAAGACGAAGTCGCCGACCGCGGACTCGGGTAATCCGGCGCAGCCACCCGCCCCATTCCGCTATTTCCCACGCAAGGTCTTTGCCGCGACCCGCAAAACTTCCCGCCCCCAGCCCGCGAGCCATCCGAGCGGGGTAAGCGGCCCCTTTTCTCTTGCCCGCGCGACGGCTGCTTCCAACCGGCGTTCCCAGAATCCGGCATCCAGCATTTCCAACGAATGCGGGCGGGCACTCCATTGCGCAAGGGTCGCACGGAGCCCGTCTTCTGTGATGGCGGCGAGGTCGGGCACAAAGTGGATCGGGAGCGCGCGGAAGGCCCGCATGGTCGGCGACTCGCGCGCCACCGGAATCGCCCCGCAATAAAGCGCCTCCCACATGCGGTGGGTATCCTCGCCATTGCCCGGCGGACAATACACGAAATGGTGGGAGCGCAGGTTGTGCAGGTAGGATGCGCGCCCGTCCACGACCGCGTGCGCCTCCCGCGTCACCCACGCGCGTTCGGGCCCGGCCAGCCAGTCGAGCAGGGGCCGACGCACCCCGGGGTTGCTCGCCGCGCTAAAGTTCGCATAGAGCAGTCCGGCGCGCTCAATACGCGGCGCGGCGCAGATTTCCCCCCACGAAAGCGTGACGTGCCCGTCCGAGTTGCCCAGCCCGAGCGGCACGGGATGTGCGTCCTCATGCTCCGCAAACATATTGCACCCGAACCACGCCTCCACATGGGGAGGCCGCTCGCCCCATAGCGCGGGCGTCACGGGTTTATCCCCTTCGTGGGTCACCACCACCACCCGCCTGCGCGTCCGCCGGAGCGCGCGGAACAACCGCCACACTTCGTCGATCTTGCAGAAAACCGCCTCCCCGCTTGCAAAAGCCGGGTTCTCACGCGGTTCGGCATTGTGCCAGAACCGATACGCGCACATCCCCCGGAACGCGTCCCCATTGACCGGACGCATGGCGCGCCGGTCCGCGCCGGGCATCGCATCCGGGATGTCCGCGGGTGTCGGCATCAGGCCCGCAGGGTGGCGGTAACGCGGAGTCCGTCGCGGAGGCGGTCCGCCGGGACGAGGTTCCCCTCGATGCGCACGCCATCGAGTTCGAGTGCCGGAACGCCAAAGCAAATCCCATCCGGGTTGCGGACCTCGATGTGGATCGTCAGCCCCCGGAATTTCCTCGTCACGGAAAACCCCGGCCACGACGCGGGAATGCGCGGGTCAATGCGCAGTCCGGCATTCTCCGGGCGGATGCCGAGAAGGTAGTTGGTCGCGGTGAAATGTGCCCACGACGCGGTCCCCGACAACCACGGCACACGCGAGCGGCCGGTCTTTGCCGAGAATTGCGAGTGCGTGCTCTGGCAATGCACGTAGGGCTCGATCTCACGGATTTCCGCGCGGTCGTTTTGGGCCGACGGCAGGAACGCGCGGTAGTATCGCCAGGCCACCTCGGTGTCGCCGGCCATGGCCTCCGCAATGACCGCCCAGCTCTGGGTGTGGGAAAAGATCCCTCCGTTTTCTTTGTTTCCCGGGTTGAAAAGGACCGCGCGCATCACAGCCACCGGGGTCTTCTCAAATGGCGGAGCGCACATGGCGACTCCCCATTCGGACGCGAGCCGCTCGCGGACCGTCCCCAGTGCCAGGCTCTCCTGCTCGGGTGTGGCGGCTCCCGAGATGATCGCCCATGCCTGGGTGTTCAAGTAAACCTGTCCCTCCGGATAATTTTTGGTTCCGAAGATCGTGCCATCCTCGGCGATCGCCCAGCGGAACCACTCGCCGTCCCATGCCGTCTTTGCGAGCGCGTCGTCGAGTTCGACCAAGCGCTCCGCCGCCCACTCCGCCTCTCCCGCGAGGCCCATTTCCGCTGCGACCGTCGCATACGTGGCCAGGCCGAGCCGCAGCTGGAACGCCACAAAAAGCGATTCCCCGCGGTAGCCGAGCTTGAGGCAGTCGTTCCAATCCGCCAGCAACCCGCAGGGCAGACCATTCGCGCCGGTCCGCTCGAGGTTGAATTCCAGCGCGCGGCGCAGATGGCCGAGCACGGTCTCCTCGCCGGCGTCCGCATAGGGAACCACCGCATCGTAAAATCCCGTGTCGCCCGTCTCGGCCACATAGGCCGGGATCGCGTTGAAAAACCAAAGGCAGTCGTCGGACCGATAATGCGAGGCCGGGGTCGGTTTCATCTTTCCCGGACGGTGGCTCCACGGACGCACTTCGGGCTGGGCTCCTCCCGTGCTGTCCTGCGCGCTCAACATGAGCAACAAACGCTCGCGCACTTCGCCCGGCAGCATGGCCGTGACTCCCAGACAATCCTGCACGGTGTCCCGGAATCCATATCCATCGCGCTGGTCGCCTGTGTAAACCAACGAACACGAACGCGACCACTCGAAGGTCATCAACGCGTTGTAGGCGCCCCATGTGTTCACCATGTGGTCGAATGCCGCGTCCGGCGTGCTCACCCGCACCGTGTCCAGCAAACCGTGCCAGTGCGCTTTCAGGCGTCCGAACTCCCTCTCGCACGCCTCCGCGTTTCCGAACTCACCCGCCACCCGGCGTCCCTCGGTCTCCGCCCGGCCGATGCCCAGCAAAATGAGCACCTCGGCCGATTCGCCGGGCGCAAGTGGAAGATCGCTCTGCAGCGCCCCGCACGTGTTGTCGGAGAACCCGTCCGAGCCGGTGCAGGCACCGCCCACGACCGCCGCCGGCGCGTGAAATCCGCCATATGCGCCCACAAACGCGTCGCGGTCGCAATCGTGTCCGGTCACCGGCCGCCCGCACTGAGTCATCCACCAGTGACGGCCTTGATCCCGGTTCGCAAAATTTCCCGGATCCTCGGGCAGGTGCGCGCACGAACTCGCGGCAATGAAGCCGTCCCGGTATTCAGCCCGGCCGATATACTGTGTGTATTGCAGGTTCAGCAGGTCATTGACCAGGTTCCACTCGGTCGTGAACTCGCAGAAGGCAAAGACTCTCAGCGTGCGGGGCCGCGTGCCCGTGTTGGTCACCCGCAACCGCCAGTATTCAAATTCGGAATCCAGCGGGATAAAATACGTGCTCTCGGTGCGGATCGACGAATACTCGCTCGCGATGACCGCATAGCCCGGACCGAAACGCACCTCGGTCGAATATTCCCCGAGCGGCTTCCCCGTGGCCTGCCAGGCGGCTGACCAGTAGTCGCCGCCCTCCATGTCGCGAAGGTAGAACTGACGCCCGGGCAGGTCCGTCGGCACCGAATTGTAGCGGTGCCGCAGGATGCGCCCGTCGGCAGGCGACCGGGTGAAGCTATACCCGCCCGCCCCCGCCGTGATAATCCCCCCGTATTTGCGCGAGCCGAGGTAGTTGCTCCAGGCCTGCGGCGTGTCCGGCCGGGTGATCACATATTCGCGGTTGGCGGCGTCGAAGTCTCCGTATTTCATGGCGTCTGTTCGTGGCGGTTGGTTGTGACGCAAAACGCCACAGCATTTGCGCCGCGCCGTCAAATCCCTTCTTGTGGATCATGATCCGCGCACAACGCCAGCGATGGGAGGGCGAACCTCCGTGTGAGCCGAAACTCCTACCCGGAAAGGGCCCTCCCTCCCCCTTATTTTCTTACTCGCGAACCTTGAGCCCATCCGCGACCGCACCACAAGCGGCAACCGCGCGCGAGGACTACCCGCCCGCGATCGCCGGCACGATGCTCAACTCGTCGGTTTCTTTGACCGGTGTCTCTTTTTCCTGGAGGAAACGGATGTCCTCGTCGTTGAGGAAAATATTCACGAAGCGGCGGACCTGGCCGGATTCGTCGCAGATGCGCTCGCCGAGGCCGGGGTAGGCGGCATCGAGGTTGGTGAGGATTTCACCGACCGTGGCGCCGTCGATTTTGACGACCTCCTGGTCGGCGGTGAGTTTGCGGAGCGGGGCAGGGATGCGGATGTCTGGCATGGTTTTGGTTTGTGTGTGGGAATGGAGAAAAAATTCGGGAAGTGCCTTTCGTTTGCGGAGGATCAGGCAGCCGCTTCGGCGGCCAGCAGAGCCTCGAATTCCCGGAGACTCGGGTTGATGAGCTGCGGCTCGCCGCATTTGCCGGCGACCGCCTCGGAGGTTTTCAATCCGTGACCGGTGATGCTCAGGACAATGCTTTCATTTCTCGGGATGAGGCCCGATTCGATGAGCTTCTTCGCGCAGGCGACAGTGACGCCGCCGGCGGTTTCCGCAAAGATGCCTTCGTGCTCGGCAAGCAGTCTGATGCCCGCGATGACTTCCTCGTCGGTGCAATCCTCCGCATGGCCGCCGGTTTCCTTCATTGCGCGGATCGCGTAGTAGCCGTCGGCCGGTGTTCCGATGGCCAGCGACTTGACGATCGTGTCCGGCTTGGAAACCGGCTTCACGATATCGACCCCGCGTTTGAGGGCGGTGCTGATCGGGCTGCATCCGGCGGCCTGGGCCCCGTGAACCGAAAAGGGCTGCTCGTCGAGCAGGCCGACCTCGGCCAGTTCCTTGTAGGCCTTGTGGATCTTGGTCAAAAGCGAGCCGCTGGCCATCGGAACCACCGTGTGACGCGGAAGCCGCCAGCCGAGCTGCTCGGCAATCTCAAATCCCTGCGTTTTCGACCCCTCGGCGTAATACGGCCGCAGGTTCACATTCACAAACCCCCATCCGTATTTGCCCGCGATTTCCGAGCACAGACGGTTCACCTGGTCATACGGTCCGTGGATGCCGATCACCTCGGTCCCGTAAACCAGCGAACCCAGCACCTTGCTTTGTTCGAGGTCGGCCGGGATCAGGACGTAGCTCTTGAGGCCCGCCGAGGCCGCGTTCGCCGCCACCGAATTCGCAAGGTTGCCGGTGGACGCGCACGCAACCACCTCGAACCCCAGCTCGCGCGCCCGGCTCAATGCCACCGAGACCACGCGGTCTTTGAACGAGAGGGTGGGGTAATTCACCGTGTCGTTCTTGATATAAAGCTCGTCCACCCCGAGCGCCGATGCCAGCCGGTCCGCCCGCACAAGCGGAGTGAAGCCCACCTGCGCCCCCACCGTCGGAGCTCCGTCGATCGGCAGCAACTCCCGGTATCGCCACATCGTGCGCGGACGCGATTCGACCGTCGCACGGTTGATCGACTGCCGGATCGCCGCGTAATCGTAGGCGGCCTCCAGCGGCCCGAAGTCGAACTCACAAATGTGAATCGCCTCCTTCGGATACAGTCGGCCGCATTCCCGGCACTTCAGGTTCGAAAAAAATGGTCGGTTCGGATCGCTCATACGCAAATGGTGGAAATGATTGGCATCTCCCCGAGAGTAATGACGCGATCGGACCCCGCAATGAATGCGCGAAACCCACCTCATCTGTCCCGGGTTCCGGTAAACCTTCCGCCGGGCTGGATTTGGCACCTGGCCCCCCGCCGGAATTTCTGCCGTCGGGGCGGTTGCCGTGGTTTCGTCGGGCCAGTCCCTCCACCACTCTCGATAAGATTGCGCGTCTATTCGCCCAACCGCGCTTCCGAGTCAAGCGCGTTCGCGGAAAAAAATCCGCCTCCCACACCGAATCCCTCTTGAACACAACCCGCCCGCTATCGTATTCTGCCAAATTCACGGGCCGTGGCTCAGCTTGGTAGAGCGCTTGAATGGGGTTCAAGAGGTCGTGGGTTCGAATCCCGCCGGCCCGAGTGAAAAAAACCTAGCAACTATGCGGGTTTGCGGGCGAGAGCAAAAAAAATGCCGCCTCTCAAATCGGGTTTGGTGCCCAATAGGTGTCCAAATAAAACGGAAATCCGCCCCTCGGCGAAATCAAAGCCGGAAATCAAACGCCCCTCGGCGGAAATCAACCGCTTTGACTCGGAAATCAAATTGTGACGCCAGAAGAAATCATTCAGACCGTCGAGAATTCGGGTTTTTGGACAATCACCGCAATGAGCAGATATATCGGCTGCACACGAGGGCACGCCCGGCGGATGTTCCTGCGGGGTCGGCTCGGGTGCGCGGAGCCGATGCCCGGCAACCACCCGCGCGGGGTCCGGCGGTTCAGAGATTCGGCGGAATTGCGCTGGCAGCTTGAACAGGTGCGCCAGCACCACCGGAGGCCGGACAAACGCTGGCAACAGCCGACGGCGGGCCGAAAAGGCCGACTGCGGGCGTTGGCGCGGATCGTGCGGGGCGAGCAGCCTGCGGACGATCAAGACAAGCTCGCGGGTCAACTGGTGCTCCGGGCACTCATCCTGCTGTGGGGCCGGATCGCGGCGGGTGAAGCCTCCCCGGTAATCCTGGGGGCGTTGGAGCTGGCCCCGTCCGTTCGTGCCAGGCATCGGCGGGGGTGCGAGACCCTACTTGCCGAGTTGATGCACGCGGCGGATGGCCTCGCCCCGGATGCGGCTTAGCTGCCAGAGGTCGTCGGCATACTCATCCGGCGTGCGGGGGGTTCGGCGTTCCTCCCGAGCAACCTCCTCGAACTGGACCGCCAGCCGCGCGGTCGTGCTTTCGTCGGCGGGTTCCAGTTCCTCTAGGCAGTCACGGAGTTTTCTACGCATGAGTCAAGATTTGCGCCGGGAGTGTGCGCCTTGGTCACTCCCGGCATCCCCGGTAATGGATGCCAGAACGCACAGGCGGCGGGGGGCTGGTAGCCAGAATCAGTTTTCGAGCCCCAGCATGCTGAGGAATCCCGAGATACCAACGCCGCAGGGGTGCTGAAGAGATTCCCGCCGCAGGTTTTCGGCTATCTCCTGCATGGCTCTGTGGACGTGCGGGACAAGCCTGGAAGCAGGGCTTGGGACGCCCCAAGCTTCGAAAAGGGTGCTTTCCTCGCGGAGGGCTTGCACGGCCAATTCTTCCAGTCGGGAGATCAACCTACGGCTCGCGGCGTCGATGATCGGCAAGGCTTCACGCCGCGCGCGGAGGCCCGCGACTTCAAACTTTATCCGCTGTTCGTGGAAGTGGGCGCGGACGACCTCAAGCGAGCCGAGTTTTTTCAACCGTGCGAGGTTCGCCGTGGAGGGAGCCTCTTGTGCAGCGCGCTCAGCGGCCTCGTGATCGTGCCGCGCGGCTTCGTCGGAAAACTCAACCGCGGCGGCGACAAGCTCGCCCTCAAGCTCCGCCAACTCGCGGAGCCGGGCGAGGTCGGCGGGCGGCAAGATGGTTTCGAGGTCGCCTTTGATGCGCGGCAGATAATCGGCGGCGTCCACCTGTAGGAAATTCGTGTAGCAGATTTCGGGCAGGTCGGCGGGCATTCCGTTCGCGGAGTAATAGGTGGGATTCATTAGGTTAGTGGTTTAGTGTTTCGCGAGTTCCGCCAGCAACGTGTATTTGTGCTTGGCGAAAATTTCCTGCCGACGCTTTGTGTCGCCGGACTGGACGGCGCGGCGGCAGGCTTCAACCGGAGTGATCCTGACGGCGTTAAGGAGCGTGGCTTTAGGCTTTCCCTGATCCGCGCGTAATTTTTGAGTTTTAGAAAAAATCGCTCTTAAGGCTCATTTTTTTCATGAGGGGACCTCTAAAAACAGCATTTTTTCAGAGTATGGTGTTGGGAAAAACCCTGCATGGCTAATTGCAGAATAATTAAAGTCCAAACAAGTCTGCATTCAGCGGTAGGCAGGAGTCTTCGGACC
>Ga0114939_10001689_pt1 | contig 17184 bp, 13 predicted proteins | sample AshMeaCrysSpring_FD_87196 | JGI IMG/M metagenome (GOLD analysis project Ga0114939, IMG submission 87196) | Groundwater microbial communities from Big Spring, Nevada to study Microbial Dark Matter (Phase II) - Ash Meadows Crystal Spring | ecosystem: Environmental > Aquatic > Deep subsurface >... | reverse complement strand
GCCGCCATACTTCAGTAACCCGAACGAAGGGATCGAGCCGAGCAAGTCCAGCCAACCGCGCTGCTTGATAAAGTAATCAGACTTCTTGGACGCCCCTCGCAGGTTGAGGAAGAAGTCGATCAGGAAAATGATGCAGATCAGTGTGTCATATACTGAAAGCAGCTGGAAGGTTGCCTCTGATACGGGCAGCAGCATGACGACCATCACTGCCAGGGACAGGACAGTCAGGACGAGGATAAAGATGTTATAGGCGTTACTGGTCTTGCGGAGTTGACCTGTTTCCTGTGCCATGCTTACACTTCCAACAAACACGAACGATCAAATTCCAATCAAACGTTTAGCGCAGCAACCCGGGGCCGTTGCGGCGTCGCCCGATTCCGCCAACGGGTCCGGGGGGATTGGGTCCGCGGCCAACACCGCCAACGGGTCCGGGGGGATTGGGTCCGCGGCCGATACCGCCAACGGGGCCGGGGGGATTGGGCCCGCGGCCGATACCGCCAACGGGGCCGGGGGGATTGGGTCCTCTTCTACGTGCCATGACATTACCTCCAAAATATTGTGTAACCAAAGTGTTTATCGTTCGTAGTCGCGATTTCAATCGCGTTCTTCAGGGACGGCACTAAAGTGCCTACTACGAACACAAAGGTCATTGTTTATGTTTCGGTGTGCTAAATCTTAAAGTTATGATTGATCTTGCTGTTCTGCCTGTTCCGCGGCAAGTTCCTGCATGAATTGTTCAACTATTCCGGGCGCAATCTGCATGCGCTCCACAAGATGACCACCGGAATCGAGCAGCGCGCGCTGCAGATTGGCGAGCCACAGATTTTCCCACAGAAAGAGAACGGCCGCCGTGCTGTTGGGCAGTTTGTTGGCCGCGATCTGCAGATCGTCTGTGGTGAAGAGGCTGGAAACGTGTTCGCCCAGGGGGACGAACAGCTCGTGCAGTTCCGGCTCGAGGTCGTTGAGTTCAAGGGTGGCCACACTGCCGTCTTCTGCTTTGAGGATGACGACGATGTCGACAAAGCGCACAATGCCGCGCTGCGCCAGATCCACCAGCTCGGGCACGACCTTGCCGGTAGGCTCGGCGTTATCGAAGGCGATCAGGGCATACTCTAGAGGAAGGTCAAACATTATTTTTCTCCTTTGCCTGATGCCCGAAGGGTTTCTGAGAGCCCTTCGGGTATCAGTGCCGAATGTTGTACTCGTTTCTACTGCCGCGCCATGGCAATGCGAAGGGCGTGCTCCGGGTCGACCAGGTGATTCACGCTCTCGACGGCGTCGGCCGACGGCGTCGGCAATCGCGAGCTGGACGCCTCTGACCGTGCCGTTGAACGCGTTGCCCGTGGGGCCAAAGCAATGATCTCCAACTCACTTCTGTGGAGATTCTTCCGGTGGTGTGAATAGTGCTTCATCTTCTCCGATCTCCGCCGTGATCAAATCATTGAGTTTCTGGTTCATGGCCGACAATAATTGCTCATTGTACTTGGGGTGGTTCGGGTCGGCCAGATTGTCCATTTCCTCAGGGTCCAGCAACAGATCGAAGAGAGCGGTGTCGTTATCGGCCAGCAACTGCTCGACCGATGCCGGCAGGTTGTAACCACCCAAGCCGAAGTAACGGACCAGCTTGTATCGACCATCGAAAACACAGCGGAATACCTCTCGTTTCTCAAGGTCCGGCACGCCGATCTCATCCACCATGGCTTTGAACTCGTCCAAACCGCGATGGAACTCCTGGCCGGCCTGAGCGGCGGCCAGGTCGAACACCTTGGGTGCGTTGCGGCTGAACCATTCGGCGTCGACGGTGGCGATCATATCGTAGGTCAGCAGACAGCCCTTGCCGGGTTCCGCGCTGCTGCCACGCGGCCCGGTGGCCGTGGGGTTTTCCACCACGCCGGACAGGTCATGTCCCTTCAATGCGGGGTAACGCTGCCGCAGTTCACCTTCAGGCAAGCCGGCATAAGCCAGGATGGTGGGAACCAGGTCGAGATGAGACCCGACCGCATCCGTCCTGACGCCACCGGGGCGACGCGGGTCGACGATCACCAAAGGCACGTTGACCGTTTCCTTGAATGCCACGCTGCCTTTTTGGCGCAGGTGATGGGCGGCGCCCATCTCGCCGTGATCGGAAACAAAAATGATGACCGTGTTATCAGCCTGGCCGGTCGCTTCCAGGGCATCCAGCACCGCCCCGATGTGCCGGTCTACGTCGAGCATGCAGTTAAGATAATAGTTGACATGGTTGTGCCACATATCCCGGCGATCCATCGGAATCCGGCCATAGTACACGTCGCACAGGCGCTTGTAATTGCGGACGGCCGGCGGCTGCCCCTCCAGGTCGTCGAAGAAGGAGGCCGGCAAGGTCGTCGGCCATTTCTGGTTGTAAAGTGGCGTATCGGGCGCGTCAAAGATCGGGAACGTTCCCTTGACCTGGACCATCTCTTCCGCGTCCGTATCGAAATACATGACATCGTGAGGGTTGACGAAGTTCACGGTCATGAACCAGGGTTTAGCGGCGGCCACTTCTGGCGCGCGCTTCGTCAGCCAGTCGACGGCCTCATCCGCAATCTTCGGATCTTTTAGAGCCCCATCCAGCGGGCCGCCTTGCACATCGCCCCAATCCTGGTACTCGGCGAAGCCGTAGGGCTCCATCGCTTCGCGGGTATCCCCCTCCGGGAACTCGGAGAGATGCCACTTGCCTTTATAGACGGTGTAGTAGCCCAGATCGCGCAGCATATGGCCGATGGTGGGCAAGGTTTTCGGATCGGCCTTCATATCATCGATCCAGGCGAAGTTGGTATTGTCAAACATACGCGTATGCGGCGTATGCCGGCCGGTGTACATCACCGAGCGGGAAGGGGTGCAGACGGTGGTGGTGGCATGGTGATTGTCAAAGGTCACCCCCCGGACATAAAGACGATCCCGGTTGGGTAGGACAAAACCCGTCGGCACAGGCTGGTGGGCATATTCCTGATCAGTCACAATCATCAGGATATTGGGTTGAGTGGTCATAGTTATTCTCCTAGTGTTGGATTCGTCGATAACAGGCGACTTCCTGATTTACTGCCGCGCCATGGCGACCTTCATATCGGCTTCTGTATCCGGTATCAGTTCACCGGAGACATCGATGGTGACGCGCTTGATCTTTCCGGTGAAGGCAAATCGACCGCTATACTCTTCCGGCGCGGCCGGATCGCCGGCGTCATAGCCGCAGGAAAGACCCTGCGTCCCAAACATGAACAGAATCGAGTAGGGCATTTCGATGTCGGCCACCAGCTTGCGGTTGATGTAGAGCTGGCCGCGTGCCGGCACCCCGTACCCCTCGGCCGGGTTGGGCTTGCCCGTCGGCTCGAATTCGTAGCGCAGTTCGACTTCACCCTCCGGGATCGTCTCGTTGGAGTGCAGCCAGAACTTGTCGCGGCCGATGAAGTTGTACAGGAAGTGGAGTCTCTGGTCCTTGACAAAAAAGACATAGCCACCGGTGCGGCCGCCCTGGGCCAGCAGGACGCCTTCCGCGCCGCCCGGCGTGATCACCACGTCAGCGGTGATGCTCCACGGCCGGTTATACAGCTTGGGTGTGGCCGCGAAGGGGACCGACGACCCACCCGCGTAGAGGATGACCTTATCCCTCGGCTTGGCGATGGTCGGGCGCTCCACGACGAGCCGGCTGCGGACGTCGCCGTCGATCGGGAGCACGTTGTACTTGCCCGCCTCGGCCCACCAGCGGCCGATCATTTCGATCAGTTTGTCGCGGCGCTCGCCGGCCAGGTTGTGGCATTCGGAATAATCTTCGTCCACGTGGTACAACTCCCAGTCGTGGGTCTCGATGTCCACCAGCACATCGTTGGGGATAGCCATGCCGAACGCACGCCCTTTCTTGGCCGCCTCGGTAAAGCTCGGCCCCGGCCACGGGCAGACCGCCCGCCAGCCGTCGTGGTAGATCGAGCGGTGGCCGAACATCTCGAAGTATTGGGTGTGGTGGTTGCTGGGCGCGGCGGCATCATTAAAGGTGTGGGCGAAGCTCACGCCGTCGATGGGCGCCTGGGTGACGCCGCGGATACTCTCCGGCGCATCGATACCCAGGGACTCCAAAACGGTCGGGACGAAGTCGATGATGTGGCCGTAGTGCGACCGAATCTCGCCGCGCGCCTGGATGCCCTTGGGCCACGACACGATGCACGGGTCGGTGGTGCCGCCCCGGTAGGTCTCGCGCTTCCAGCGGCGGAAGGGGGTGTTGCCGGCGTTGGTCCAGCCCCAGGCGTAGTGGTTGAGGGTCTCGACGCCACCCAACTGGTCGATCATCTTGAGGTTGTCTGCCAGTGACTCCTTCACGTTGTTGAAGAAGAACATCTCGTTGAGCGAACCCACCGGCCCACCCTCGGAGCTGGCGCCGTTATCCGAGATAACGATGATCAGCGTGTTGTCCAGCTCGCCGATCTCTCTCAGAAAATCGAGGATACGCCCGAAGTGGTGGTCGGTGAAGCTCATGAATCCGGCATAGACTTCCATCATGCGCGCATAGAGTCGCTTCTCATCAGCCGATAGCGTATCCCACACGGGCACATCGGGATCGTGGGCCGATAGTTCGGTGCCGGGCGGGATGATGCCCATGTCGAGCTGGCGCTGGTGGACGATCTCGCGATACTTGTCCCAGCCCATATCGAACTTGCCCTTGTACTTGTCCGCCCACTCCTGGGGCACGTGGTGCGGCGCGTGGCCGGCGCCCGTGGCGTAATACAGGAAAAACGGCTTGTCCGGCGCGTTGACCTGCGAATCCTGGATGAACTCGATGGCCTTATCGGCCAGGTCCGCGCTCAGGTGGTAGCCCTCCTCCGGCTGCTTGGGCTGCTCGACCTCGTGGTTGTCGTAGACCAGCTCGGGGTACCACTGGTGGGTTTCGCCGCCCAGGAAGCCGTAGTAGCGCTCGAAGCCGCGGCCGAGCGGCCAGCGGTCGTAGGGGCCGGCCGGCGTGGTGTGTTCCGGCGGCGTCAGGTGCCACTTGCCGATGCAGAAGGTGTTGTAACCTTGCTGCAACAGCATCTCGCTGATCATGCCACGGTCGAAGGGCAGGATGCCGTTGTAGCCGGGATAACCGGTGGAGGTCTCGGTGATCGATGCCAGGCCGATCGAGTGGTGGTTGCGCCCGGTCAGGATGCAGCCGCGCGACGGCGAGCACAACGCGGTGGTGTGCATGTTGGTGTAGCGCAGGCCGTTGTCGGCCAGGCTGTCGATGACCGGTGTCTCGACCAGACCGCCAAAGCTTGACAACTGCCCGTAGCCGACATCGTCGAGCACGAAGAAGAGCACGTTAGGCGCGCCCTCCGGGGGTCGCTGCGGCTCCGGCCAGGCCGGCGATGACTCTTCGGTCGTCCGGCCGATGACACCGGTGAAGGGCGTCCCGTCTTTGTAAGTCTTGATTGCCATGAAATTTCTCCTTTAAAAACGGCCCCGATGGGCATGGTACTCATAAGAATGCTCGAGACGGTGTGACCCTGGCCTCGGCGACACCGGGAGAGGGGAGTGGGGGGCGGGGCGGCTTTACGACCAGCCCTGGCACCACAACGGATCAACTTTCCCGATTCAACCTGCGGCAACAATTGCCGGACAACGAAGCCTGATCGACCTATTAACCGAGCAGCTTCGCCTTCTCGGCCGCGAATTCCTCTTCGGTCAGAATGCCCTGCGCCTTAAGCTTCATACCTCCAAAATATTCTGACCAATCTCTATCTAAAAGCGGACGAACATTACACCTTATCACCGATTGGTTAAGCTGTCCACGCCATCGGAATCATGGGGTTGCGTTTCAGCCTTTGGACTAAGGGAGTCTTTGACTTTGCTAAGAAGTCCGGAGGCCTCTTTTCTCGCTTGCTGTCGTTCCTCCTTTTTGTGCTCGCCGGTATAGCGCATCAAAATAGCCATCGTGCGCGTGGCGTCGAAGTTTTCCATAATCGTCAATACGAGGACCGTCAGCGGCACCGCCAGGATAGCACCCATCCCGCCCAACAGGAAGCCCCAAACAAACAGACCGACAAACACCACCAATGGGTTGATCTTAAGCCCCTGGCCCATGATCTTGGGCTGGATGAAGTTCTGGATGCCGCCGTTGATCACCACGTAACCGACGAGGACTACCAGGGCTGTGCCCAGGCCATATTGGGCGTAAGCCATGAGAAGCGGCGGGATCAGGGCGATGATAAAACCGATCGACGGGATATAACCCATGAACCAGGCCAGCAACCCCCACAAGAGGGCGTAATCCACGCCAATAATCAGGAGGAATATCGTATCGACGAAACCCACTAGAAAGTTGATGCCGGTCAGAATGGTCATGTAGTGGCGGATATCGGCCGTCAGGGTGCTGATCCGGTCCACAATCGACATTCGGGGATCGAGGCCCAGTCGCTCGGCGCTGGGCAGCGAGATGGCGGCGCTGATCATGAAGAAGAAGATGAACAGGGCGATTCCGAATTGAACCAGGATCTCCACCACGGCCGAAATCACACCTTGCGCGATCGGCCCCAACTCGCCGCTGAATTGACTGGCGGAGACAAACGCTTTCGAACCCGTTATCTCCGGCGGCAGTTGCTGGGTCGCCGTCGCCGCGGCGTCGGCCATGTACGCCGGCAATTCGACGGCCAGCTTGGTCACCGAAAAGAAGACGGTCAGGATCACCAGCGCCAGCACCAGCACCACAACCAGGATGGTCAGCACCAGCGCCAGCCAGCCCGGCATGCCGCGGTGGGCCAGGCGGCCAGGGATGGGCAGCACGGTGATGGTGATCACGACCGCCAGCAGGATCGGGTTGATGATCGATGCAGCCGCGCGAATGCCGATCAGAATCAGGACGATGCTGCCCAGGCTGACGAGATAGATTGGCAGACGGCCGGAGTACTTGCTCATGTCTTCACATTTTTCTCTTGAATGGCTTTTTGGTCGTCGCCGGTTGGGTAGCGAGGCTCATTGGAAACCTGACAGGTCTCCAAGACCTGTCAGGTTTACGTATCATCAGCCTACGGCGCCGCGCCGCCGTTGCTAAACAGCATCTTTTCCGCGCCACCGGCCGTCTGCAACACCAGGCCACCCGCACCGTCCGGACCGCCGGCGGCGACTTCATCCAGCAGGTTCAGGAATTGCTGGTCCATAGAACCCTGGTCGCAGGCCGCCATGACATCCGGCGTCACGCTGATCGTAAAGCCGCCGTCTTGCGAATAGGTTCCGGAGAACGTATTACAATCGGCCTGGCCGGTCGTTGTTCCGTCGGGGTTAAAGACAATCGTGTACTTGTTGGGATCGTCCACTCTGGTGGAGGTGCCTGTGGTCACGTCTTCATACGTTTGCCACTTCCAGAGAATGCCGGTGATCTCCGAGCCGGCGCTGGTTGAACCGGAGCCGGTTGAATCGGAAGCCGGCGGCGGAATGACCGGCACATTGTCGGTATTAAACGCCCGAACAAACGAGGCCGATATCCAACCTTGATTGTTAACTGCCCCCTGCACGGGGATGACCCACCAGGCGCTGTCGGCGCTGCGTCCCACGATGGCAGTCTGGTCGCCTAGGGCGAGGGTACCGATGGCCTCGTATTCTTCACTGGGACCACTGCGGATGTTGAGGCCAGCCGGAGCCGTAACGATGGCATAGGGGATAGTCGGGGCATCTGACCCGTTCGTCCCCCCCAACCCGCTACAGGCCGACAGCAAGAGCATTAGCAGCCCTAGCCCAATCATGATTGAAACATATTTACCTTTCACTTTGTTCAACTCCCTTCTCGTTATTATTTGTTGGCAAACCTGACAGGTCTCCAAGACCTGCCAGGCTTACTTCGCTTCAAAATGGCGTACCGCTAAATCGACCGTCGGGAAAATGTTCTCTTCGCCAATAGCCTCAACCAGACCGGTCTGGCGCCCAGCCTCAAGGACGGGCGCGTGGACCTCGGCGAAGTACACGTCGATGCCGTTCCCGCGCAGTTCTTTCAGCATACTCTCGATGACTTCCGTGCTGGTCAGATCGATCTCGTCCCAGGCAGCCGCGTCCATGATCACCGCCCGCGGCGGCGACGGCATTTCAGCGATCATCTCTTTCACCCGCTCCCGGACCGTGAGCGCGTTGGCATAATATAGCTGACCATCGACGCGTACGATCAGCACCCCCGGCACGGCGATATTTTCAGGGTGCCGGCCAATGTCGGAATATGCGCCCGGCGCGTCGGGAACGCGACCCAGCGAAGACACATGCGGCCGGCTCGACCGATAGACCACGAACAGCAGCGAGGCGACGACGCCGATGACCATGCCTTGCAGGACATCGATGAACACCACGCCGGCCAGCGCCAGGACGCCAAACCAGAACTCCACCGGCGCTGCCTGGCGAACCTTTTGCAGCTTGCGCGAGGCGATGATGTGCCAGACGGCGTGGATGATCAGCGCCCCCAGCACGGCTTCGGGCAGCGTTTTGAATAAGGGCGTGAGGAACAATACGGTGATGATGGCTGCGACCCAGGTAACCAGATTTGTCATCTGGCTGCGAGCGCCCGCGCCTTCCTTGACGGCTGAGGCCGACATACTGCCCGCGGCGAGCATGCCGCCGAACAACGCGCTGACTATATTGGCCACGGCGTGGGCGTTCAATTCCTGGTTCGCGTCCACCTCGTAGCCGTGTTTCTCGGCGAACTCGTGGGCCACGCCCAGCGCTTCGCTATAGGCCACCAGCAACACGCCGATGGCCGGCAGCACCATACCTAAATAAGTTGTGAGCGGCACCACCGGAAATGAGAGCGCGGGCAACCCTTGCGGCAGCGTGCCGACGATCTCCACGCCGTAGTTGCCGTTCAGGTCCAACGCCGCGCTCAGGGCGATGGCGCCGAACAGCACCAGCAGCCCGGCCGGTAGTTTCCTATTAATACGCGGCAGCAGGAACAGCAGCGCCAGCGCCACGGCGCCGACGGCAAAGGCGACCATGTTGGCCTCGGGCAGCTCGCGGATAATGCCCAGTAATTTCTCAATGGTGTTGCCTTCGGGTTTTTCCACGCCGAAGAGCTTGTTGAGCTGTCCCACGGCCACAAAGATCGCCAGGCCGGTCACAAAGCCGTCCATCACCGGTTTGGACAGGAACTGGGTGATGAAGCCCAGTCGCGCCAGTCCGGCAGCCAGAAAGACCAGGCCGGTGACCAGGACGAAGGCCGAGGCGTATACCTGGTAACTCTGCGGATCGGCGGCGACGTCGGCCGCCGACGCCACCAGCGCCGCCGCGACAGCCGAAGCCAGCAGCGCGGCCGTGGCCGAGGTGGCTTGGACCACGAGGTGGCGTGACGTGCCCAGGATGGCATAAATGAGCAGCGCGGCCAGCAGCGTGTAGAGGCCCGCCTGCGGCGGCAGGCCGGCGATGCCGGCATAGGCCATCGCTTCCGGCACTACCAACCCCCAGAGGGTAAGCCCGGCGACAATGTCGACGGCCAGCCAGGAACGGTCGTAATGGGGCAGCCAGGAAAGGATAGGGATGAAGCGCCTGATGCCGGTTGGGGCTTCGGTCTTAAGTGTATCTGTCGTCATCGCGTTTGGTCTATCCTGGAATAACTCTGATTCAACGGTGATAGGCTCGATGAATCAGCTGAAACCGGCAAGTTCAGGAATGAAACGACGAGCCCCTCGGCTCGCTCTTGAAGAATGATCCGACCCGGCTCGGCGTCCTATTCAGGTATTCCGGGACAACAGAGCCAAGTCGGATCATTGCTACGCCGGTTATCTTACCCAGCCAGCAGCTTCTGCTTGGCGATGGCGAATTCCTCGTCGTTCAGCACGCCGGCATTGTGCATCTGCGCCAACTGCTCCAGCTGGGCCATCATGTCAGAGCCGGCCGCCTGAGGCGCGGGCGCGGCCTCCGGGGCGGGCATATACACCACCTGTTGCGGTGGCGGCGCAGCCTGCTGGGCGTACATCTGTTGTTGTTCGTAGTCCTGCTGCGCGTACTTCTGCTCTTGGTGATGCCTGACGGCACCGGCCGTCCCAGCCACCACCGCGGTCGTGGCCGCGACACCCGCGGCACGAACAAGAGGTCTTGGTCGTCTTCGTAACATAGGATCCTCCAAAAAATTATTCCGGCGCCTTCTCCGCCCGGAAGTGATATGAAATCAGATTCTTACCCTTAGGAGGTGGCCAGCGCGACGATATCGTTCAGCGCTTCTTCCACGATCTCACCCGGGATACGCTCAAACAACAACACCCGGCTGTGGGCATCTTGCATGGCTTGCTGGGTCTTCTTCGCCCACACATTCTCGATCAGCAACAGGCCGGCGGTGCTGTTGTCGGCCAGTTGCCCGGCGATCATGTCGATGTCGTGCTCCGTGATCATCTGGTTGGCTTCGACCTTCAACGGATTAAGCAGTTCGATGCTCCCCGGCTCCAGCTCGCGCAACTCGCGCACGGTCACCTTGCCGTCATCCTTCCTGATGATGACCAGATCGATAATGCGGATGATTTCCTTGTCGACCAGTTCGAACAGGTCGGGCAGGATCTCGCCTTTAAACCGGTTGCCGGGGAACTCCAGGGCAATAAAATCTACAGGTCCTAGTGTCATTGAATCTCTCCTTGGTAGATGCTCTACCGATTGAACGAATAGATGTAGCTCAACAATCGTGTTGACCACGCCGGCCAGGGCCCCTTGATCAGCCAGCTCGCCTTCCAAGGTGGTCGCGATCCGCTTCGATTCGTCTGTGGTTTCCGATATGACCATATCTTCCAGGCGTTCGCGCCATCTGGTCGGGATGCGACCGAGCACACGGATCCGGTAGGTCATGGGGCGATCAAATCCTGAACTGCTCGGTGGCAGCGTGGTATTCATGGCATCAGAATAGCACAACTTCCGAAGTGGTTATACAACCAAAAAGATGTAGAAAGGTTGATGGGTGAGGGTAACCACACCGTAACATAAAGAATTCATGTTCGTAGTAGTAGGGGCCAGGCAGCCGGGAAAGTTGTGGCCGGATAACCTGAGCCTGCCTCTCCCGGCTGCCTGGCCCTCTGCGCTGACCAGGGCCGGGCAACGGCGAGACAAGTTTATTCTGCATGGCGTCAATGATTTCGCCGTTGCCCGGCCCCTACAACACCTCATTAATTTGTTAGTCTCCAACAATCGCCCACAACGAACGGGGTTCGATTTTTTCTGTTACAGTCTAGTAACCACGCCAATACACAAAGAATCCGGGTCGCCGGTGACAATCCTGACGGGTCTACGCGGCAGTTGCCGGCTATTAAGTTGCGGAGTAGAAATGGATATCTACCAGTCGGGGATCAGCTTTGGGAAAAGAACCCAAGTTCTTCGGCTTTGAGCACGGCGTCCCAACGCCGGTTGACTCCCAGCTTGCCGTAGATCTCGTTTGTATAACGTTTCACAGTCGTTGGCGAAAGACTCAACTCCAGGGCGATTTCCTTGTTGCTCAGTCGCTTGCGCAAAAGTGACAGAACTTCGAGTTCGCGGTTCGTAAGGGGTTCGATCAGCATGGAATTGGTAAGGCGAATTCTGGACCAGAAAATGTCAGGCTCGCTACCATTCGAAGTTTCCGGAGAATGCTTAGGAAATCCCGCCAGGATGTGGCTGATGAACCCAACGGCGATACCTTTATTGGCCAGGCTTTGCAGCATGGTCTGCATGGGCGGCCCCAAATCGACGAAGACCCGAATGAAGCCACCGGGCTGTGCGAGTTCGACCGCCCGCTGCAGCGCAGCCAACGCCTCGACACTCTTTTCTTGCTTTTCGAGCGCCATAGCGCGCAAGGCCTGGGTTTCAACTTGAGAGCAGACGTTGAAGGAGCGTTCGGCCAATGATTGCAGTGTATCGAGGATGTCGAGCGCCGATCGGATGTCCGCGTCGGCCCCTCTTTCCAGGAGGATCCAGGCTTTCGCCAGATGCGGGGATTGGAGCCAGAGTAACGACTGGCCTGTTATCGGCGCATTGAAACCATCTGCCCAGAGAAAGGCAGCTTCAGCATCACCTTGCCTTAACACCAGCTGCGCGCGCAAGGACCGCGCATCCGCCCCGTCCTGCCCCAGGCGGTCCACGTCGAGCCGGCTAAGGATATCCATGATCGGCCATGCCGCGGAGATCTCTGCTCTGGCGGCGTACACCCGCGCCAGGCCGATCATGCCGTTTCGCGCGTTCTGCGTGTGGACAATGAGACGTTTGCCCACAAGCTCATCAAAATGCTTTTCGGCCGCGTCCAATTCGTTACGGTAGTAGTGCAGGACCCCCAGTAAGTAATGCCCATGGCCCATCGAAACCGGCATCCTGCCCGAGATCGCATGCTCGAGCAACGTCTCCGCCAGGAGCCGGCCCTGCTCCAGATCGCCCAACTCGATCGAGATAAAGGCCGCCGAAAACAGAAGGCGCAGCGCGTAGGCGTCGCTTTTTTCGGACAGCGACTCGTAATCGTCGACGAGCGTTCGCCGGGCGGCATCGCCCTGGCCCAGGGCACGCATTCCGAATCCCCAGTAGCTTGAAGCCACCCCACGAACCGTCCGCCACTCTTTAGGGAGCAATGCCAGCGCTTCTTCGCCGGCGGCAACAGCGCGGTCCGCCTGGCCGCTGCTGAACGCTTGTATGGCTCTCATTGAGGCGACGATGCCGCGTAACACCGGCAAATCCTGCGGGACACCCACCAATGATGGCTCGGACTCATCTGTTCTTTCCAGCAGCGCCTCGATCTGGTCCAGCAACTTCCATACGGCGGGGAGTTGCCAGGATAACTGTAGCACGATGGCCTGGAGAATCAACAGCCACGGTTGACGCTGGATGTACGCATCGGGAAACAGGCGCAGCCACCGCTCCAACGTGGTCCGATCATCGGCGTTGAGCGCATTGCAAAGCCCTGTTGCCACCAGTTGCGTGGCCAGATTCAGGTCGTTAATGGCCAGCGCGTGGCGCAGGGCTTCTTCGACAAAGCCCTGTTCGGCGAACCAAGCGGCGGCCCGGCGGTGAAGCCCGGCCACCTGTTCCGGGCTCGCTTCCGCCGTCAACCGGCGCTGTAGTAGATCCTGGAACAGGTGATGATAGCGGTGCCATTGCCTGCTGTTGTCCAGAGGAATGACGAAGAGATTTGACTGTTCCAGGTACTGAATGTAGCCGGCGGCTTCACCCGGCTGAAGTTCGCTGTCGCCAGCAAGTATGCTCTCGCACAGCGGCGCGCAAAACCGGTCCAGAATGGAGGTCACCAGCAGGAATCTCAGGATCGCCGGCGGCTGGTTGGCCAGAACTTCATCCATCAAGTAGTCGGCAATCTCCAAATGGCTGCCGGACAGGTTCAGCAGCTCGCTTTCCGCGTCGCTCCCGCTGCCCAGTGAAAGGGTCGCCAGGCGCAACCCGGCAATCCAGCCCTCAATCCTCTCATCGATGAAGCTTAGCGTGGCTGGGCTGAGGGGCGAAGGCAACGCATTGCTCAGGAATGCGGCCGATTCATCCGGCGAGAAACGCAAATCGCGCGTCCGGATCTCGGTAAGCTGATCGGTTCCACGGAGTTTTCCCAGCGGCAGTGGCGGATTACTCCGTGAAATCAGCACCATGTGCAGGTGCTGCGGCCAGTGGCGAAGCATTTCGCTCAGAAAATCATGCACCTCGGTGTTACGAATGGCATAGTAGTCATCCAATACAAGGACGAAGCGCGCCGGCAATTGCTCGATGTCGTTGCTGAGGGCGACGACGAAAGATAGAACAGGTACCGGTTGCGATGCCTGGAGCAACGCCAATGTTTCGGGGCATGAATCGGGAAATAACGTTTCAATCGCGGCGACGAGGTATCGCAGAAAAACCACCAGGTCACTATCGTTTTCGTCCAGCGACAGCCACGCCGCGGGGACGGGCGGGGTTACACCCTCCGTCAGGCTCTCGACCCAAGAGCTGACAAGGGTGGTCTTTCCGAATCCGGCCGGCGCGATAACGATGGTCAGCGGTCTTCGGATGCCGGTATTAAGCAACCTCACCAATCGATGACGGTCGATGAAGTTTCTGGTAATGCCCGGCTTGTTTAGCTTGGTCTTTAAGAGACCCTTGTACAGGTCACTCTGCTTGATCATTAAGAAAAGGACTGTTTAACACACTGTAACCCCAATAATCACCACCTGTTCGTCGCGGGCAATTCAGTGCCGCCTCCGGGAAACGTGGTTGAAATCGCTTATACGAACCTTAAATCCTTTTGTTACAGTGTTCTTAGAAATATCGATGCATACCCGCACCATTTAATTGGTGCCTTTGGTCTAGACATCGCCTGCCTGATTCCCCTGGATGATGGATAGGGATTAGGGAGAATCACTCAGAATTATATCATGATCGGCGGGAATGCTCGATAACACGGATTGTCTTATCATCAATGTTACCGTGGTGGGTTGGACGAATGGCAGCAGAAGATGAGCAAGCGCAGTCGAGAGGAGGTAGTGAAACGGGTCGCGAGATCTGAAACCGGATTTAGCCGCACGTCACGTTTCCCTTATCGGAAGCAGGTTTGCGGCTATGCATTTGTTGGGATTGACTCACACGTCGAGCGTGTTCCGTAGCGTTTCCAGTTCTTCACCCGTGGGAATCCATACCCGCGCCGGATCGAGATCGTAGGACCAGGGCGCGGAGTTCTTCCAGCCGTTCTTCATCCGCTTGCCGTGGAAGACGCTTTCAGGATCATCGACTGTGTCGCCTTCGAAGCCATCGATAATGTTATACAGGTTGGTATAGCCCGCTTTGGCCAGCATATTGATGGCGAAGGCGCTGCGGCCGCCGGAACGGCACATGGCTACGATGGTGTCGTCGGGGGCGAACACCGCCTTGACATGGTCGATGAAATCGGGATTGATCTCGAAGCCGTACTTCCGCCGGTCCGCGTGCCATTCGTACTTGGGAAAGGCCACCGGGATATTGACCGCCATATCCGCGTGGCCGATGAAAACGTATTCTTCGACCATACGCACATCGAGGACCTTAACCCGCTCGGGGTCGGCCCGCCACATCTCGTGGGATTCTTTGGCCGTCACGTAAAGACCGAGGGTAGTTTGCTTGCCCTGAGGCACCTGAATGCCCTCGTGGATGATTGTTGCTTCGTTGGTAGTCATGGAAACCTTCTCCCTCTTCGAAAAACAATGGTTGATAACCGGTTCAAGCTGGTAAGGCTCAGGCAAGTTAAGCCATCTCCACACAGATTGTTATTGGCAATCATTTAGCATGGTGATCGCAAATGCTTGAATCGATCCCTAAGATGACTGGGCAGCGCCGCCACCCAGTCAACTCACCAGGTCTTTCCTATCCAAGCCGGGCCGTCATCGCCTCTTCCAACGTGGTCGCCTGAGGTAGCCGCGCCATGCTGCGCTTCTTCCATTCTTCCTCGATCAGTTCCGACGCCGCCTTCTCGAGGAATTCCGGCGCAGCCCACTCATACACATCGAAGTCATTCTCGATGTAGCCGTGACTCAGCATGAAGTCCTTGTTGATTTGCAAGGTTTCCAGGTTGTAGGGCGACAGACTCGGCACCATGTCGACGTTCTGGATGCCATGGTAGGTGTCCTCGACGTCCAGATAGTAGGTTTGTTTGTCCAGGATCGCCGCCGCGGCGTGCTTGTGCTCGTTGGCCCAGCGCCCCACCTTGATGAGGCCTTTCAACAGGGCGACAATCAATTCAGGATGCTCTTCGCACGCCACCGCGCTGACCGTGCAAGTGGCTGGAACGTTAGCCCCCTGAAGGGTCCAGTCCGGATAGTTGGCCAGGTTTTCGATGGCTTTGAGCTTACCTGTTTGCTCCTGGATGTGTTGGAAGACTGTGCTTTGCGAATAGATCGCGTCGACCGTGCCATTGAGCAGCGCCGTCTCCAATGGACGGAAGGCTAGGTCGTGTTTGTGGTCGCGCTTCAACCACAGCTCCGAGGGGTTCTCCATCGGGGTCAACATCGCGGGGTTATCATACCAGTCGTCCGGGTACGGGAACTCCACGATCTCCACGTCAGCCATCGTCATATCGTTCAGCATTAACATCAGCTCGATGCCCTGATGTTCCTGAACGCGCCACCAGTCGTTCTTGATGACGTTCAAGCTCTTGGAGAGGCCGATCTTCTTGCCCTTCAGATCCTTCATGCGATAGAAAGGATCGCGGGCGCGCACCAGCATGACGCCGCCTTCATAGACGTGTGTCGTCCCGATGAGGCGGGTACGGCGGATATCGGCCTGGACATGGATGGCCGGGAAGCAGCCGCCATAGCGCATCAGGTTGTCGAGGTTGTGGACGTAATGGGGATACCAGTCATTCTCGCGGGTGGAGCGCAGGAATTTGTAGGCGATGCCGATCTTCTTGAACTCCTCCTTCACCCAGCCGATCTCCTGGTCAATGTTGCTGGGCGACACCAGAGGACAGTTGGTGTAGTAGAACTCGTTCCAGTCCACATCGACGGAACGCATGGTCTTACCTTTGATTGTCATCGTGCTCATGGCTTGTTTCTCCTATGTTGAATTTCCTCTTAAAACTTCTTGTTAGACACTTGGCCAGTGTGCATGGCGGTTGAATTCCAACCAGGCCCGGCCACATCGATCATCATGGTACCAATTCACCCCAGCTAGGTCCGCGTTCATTAACTGGCGCGGTGGGTTGGTTGGATCAGTTGGGTCTTTATATGCTCATTAGCTCACATCATTCTGCTCTCTCGCCTCCGGATTCACCGGCCAAGTCTGGCTTGAAGGGGAGTGCGCCGATATCTTCTCGATGCTAATGAGCGTCACATGCAATTCGTAAAGGGAAAGCAGGACGCCGGCCAGTGCCGACTGATCCGCCAGTTCACCGGCTAATAAGGAAATCACCGCGCCATCATCACTGACTTCCCGGCTGATCGTCATTCCCTCCAAACGATCCGACAGATCAAAGGCCAGCGTTCCTTGAACGGCTATCCGGTAGGCTGCTGGACCATCAAATGCGGACCAATCGGGTGGTGTCACATTCATGGTAAAAGCTTATTACACCAGCGCGTGCCGATATACTACCCCGGGGGTGTAGCTAGGGGTGTAGAAAGAAGAGATCTGGTTATCCCGGACTGGGGAGGGATACGGAGAGAGGGGTGTTACCGCGGGGGCAATATGGACTGACCCTAAAAAAGTAGACACCAAGTTAAGGTGAATTGTACATAGCCTCATAGGCTACCGGCGAATGATAGCCAATCGCTGAATGCAGTCGCACCGGGT
>Ga0114939_10001688_pt1 | contig 17185 bp, 16 predicted proteins | sample AshMeaCrysSpring_FD_87196 | JGI IMG/M metagenome (GOLD analysis project Ga0114939, IMG submission 87196) | Groundwater microbial communities from Big Spring, Nevada to study Microbial Dark Matter (Phase II) - Ash Meadows Crystal Spring | ecosystem: Environmental > Aquatic > Deep subsurface >... | reverse complement strand
TAGAATCGCACTCTCGTTGGAATCGACACGGCTTGCCGCGCCTCGATGGCGCGCCCGAACGCTACGGGTTGCGTCGACGCTTCTGATACCTGTCCTCTGATTCCTGATGCCTGAGATACGTACCCGCTTCGCGCCCAGTCCGACCGGCTTCATCCACCTCGGCAACATCCGCTCGGCGCTGTTTCCCTGGGCGTTCGCGCGCCACCACGGCGGGGCGTTCATCCTGCGCATCGAGGATACGGACACCGAGCGCTCCACGCCCGAGGCGACGCGCGCGATCGTCGAGGCGATGGACTGGCTGGGGCTAGGCTACGACGAGGGCCCCTACTACCAGATGCAGCGCATGGACCGCTACCGTGCGGTGATCGCCGACATGCTGGCGCGCGGCCTCGCCTACCGCTGCTACATGCCGCAGGCCGAGCTCGACGCCCTGCGCGAGGCGCAGCAGGCGCGCGGCGAGAAGCCGCGCTATGACGGCCGCTGGCGGCCGGAGCGCGCGCAGGCGCAGGGCCTCGCGCCGCCGCCCGGCGCCGCGCCGGTGGTGCGCTTTCGCAATCCCGACGACGGCGCCGTGCGCTGGGACGACGCGGTGAAGGGCACGATCGAGATCGCCAACGCCGAGCTCGACGACCTCGTGATCGCGCGGGCCGACGGCACGCCGACCTACAACTTCTGCGTCGTCGTCGACGACGTCGACATGCGCATCACCCACGTGATCCGCGGCGACGACCACGTCAACAACACGCCGCGGCAGATCAACATCATGCGGGCGCTCGGGGCGGCGCCTCCGGTCTACGCCCACCTGCCGACGGTGCTCACGCCCGAGGGCGACAAGCTGTCGAAGCGCCACGGCGCGAAGAGCGTTCTGCAGTACCGCGACGAGGGCTACCTGCCCGAGGCGGTGGTCAACTACCTCGCGCGTCTCGGCTGGTCGCACGGCGACGACGAGATCTTCACGCGCGACGAGCTCGTCGGCTGGTTCGACCTCGACGGCCTGTCCTCGTCGCCCGGGCGGTTCGATCCGGCGAAGCTCGCCTGGGTGAACCAGGAGCACTTGAAGCGCCTGCCGGCCGACGTGCTCGGCGCGCGCATCGTGCCGTTCCTCGAGCGCGCGGGGCTGGACCCCCGCGCCGGCCCGCCGCCGGCCGACGTCGCGGCGCTGCTGCGCGACCGCGTGGCGACGCTCGTCGAGATGGCCGACGCCGCCCGTTACTTCTACGCGGCGCCGCGTCCGGACGCCGAATTCGTCGCGCAGCACGTCCCCGAGGCAAGCCGCCCGGCGCTCGCGGAAATCCAAGGGCGGCTCGCCGACGTGCCGTGGACGCGGGAGGCGATCGCGGCGCTGCTCAAGGCGACCGCAGCCGCGTCCGGTCTCAAGGCGCCGCAGGTGATGATGCCGCTGCGCGCCCTGGTCGCTGGCACGCTGCAGACGCCCGCGATCGACGCCGTGCTCGCGCTGGTCGGGCGCGAGGCGGTTCGCGCGCGCATCGCTGCCGGCCTCGGGCTGTAGCCGGACCGGCGCACCGGCGCCGCGCGCGGATCCTTGCCTGTCCGGGCGCCCGCGGGCGCGCGGCCACGTGTAGCGGCCGTGGCAGGCGGGCGCGCGCACCTTTCCGGTAGAATGGCGATTTCCAAGAGAACTTGTCCGCCATGACCAAGTTCGTCTTCGTGACCGGCGGGGTCGTGTCCTCGCTCGGCAAGGGGATCGCCGCCGCCTCGCTCTCCGCGATCCTCGCGACGCGGGGCGTTCGCGTCACCAACCTCAAGCTCGACCCCTACATCAACGTCGATCCGGGCACGATGTCGCCGTTCCAGCACGGCGAGGTGTTCGTGACCGACGACGGCGCCGAGACCGACCTCGACCTCGGCCACTACGAGCGCTTCACCGACGTGCGGATGGGGAAGCGCAACAACTTCACCACCGGCCAGATCTACGACAGCGTGATCCGCAAGGAGCGCCGCGGCGACTACCTCGGCGGCACGGTGCAGGTGATCCCGCACATCACCGACGAGATCAAGGCGTGGATCGCCGCGGGCGCCGGCGACGCCGAGGTCGCGGTGGTGGAAGTCGGCGGCACGGTCGGCGACATCGAGTCGCTGCCGTTCCTCGAGGCCATCCGCCAGATGGGCATCACGCTGGGCCGCGAGAACGTCTGCTACATCCACCTGACGCTCGTGCCGTTCATCGCCGCCGCGGGCGAGATGAAGACCAAGCCGACGCAGCACTCGGTGAAGGAGTTGCGCGAGATCGGCATCCAGCCCGACGTGGTGCTGTGCCGCGCCGACCGCCCGCTGCCGGACGGCGACCGCCGCAAGATCGCGCTGTTCACCAACGTCCCGCCCGAGGCCGTCATTCCCGCGCTCGACAGCGACTCGATCTACAAGATCCCGGCCGCGCTGCACCGAGAGGGGTTGGACGAGATCGTCTGCCGCAAGCTCGGACTCGCGCCGCCGCCCGGCGACCTCGCGTCCTGGAACCGGCTGGTCGAGGCGCTCGAGCATCCCGAGCACACGGTGCACATCGCGATGGTCGGCAAGTACGTCGACCTGACCGAGTCGTACAAGTCGCTGTCCGAGGCGCTGGTCCACGCCGGCATCCACACGCGCAGCAGGGTGCAGATCCACTACGTCGATTCCGAGGCCGTGGAGCGCGACGGCACCGAGCCGCTCGCCGGCATGGACGCGATCCTCGTGCCGGGCGGCTTCGGCAAGCGCGGCGTCGAAGGCAAGATCGCGGCGATCCGGTTTGCGCGGGAGAGCGGCATCCCGTACCTCGGCATCTGCCTTGGCATGCAACTCGCCGTCATCGAGTTCGCTCGCCACAAGGCGGGCCTTGCCGGGGCCAACAGCACCGAGTTCGACCCGGCGACGCCGCACCCGGTGGTGGCCCTCATCACCGAGTGGCAGAACCGCGATGGCACCGTCGAGCGGCGCACCGAGCGGTCCGACCTCGGCGGCACGATGCGACTCGGCGCGCAGCCCTGCGAGATCGTGCCGGGTACGCTGGCGCACCGCATCTACGGCGCCACCAGCGTCGCCGAGCGTCACCGCCACCGCTACGAGGTCAACAACCACTACCTGCCGCGCATCGAGTCCGCGGGACTCGTGGTGGGGGCGTGGGCGAAGAGCGCGGCGGCCGGCGACCTGTGCGAGATGGTCGAGTTGCCCGACCACCCCTGGTTCTTCGGCTGTCAGTTCCACCCCGAGTTCACGTCGAACCCGCGCCGCGGGCACCCCCTGTTCGTGAGCTTCGTCCGCGCCGCGCTCGAGCAGCAGCGACGGGGGCAGGGCGGGGCGGCCGGCCCGGTGGCCGACCTCGTCGCGTCGCTCTAGCCCGAAAGCAGGGTCAGACTCGACTTTCCACGCCGACATGTCCATTTCTCAGCGCCATCGGAATCGGAAAGTCGAGTCTGACCCTAATTTCGCGACTGTCAGATGAAGCTCTGCGGCTTCGACGTCGGCCTCGACCGCCCGCTGTTCCTGATCGCGGGGCCCTGCGTCGTCGAGAGCGCGGCGCTGCAGATCGACGTCGCCGGGAAGCTCAAGGAGTGCTGCGCTGCGCTCGGCATCCCTTTCGTCTTCAAGTCGTCGTACGACAAGGCCAACCGCAGCTCGCACGCGAGCTTCCGCGGCCCCGGCATGGACGAGGGCCTGCGCATCCTCGCCGACGTGCGCCGGCAGGTCGGCGTGCCGGTGCTGACCGACGTGCACGCGGTCGACGAGATCGCCGCGGCCGCCGCGGTCGTCGACGTGCTGCAGACGCCGGCGTTCCTCTGTCGCCAGACCGACTTCATCCAGGCAGTCGCGCGCGCGGGCAAGCCGGTGAACATCAAGAAGGGCCAGTTCCTCGCGCCCGACGACATGGCGCAGGTCGTCGCCAAGGCAAAAGCCGCGAGCGGCGCCGACAACGTGATGGTCTGCGAGCGGGGCGTTTCGTTCGGGTACCACAACCTCGTGTCGGACATGCGCTCGCTGGCGATCATGCGCGCGACCGGCTGCCCGGTGGTGTTCGACGCGACGCACTCCGTGCAGCTCCCCGGCGGGCAGGGCACTTCGTCCGGCGGGCAGCGCGAGTTCGTCCCGGTCCTCGCCCGTGCCGCGGTGGCCGCCGGCATCGCCGGCCTCTTCATGGAGACGCACCCCGATCCGTCGAAGGCGCTCTCCGACGGTCCCAACGCGTGGCCGTTGCCGCGGATGCGCGACCTGCTGGAGACGCTCGTCGAGCTCGACGCCGCCGTCAAGCGGCGCGGCTTCCCCGAGCACGAGCTGATGAAGGCGGCGCAATGAACCGATGCGCCGTTCCGAGAACTTCCCGCGCGGCCCCACGCGTTCCCGCGTGCACTCCGCGATTTTCCTCCTGACTCCTGTCAACTGACTACGGGTACCTGACCATGAGCTCCATCGTCGACGTCATCGCTCGCGAGATCCTCGACTCCCGCGGCAACCCCACCGTCGAGGCCGACGTCGTCCTCGATTCCGGCGCGTCCGGCCGCGCGGCAGTCCCTTCCGGCGCATCCACCGGCTCGAAGGAGGCGATCGAGCTGCGCGACGGCGACGCCAAGCGCTACCTCGGCAAGGGCGTGCAGAAGGCGGTCGAGAACGTCAACACCGAGATCTGCGAGGCCGTGCTCGGCCTCGACGCGACCGAGCAGGCGCTGATCGACCGCACGCTGATCGACCTCGACGGCACGGAGAACAAGTCGCGCCTCGGCGCCAACGCCATCCTCGCCGTGTCCTGCGCGGTCGCCAAGGCGGCCGCCGAGGAGTCGGGACTACCGCTCTATCGCTACCTCGGCGGGGCGGGCGAGATGCAGCTGCCGGTGCCGCTGATGAACGTCATCAACGGCGGCGCGCACGCGAACAACAAGATCGACCTGCAAGAGTTCATGCTCGTGCCGCTCGGCGCACCGTCGTTCCGGGAGGCGCTGCGCTACGGCGCCGAGGTGTTCCACACGCTGAAGAAGATCCTTGCGGGCAAGGGCATGCCCACCACGGTCGGCGACGAGGGCGGCTTCGCGCCGGACCTGCCGTCGAACGAGGCCGCGCTCGAGCTCCTCGTGCAGGCGATCGACCGGGCGGGCTACACGCCCGGCACCGACATCGCGCTGGCGCTCGACTGTGCTGCCTCGGAGTACTTCAAGGACGGCCGCTACGTGCTCGAGGGCGAGGGCAAGACGTACTCGTCGAAGGAGATGATCGACGTGCTCGCAGCGTGGTGCGACCGCTATCCGATCGTGTCGATCGAGGACGGCATGTCCGAGCACGACTGGGACGGCTGGAAGCTTCTCACCGACCGTCTCGGCAAGGACGTCCAGCTCGTCGGCGACGACAACTTCGTCACCAACACCAAGCTGCTGAAGCAGGGCATCGACAAGGGCGTTGCCAATTCGATCCTGATCAAGATCAACCAGATCGGCACGCTGTCCGAGACCTTCTCCGCGATCACGATGGCGAACCGCGCGCGCTACACCGCGGTGATCTCGCACCGCTCGGGCGAGACCGAGGACAGCATGATCGCGGACATCGCGGTCGGCATGAACGCCGGGCAGATCAAGACCGGGTCGCTGTCGCGCTCCGACCGCATCGCCAAGTACAACCAGCTGCTGCGCATCGAGGAGGACCTCGGCGACGCGGCGCGTTACCCCGGACGTGCGGCGTTCTTCAACGTCGCCTGACGCCGCGCCTCGCCGTGCGTGCCCTTGCCATCGCCTTCGTCGCGCTGATCGTGACGCTGCAGTACCCGATGTGGCTCGGCAAGGGCGGCTGGCTGATGGTGCGAGACGTCGATCGGCGGCTCGCCGCGCAGCGGGCGGACAACGACAAGCTCAAGGCGCGCAATGACGCGCTCGAGGCCGACGTGCGCGACCTCAAGACCGGCTTCGAGGCGATCGAGGAGCGCGCGCGCGCGGAGCTCGGCATGATCCGCGGCGACGAGGTGTTCTTCCAGCTGCAGTCGCCGGGCAGCCGCACGGCGCCCGCGGTGCCGAGCGCGCCACCCGCGGCAAAGAGGTGACCGGGGCGCCGCCGGCGTTCCAGCCGTGCTGAGGATCAGCTCGCGCCACAATCCCAGGCTGCGCGAGGCCGCGCAGCTTCTGGGCTCCGCCCGCGAGCGGCGCAAGGCGGGGCGCTGCGTGCTCGAGGGCGAGCACCTGGTCTCGGTCTACGCCGAGCGGTGCGGCGCGCCCGAGGCGCTGGTCGTCTCGGAAACGTTCCTCGGACGCCCGCAGACAGACGCGCTGTGCCGGCGCTTCGCCGACCGCGCGCTGGTGGTCCCCGAGGCGCTGTTCGCGACGATCGCCGCGCTGCCGGCGGGTGTCGGCGTGCTCGCGGTCGTGCCCACGCCCCGTCCCGCGCCTTCCGGCGGCGGCGACTTCTGCGTGCTGCTCGACGACCTGCAGGACCCGGGGAACGTCGGCTCGATCCTGCGCAGCGCCGCGGCCGCGGGCGTGACTCACGCGTTCCTGTCCCCCCACTGCGCGTTCGCGTGGGCGCCGAAGGTGCTCCGCGCAGGCATGGGCGCGCACTTCCACCTCGAGATCCACGAGGACGTCGACCTGCCGGCCTGGGCCGCGGCGTTCCGGGCGCGCGGGGGTCTCGTGGTCGCGACCGTGCGCGACGGCGGCGAGAGTCTCTACGCCGCTACGTTGCGCAGGCCGCTCGCGCTCGCCTTCGGCAACGAGGGCGCGGGGCTGTCGTCTACGCTCGTCGCCGAGGCGAGCACCAGGGCGACGATTCCGATGCCGGGCGGCATGGAGTCGCTGAACGCCGCGGCCGCAGCCGCGGTGACGCTCTTCGAGTGCGTTCGGCGCTTCGGCGGGCGGTGACGCCCGCCCGGCTGCCGCGCAGGGCTCAGCGGTAGACGACGCCGGAGAAGTCGCCGCTCTCGGTGCATCCGCCGCCGCCGTCGGAGAACCACTGCCCCTCGAAGCCGGTCGGCGTCGGACGCAGGTTGTAGACGCGCGCGCGCTTGTTGCTCCAGTCCGAGCCGCAGTCGTAGGCCGCGTCGGCGACGAGCAGCAGCTTGCCCTGTTGCACCGCCTTGCCCTCCATGCGGCAGATCAGCCGACCGGTGCTGGTCGAGTACTGGTCGATGCGCACCTCGCCGGTCGTCGGCGAGTGCGCGACGAGGAAGTCGATCGGGTCCGTGAAGCGGCCGCCCGCCGCGCCACAGCCGCTGCGCGTCCCGGCAACCGCGCCGCGGTAGTCGCCCGCGATCGAGATGTCGACGAGCTTCAGCCGCTCGATCGTCTTCCGGATCGTCGAGCCGTCGACCGTGTAAGTGAGCTCGCCGTCGTAGGCCGAGCTCGCGACGAAGGTCGCGTCGCCCACCTGCAGGATCTGGGAGCCGTTCCACGTCGGCGACCCGAACCACGTGCCGGAGGTGCGGTAGAGCGGCCCGGTGAAGCGCTCGCCGGTGCCGTCGCGCGACAGCTGGGCGGTGAGCCACGTGGGCTTGCCGTCGACCGCGTAGACGAAGAACGTCACGAAGATGAAGTTGCGCTGCTGGGTCAGGTTGACGCCCCAGCCGTTCTCGGTGCCGCCGGCCGCCCACCAGGAGTCCGTGTAGTCGGTCGCGGCGAGCGCGATCGGAGCGAGGGGCGCGACGCTTGCGAACGCGGCGGCGGCGAGGAGTCGGCGTAGCTTCATCGGTGGTTCCTGAGGTGGGTGCGGGAAAGCGATCGAAGGAGTCCGGCCGCTGCGCGCGCGACCTCGTCGGCGCCGGGTAGCGCCGCTTGCGCGCCCGGCCGCGTGCACGCGATCGAACCCGCGGCGGTGGCGAGCGCGAGCGCCGCATCGACCGCGTCGCCGCGATCGAGCGCCGCCGCGAGCACGCCGACGAAGGCGTCGCCGGCGCCGACCGTGTCGCGGGCCTCCACCGCGAGCGCCGGAAGGCGGTAGCCCGTGCCTTCGGCCGCCGCGTAGGCGCCTTCGCGGCCGAGCGTGGTGACCGCCATCAGGCGGTGGCGTTCCGAAAGCGCCGCCGCGAACTCGCGCGGCGCCACCGGCAGCCCGAGCGGGACCGCGATCTCGCCTGCTTCGGTTTCGTTCGCGACCAGCACGTCGACCGCCTCGAACCAGGGCGCGGGGAGCGCCGCGGCGGGCGCCGGGTTCAGCACGACGCGTGCGCCGCGCGCGCGGGCACGGAGGGCGAGCGCGAGCGACTCGTCGTGAGGCGTCTCGAGTTGCAGGACGAGCGTCGTGCCCCTACCCAGCAGCTCGTCGGGGACGTCGACCGCGCGAGCGCACGCGTTGGCGCCTGGAACAACGGTGATCGCGTTCTCCCCGGCATCGTCGACGTGGATCAGGGCGACGCCGGTGGCGGCGTCCACGTGCCGCACGCCCGCGAGGTCGACACCCGCCGCGTCGAGCAGCGCGAGCGCGGGCGCGGCGAAGGCGTCCCGGCCCACGGCGCCGAACAACGCCACCCGGGCGCCGGCCCGGCGCGCGGCGAGCGCCTGGTTGGCGCCCTTGCCGCCGGGACTCGTCGCGAAGCCTGTACCCGCGCGCGTCTCGCCGGGCCGCGGCAGCTGCGCGACACGGGCGACCAGGTCGAGGTTGATCGAGCCGAAGACGACGATCAAGCGCTGCCTCGTCAGCCGTCCCGGGCGACCACGCCCTTGACGAGCAGGATGTTGCCGTAGGGGCGCACTTCCCCGGTGCGCACCACCACGAACGCTTCAGCGGCCTTGTCGTAAAACGCGTGGCGGGGCAGGTGCCCGACCTCGCAGTCGGCGAGCGCGTGCCGGGTGAGCACCGCGGCGAAGTCGGCGACCGGCGGCGGCACTGCGTCCGGGTCGCCGATCACCTCCATCGTGAACGCCGAGGGGATTGCGACCGTGTCCACCGGCAGCACGGTGAGCACCGCGTCGAGCACGTCCGGGGCGCTCGCGCCGGCGACGTCGATCACCGCGCGCGCGGTCGAGTGGGCGGGAAAGTTGGCGTCGACGATCGCGATCGTGTCGCCGTGGCCCATGGAGGCCAGCGCGTGAAGCAGGTCGGCGGTGAGGAGGGGGTGGATCCCCTTGAGCATGACGTTTCTCCGCGGCGCCGCTGCGCCGCACGTTGGCGTGTCGTCGCGCGTCGGCGCGCGGGCGGCGCGCATTGTCGCACGGCCGTGCCAGGGGATCGCGTGCCGCGGGCGCACCGGTGCCCCGGAGGAGGGCGCCCACCGACGCCGCGCCGGTCGACTGGCCCCGGCACGCCGCGGCGCCGCGCTAGTACACCGAGCGGCGAAGCCCCGTGCGGTGCAGGATCGTCGTCGCGATTTCCTCGATCGACTTCGACGTCGTGTCGATCATCGGGATCCGCTCGAGCTCCATCAGGTGCTCCGCTTCGCGCACTTCCTGGCGGCAGGCCTCGAGCGAGGCGTAACGGCTGCCGGGCCGGCGCGCCTCGCGGATCTCGCGCAGCCGCTCGGGATGGATGGTGAGCCCGAACAGCGCCTGCCGGTGGGGCAGCACGGACGCCGGCAGGCGCCGGTCGGAGAAGTCGTCCGGCGTGAGCGGGAAATTCGCCGCGCGCACGCCGAACTGCAGCGCGAGGTAGAGCGACGTGGGCGTCTTGCCGCAACGCGACACGCCGACCAGGATCACCTGCGCCTTGCCGAGGTCCCGGGTGGCGGCGCCGTCGTCGTGCGACTGGGCGAAGTTGATCGCCTCCATCCGCGAGAAGTACTCGCTGGCGTCGGCGATGCCGTGCGAGCGCCCGGCCGCGTGCGCGCTGCGCGCGCCGAGCGCGCCCTCGAGCGGCGCGATGAAGATCTGGAACAGGTCGAGCGTCACGGCGTTGGCGCCGTTGCGCACCCGCGCGCTCGCGGTCTCGTCCGCGATCGAGCTGAACACGATCGGCTGCCTGCGCTCGCGCTCCGCGGTGGCGTTGATCTCCCGCAGCGCCTCGTCGACCTTCTCGGCCGAGTCCACGAAGGGCAGCGTGTGGCGTACGAACTGGAACTCGTCGAACTGCACGAGCAGGCTGTTGCCGAGCATCTCCGCGGTGATGCCCGTGCGGTCGGAGACGAAGAAGACCGTGCGGCGATTGGCCATGGCGCGGTGCCTACCAGTCCTTCCACACCGGGTCGACCCCGTCCGGCAGCGGCGGCAGGTCGCCCAGGTCGACGCGGCTCTCGCCGGGACCGTGGTAGTCCGAGCCGCTCGAGGCGGCGAGCCCGTAGCTGCGGGCGAGGGACGCGAACTGCGCGACCTGGCTCGCATCGTGGGAGGGCGAGCGCACTTCGACGGCGTCGCCGCCCAGGTCGCGGAACTCGCCCAGGAGGCGCGCGAGCCCCGACGGGGAGACCCGGTAGCGCCCCGGGTGCGCGAGCACCGCCTGCCCGCCGGCGGCGTGGATCCAGCCGATCGCATCGGAGAGCGCGGCCCACGCGTGTGGCACGTAGCCGGGCCGGCCCGGCGTCAGATAGCGCGAAAAAACATCTTTCATTTCGCGTACATGGCCGGCTTCTACGAGAAATCGCGCGAAGTGTGTGCGCGAAATCAGCCGTTCGGCCGTCACGTGGCGGCGCGCGCCCTCGTAGGCGTCGGCGATGCCCGCGGTGGCGAGCGACTCGGCGATGCGGCGCGCGCGTCCTTCGCGCCCACCGCGAATGGCCGCGAGTCCCGCGAGCAGGCCCGCGTTCGACGGGTCGATCCCGAGGGCGACGACGTGGACGGTGAGTTCCTCCCAACTCACCGAAAGCTCGGCGCCGGGGACGAGCGTGATGCCGGTCTCGTCCGCCGCAGCCCGGGCCTCCTCGAGTCCCGCAACTTCGTCGTGATCGGTGAGCGCCAGGACGTCGACGCCGCGGCTCGCCGCCCGGCGCACGACTTCGGCGGGCGCGAGCAGTCCGTCGGAGTGTGTCGAGTGGCAGTGCAGGTCGTAGCGCATGGGTCCAAGATGCGGGCGAACGTCGCCGATCATAGCCGTTGCGCGCGGTCGAGCCGGCGCGGCCCGTATCGGCGGCGCGATCGTCCGGCGCAGCCGCGTAGCCTACCGCATGGTGTCGGCAGGCCGCAGACCACGCATGGAAACAACACCCTACACAAACCGCCCATCGGCAAGGCTTGCGCTTTGCGAGGCCTTCGGCCGAGAATATGCCAATGGTATGACCTGCACGGGATGGGTGCGTGCAGCCACCGGAACAAGAACGTGAAAATCTTCGACCGCGTCCTCAATCCCCGCGAGATCCGCCGGCGCCTCGGCTTGAATCAGGAGCAGTTCTGGACGCAGATCGGCGTGACGCAGAGTGGCGGCTCGCGCTACGAAAGCGGACGAGAGATGCCCAAGCCCGTGCGCGAGCTCCTTCGCCTCGTGCACGTCGAACAGATCGACCTCTCCGAGGTCAAGCGTGTCGACTTCGAGATCATCAAGTACCTCAAGGAGTCGCACCCCGACCTGTATCGCAGCCTCCGCCGAGCGGTGCGCAGCCGCCAGCGCCCGGGTGCGGTGCCCGGACTCGAGCCGAGCGAGCTGGACGAGATCGAGGCGGAAGCCGGCAACGGCGGCGAGCCGGTCGAGCCTCGCACCTGATCGCTCATCGTCCTCGATTCCCGCCCGAGACGGCGCCCGCGTGGCGCCGTCCTCGTTTTCGGGGGCCGCCGCCCTCCCAGGGGGCGATGCTGCGGCACGGTAAAATTTCAGTTCCGGTGCCGGTTCCGGCCGCCGTCGAGGAGCTGCCTTGAGCGAGATCGTCCGCGTCATTCCCTTCGAACGCCTGCGCATGACCGACGTCGAGGAGGTCGGCGGCAAGAACGCGTCGTTGGGGGAGATGATCGGCCAGCTCGCCGGGGCCGGCATCCGTGTGCCCGGCGGATTCGCCACCACGGCGGCGGCGTTCCGGGAATTCATCGCGGCGAGTGGTCTCCGCGAGCGGATCGCCCAAAGGCTCGCGATCGACGTCGACGACGTTGCAGAGCTCGCGCGCGCGGGTGCGGAGATTCGACGCTGGGTCACCGAGGCGCCGCTGCCCGCCGCGCTCGACCGTGCGATTCGCGACGCCTACGCTACGCTGACCGCTGGGGATGCCGAGGCCTCGTGGGCGGTGCGTTCCTCGGCAACCGCGGAGGACCTGCCCGACGCCTCGTTCGCAGGTCAGCAGGAAACATTTCTCAATATCAAGGGGATCGAAAACGTTCTTCGCGCAGTAAAGGAGGTTTTTGCGAGCCTCTACAACGACCGCGCGATCGCCTACCGGGTACACAAGGGGTTCGCGCACGCCGACGTTGCGCTGTCCGCCGGGGTCCAGCGGATGGTGCGCAGCGACCTCGGCACCGCCGGTGTGATGTTCACGCTCGACACCGAGTCCGGCTTCGACCAGGTCGTGTTCATCACGGCGTCCTACGGCTTGGGCGAGACCGTCGTCCAGGGATCGGTCAACCCGGACGAGTTCTACGTCTACAAGCGCAACCTCGCCGAGGGCCGTCCGGCGATCCTGCGCAAGAGCGTCGGCAGCAAGGCGATCAGGATGGTGTTCGCCGACCGGCAGGCGGCCGGGCGGTCGACCGCGACCGTCGAGGTGCCGGAAGCGGAGCGCCTGCGTTTCTCGATCAGCGACGCCGAGGCCGAGGCGCTCGGGCGGTGCGCGATGACGATCGAGCGCCACTACGGCCGCCCGATGGACATCGAGTGGGGCCGCGACGGCGTCGACGGGCAGCTCTACATCCTGCAGGCGCGGCCGGAGACGGTGAAGTCGCAGGAGAGCGGCGCCGACGCGACCAAGCGCTACCGCCTCAAGGGCAGCGCGCCGGTGCTCGCGAGCGGCCGGGCGATCGGCCAGAAGGTCGGCGTCGGCCAGGTGCGTCTCGTCCGCTCCGCCGACCAGATGGACCAGGTCCGGCCCGGCGACGTGCTCGTCACCGACATGACCGACCCCGACTGGGAGCCGGTGATGAAGCGCGCGAGCGCGATCGTCACCAACCGCGGCGGACGCACGTGCCACGCGGCGATCATCGCCCGCGAGCTCGGCATCCCGGCGGTCGTCGGCTGCGGCGACGCGACTTCCGTGCTTCGCGACGGCGCGACGGTCACGGTGTCGTGCGCCGAGGGAGACACCGGGCACGTCTACGAGGGCGCGCTCGAGGTCGAGGTGGTCGAGTCCTCCCTCTCGCACATGCCGCCGTGCCCGACGAAGATCATGATGAACGTCGGCAATCCGGAGCTCGCGTTCTCGTTCCAGCGGCTGCCGAACGAAGGCGTCGGCCTCGCGCGCCTCGAGTTCATCATCAACCGCAACGTCGGCATCCACCCGAAGGCCCTGCTCGAGCTCGATCGCCAGCCGGCGGAATTGCGCCACGAGATCGACCGCCGCATCGCCGCGTACCCGAGCCCGGTCGAGTACTACGTCGGCAAGATCGCCGAGGGCGTGGCGACGATCGCCGCGGCGTTCTGGCCGAAGAAGGTGATCGTGCGGCTGTCGGACTTCAAGTCCAACGAGTACTCGAACCTCCTCGGCGGCAACCGCTACGAGCCGCACGAGGAAAACCCGATGCTGGGCTTCCGCGGCGCGTCGCGCTACGTGTCGAAGGAGTTCTACGACTGCTTCGCGCTTGAGTGCCGGGCGATGAAGCGCGTGCGCGACGACATGGGCCTCACCAACGTCGAGCTGATGGTGCCGTTCGTGCGCACGGTGAGCGAGGGCCGGAGGGTCGTCGAGCTCCTCGCGCAGAGCGGCCTCAAGCGGGGCGACAACGGCCTGCGCGTGATCATGATGTGCGAGTTGCCGACCAACGCGCTCCTGGCGGATGCCTACCTCGAGCACTTCGACGGCTTCTCGATCGGCTCGAATGACCTCACGCAGCTCACGCTGGGCGTGGACCGTGATGCCGGCGGCGCGATCGCCTCGACCTTCGACGAGCGCGACGACGCGGTGAAGGCGATGCTTTCGATGGCGATCGCCGCCTGCCGCCGGAAAGGCCGCTACGTTGGCATCTGCGGCCAGGGCCCGTCCGACCATCCCGACCTCGCGCAGTGGCTCGTGGCCCAAGGCATCGAGAGCGTCTCGCTCAATCCCGACACGGTCGTCGACACCTGGCTCTTGCTCGCGGGGCAGAAGGGCGCCTGAGCCCGGCGCGCGAGGCGAAGCCGAGCGCAGGCCCGCGGGGCCCGTCGCCGGGCGAGGGCGCCCCGGGGCCGACGCGAAGGGATCGCCCCGTGCGGTACGGCGAAACGAGGCAAGCCTGAGCACCGCGCGTCAATCGGTCCTTTGGCCGCGGCGTGCGGACGATGGCGTGGCGCGCTCGGCTGGGCCCGTAATGGCGGCATGCGCCCACCGACCCAGCTCATCATCCCCCTTGGCCCTTCGCGCATTGCGACCTGCGCACTCGCCGCCCTCGCCGCGCTCGCCTTCGTGCTGCTCGCGATCATGCCTGCGCCCGCGTGGACCGACGCGCTCGGCGCGGCGGCGCTGGCCGCGTGGGCGGCGCACCGCATCCGGCTTCACGGCCAGCGGCGCTCGCCGGCGTCGATCGTCGAGGTGATGCTTGCGGAGGACCGCACGATCGTCGTGCGCCGCCGGGACGGCGCGCTCAAGGCAGGCGTTGTCCTCGACCGCTCACACGTGCATCCCGCGTTCACGTCGATCGTCTGGCGGCCCGACGGCGCGCGCCTCGCGCGCAGCGTGCCGATCGTCCCCGACATGGTCGATCCCGACGACTTCCGTCGCCTGAGGGTGCTGCTGCGCTACGGCAGGAGGGAGGACTCCGACGGCGCGCCGGCGAGCCACGCCTGAGCGTCGATGCGCCGCGCGCTCTCGGCCTTCGCCTGCCCGTTCATCAGGTGCAGGTACAGCGGGACGAGCGCCTCCGGCGCCGGCAGGGCCGAGACGTCCTCGGCCGGGTGGGTCTGGGTGCGCAGCGGGGACCGCATCGGACCCGGAACCACCGCGTTCACGCGCAGGTTGTCGCGCTTCTCCCACTCGTCCGCGAGGATGCGCGTGAGCGCGGAAAGCCCCGCCTTGGCGGCGGCGTAGCTGCCCCAGTAGGCGCGTGGATCCTCGCCGCGGGTGTCGAGCGTGAAGACGACGCTCGCGTCGAAGCTCTTCGCGAGCAGCGGCACCAGCGCCCGCGTGAGACCCATCGGCGCGGCGAGATCGACGCGCAGCACCGCGAGCCAGCGGTCGAACGACTGGTGCTCGATCGGCCCGAGCGAACCCAGCTGGACCGCCGTGTGGACGAGTGCATCGAGCCGCCCGAACTGCGAGTCGAGCGCCATGGCCACGTTGGCAAAGTCCGACGCCTCGGCCTTGGCGAGATCGAGCGGCAGGATCACCGGCTCCGGCGCGCCGGAGGCGACGATGGCGTCGTAGAGCGCCTCGAGCTTGCGCACCACGCGCCCGTGCAGGATGACCGTCGCTCCTGCGGCCGCGCACGCGCGCGCGAGCGCCTCGCCAAGGCCGCCAGTCGCGCCCGTGACCATCACCACCCGATCCGAGAGGTCGGCAAACGCGGCGTCGGCAGGCGAGGGGAGGGGCATGATGGTCCGGGTGGAACGTCGCCGCCGCGTAGGCGACCTGGCCGAAGACGTCCTGCGTGCCCAGGTGATGATAGCCGAGCGGGGCGGGACGCCCGCTCGACGCCTGTCGTCCTGCCGTGCGAAGAGCGTGGACACGCCGATTGGCACGCGCTGCAGGAGGCTGTATAATTTTCGGCTGGCCGTGGGGGTATAGCTCAGCTGGGAGAGCGCTTGCATGGCATGCAAGAGGTCAGCGGTTCGATCCCGCTTACCTCCACCACCGACCAATCCGGCCACGCGGAACATCGTGTGACGGAGCAGTGGCACACCAGGTCCCCATCGTCTAGAGGCCTAGGACATCGCCCTTTCACGGCGGTAACGGGGGTTCGAATCCCCCTGGGGACGCCAGTAAAATCATACGGCTAGGACGTTGCGACGGCGTTCAGCCGCAGCCGTTCCCGCCACGTTCCCGTAATCCGTTACGACGCCCGAGGAAGTGCGCGCATGGGCTAGCGCTCGTTGCGCTCGCACGTGGGCCCGAGGGAAGATGGCTAAGGGAGCGCGAAGAACCGGAAGCACTCCCAGTCGACGCCGACGATTCAGCGCATGAACGAGCCCATCTGACACACGTCATGCGTCGCCGGGTTGCCGCGGCAGGAAGTCCTGAAGCGCCACATCCGCACGGCAACGGCGCGTTCGCCGGGTTCTTTGCGCCGGTAGAGAGAAGCGGACGTCCAACGCGCCTTACGCCAAGGGGAACGCCTTTCCGCTCGTGGCATCGATTGGCCGCGCCGATATTCCAGGCGAAGGCTAGGGAGAGCGCAAGAAGCGCAATAGAAGGAGCGCCACAACGAGCACCTTCGCCTCGACGATGACGAGGAGGACAAAGCCAATCGCGGCCATCCACGGCAGGACGTACCAGATCGCCAGTAGCGCGAGCGGAGGCGCAAGGATGACGACGGTAACGACGATCCTGGCGCAGTGCTGGAGACCATAGCCGCTCCTTCTGTTCGCTCGCTTTCCTGCGGCCTGGAAAGGCCGGGAACAGCAGTATCGCGTCGTTGCGCGAAACCATGCAAGGCAGACAAGGGCAGTGCCGCTTCTCGCCGGCCAATGGGCCACGCATTCCCGTTCAGCAGTGGGGGTCGTGGCCGCCAACGTCCGAAGCACGACCGGCATCTCCGCCAAGCGTTCGTCTAAAGCAGGTATCAGTGTGTTTCGGCGGACTTCGTTGGCCTCGGCGAGAGGGCCAGCGCTTTCCGGCCATTACGCAGCCTCGATCGCACTAGGCAGCGAGCTGTCGGCCTTACGGGGACATAATCAGCAGTCTGCTTTTCGGCATCCGCGAAGCAGTAACGACCAACGTGGCCGCTGCAGCCGGCGACCACAGGGCAATAGAGGCGAGGGAGTTCGCAGCCGTGATCCTTTGCAGGGCAAAGCGCGCCGACGGCTAGCGCCAGGCGGTACCTGTGGCAGCAGCAAGCTACTGACGTCCGAAGCAGCCTCTCCGCCGTCGAGCCCAATTCGATCCGGCGGCGTCCCAGCCCCCGTACAGGTCGCGACCCTCGCTACAATTTGTCATCGGCGCATTCTTTCCGTGGTCGAACATCAAGTATCTACTTGACGAGAATGTGTTGATGCGCGAATGAAAGTACCCGATTTTCGGAGGTAGTGCGCGGCGAAAAATACCCAGGGTGATTAACCTCCCCGGCTCGATGTTTGAGCAGGGCTCACAGGAGATGAT
>Ga0114939_10001687_pt1 | contig 17188 bp, 6 predicted proteins | sample AshMeaCrysSpring_FD_87196 | JGI IMG/M metagenome (GOLD analysis project Ga0114939, IMG submission 87196) | Groundwater microbial communities from Big Spring, Nevada to study Microbial Dark Matter (Phase II) - Ash Meadows Crystal Spring | ecosystem: Environmental > Aquatic > Deep subsurface >... | reverse complement strand
TCAAAAACGAAGTAGAATGAGCCATCTTCTTCTACAAGAATTTCTGTTACTGCTTGATGTTCTACTAATTTTAGGGGAGAGTTGGCTTGTCCTGTAAAATTAAATGGTGGTAAATTGTTAGGGTTTGTTCCAGCTTCATTAGAGAAAAAGTCTGAATTTAAAGTAGAAATGGGTACTGTTTCATATTCAATTTTCCAGTGATAATTAGGATTTTTGTCACCAAACAAATGAAAATCTAATGAATCTTGGAAAACCCAACCATCGCCAAAACCGTAAAATGTTCCATCATTTTTAGCACCAGCAACAGAGGTAATTTTAACCCAGGAAAGAACTTCTTTTCCTCCATCAGCTTGCAGAGGTATATTTAAGAGGTTATTCTTGCCTAGAAAATCATTGCCAACAATTTCTATTGTGTTTTCTGATTGAGCATTTGGCAAACCTTTAGCACCAATTTCAATGGTATATGGGGCTGATTCTCTTGGTATATTAGGATAATTTTTATCCCAATATGCTTGAGAAAGGGTACTGTTTAATTTAGGTGCATATGGTTCTAGATTGACACTATTAGGTAGTAAATTAGTCCAAGGTAATAATATTTTAACCTCCCAGGGTATGCTAATGTCTTTCCCATCACGAATTGTATCAAGTGTTTTAGTTATTGGGTTTAATTGAAAAGGACTTAAAGCAGCAAAATCAGCAGCTTCTAATAATCTTTCGTTGAACTCATCTTCTTTTCCAGTTTGAATGTTTCCTCTGCCAATATTTGCTTCAATAATATTAGCCACTGTTTCTGGAATCCAAACTGTAAAATCTCGCATCACAATATTTGCAGGCTGATCTGGATTTTCTATTAGTTTTTTTGGCCAGTCATTGAAGCCATTACTATAATTATTTTGATTGCTAAAAGGCTCCCAACTGTCTATTATTGGTATTGCATAAGTATCGCTGTTGAATCCACTTCCTATATCTTGAGATACCAATAAGGTTTTTTGCCCATCTTTTTCCCATTGAGATGCCTTTTCTTCAACATAAGGTATGATTTGATTTGGATCCCAAGTTGCGTGTATATCTGAATCCCAATCTGATTGAAGTACTTCACTTCTTTTAAACATCCAATCAGGTACTCCGAACTTTTCTTGCGCATTATTATAGGGATTACTATCAATAATAACTGCAAAATTCTTGCCCAAATTCCAAATGTCATTCAGTTTAACATTAGCCAAGTTAGATGTTCCATCATCCTTAGATAATGCCGTGTTTTCAATATCTAAGTATTTTGCTAGAATTGCTTGAATACTTTGTGGGTTATTCGGGTCGAGAATTGAATCATCATCTACATCTTGAAAATCTAAAATAATAACTTCATTGGGATGTTGATCTATAAATAATTTAAACTGTTCTATTTGACTGTCTAAATTCCATCCACTAATAGACCCATGATTGATAATAGTTTTTCCATTATCACCTTTTGTAACTCTTAGATCAAAATAACGCACACCTGCATTAAGTTGATCTAGCCACCCTGTACCATCTTGAGTTTGTCCCCAAAGATCAGTAATTCCAGTATTTATTCCTAAAACACCATCATTTTGCCAGGCAGTCATACTATATGTTCCTGCATCATGGGAACCAGGGATGACTATTTCTGAAAGTTTTTTGTCTGGATTTAGCCAGGACATCCAATCTGCAAGGCGATCGTTGAAAAAGTCTGAGACAATTTTAAAAGATGAAATTTCATCATTCCATCCCTTTGGTAGGTTATTATAAGCACCCGCTCTGAGCTGAAAACTTTCTCCTCCATAGTCCGCATCTTCATAAAACTTCCAAGTACCACCTTCTACAACAATTGATGAGATGCTGTCATTTAGCTCGTCACCAACCCAACTCACATTTTGAGTATAAGTTTGAGATTCTCCTTCAAATTTACTATCCACATAAATTGTTACTGATGGGCTGTTTGTTGTTTTAGTTACTCTCATGGATGAAATTTCATCATTAAATCCAGCTGGCATAATCGGATAGTTACCAGTTTCAAGCTGAAAACTTTCTCCTCCATAATCCGCATCTTCATAAAAATTCCAAAAGTACCCAGGATCATTAACCTTAATAGAAGATATTTTGTCATTCCAATCATCACCTACATACGGAAATCCGTTACCATTAAAAGTTTTGCTTGCACCTTGAAAGTTACCATCTTGATATACTGTAATCGTTGCCATTTTTATCTACTCCAATTTTGCTTCTATGTTTTGAATTTTTGCTGTCAATAGATTCTTTTGATTATGGTTGAGAATTTCAACCTGTAAAAAAAACAACTCGGTTTTTTCTTAGGGGCTGAAATGAAGTCAACTAATCTTTAGTTGACTTCATTTAGATTAAGCTTAAACAAAAGCGAAGTTATCAGCAGAAAGTTGGTCAGGAGCTACTTCTAAAAGTGTTGCTAATTCCAAGCCATTTGAAGCGATCGCCACAATGGTATTATTATCAGCTTGAATCAAGCTTAAATCCGCAAATTCTAGCCCTAAACCACCAATTCCTAACACATCTATTCCTACTTCAAAATCGGTTATTTGATTCATTGCAGCGGGATATTCTGCGGTTGCTAACCAGAATTGATCTGCGCCACTACCGCCTGTCAAAATGTTATCACCACCGCTTGTGATATAGAAAGCATCATCTCCTTCATTTCCGATTAAAATATCCTTGCTTCCTGCGGTGATAATATCGTTACCTAGTCCACCATAAATAACGTTTTGCACAGCAACATTTGCTGAAGTTGCATCCACAAAATCATCACCATCCCCTGCAAAAACTAATTGCGGTGCTACGCTGTTTTTAACTTGAATAACATCTGTTTCTGTTGTGCCAAAAATCCTTTCCATGCTCGGAGTTGGGATAACAAAATTATCTGGATTATTTAACTCTTCAGCACTAATATAAAGGAAAGTAGCTAAAGGTTGGACTTTTTCTCCATCATTAATTCCTAATTCAGTATTTCCTTCTACATCAGTAAAGACTAAATCACCAAACTCAAGCGATCGCCCATTAATTACTATTCCTTGTAACCCGATTACATCTTCACCTGGAGTAAAATCTTCCACTGTGATGGTTTTTTCTGGTAATTCATCTGAAGCGAGCCAGAAAGCATCTTTTTCAGCGCCACCTCTTAAAGTATTGCCACTTCCTGCATATAATTCATCCTCTCCAGGACCACCCGAAAGAGTATCATCTTCTCCACCAATTAACACATCAGCATCTTCTTGACCATAGACATGATTAGAACCGCCTCCTGTTGAAGTATCTATGGTATCGTCTCCTGTACCTCCCATGATAGTATCTGCGTTTCCACCCATTATGTGATCTGCTCCTGAATCACCTTTAATTGTATGGTTATGTTCTGCTTGAGATTCAGTAGCATCAATTACATCTGTTCCTCCATTACCATGAATTATATGATGCTGATTTGCTGATGAAGGGATTGTGATTTCATCCCCTTCTTTTCCTCCATAAATTACCTCAGTCTCTTCATCATTTTCTGGGTCAAAAGTAGCCAAAAGATTTAAAAGACGTGAATCAAAATCTTCAGCTAAATATTCTTCTACTGCTTCAGTTGCTGTAGAAGAATCTAAGCCTGATTTAACAAATAGTTCTGTAAGAGCTGCTTCATTTTCTAAGTCAAAAGTTGCCCCTTCATCAACAGCTTCTTTGATTAAGTCAGCCAAGGAAGCAATCATCATTGCTCCACCTTCTGCTTTTGTTTCTACAATCCCTTCATTTACCAGATATTCTGCTCCTATTTCCATTAAAGAGCCGATTTGCTGATTCAGTAAAACTTTTTGTTCTGCGGTTTCAGCATAGTCATTATCCCGTTTGAAGGATTCAATAAAATCTTGGATATGATCCATGTCTAAAATATTAGAATGGATATCTATTATTCCTAAAGAAGATGCAAGTTGTTCTTGGGTTATTCCTTCAGGTGAAATTGCTGTGAATAAAGTAGAAAGTGGACTGACATGGCTAAATTCTTTTGGTGCTGTAAAAACAAGTTCATTTGTTTGATTATCTAGAACTTTAGTTCCACCAACACTAACAAGTTTTCCCTCTTTTGTATCTGTTTCTACTAAAGAAGGATCATGATATCCATCTTCATTAGTTGTTGTGGATAGTTCATTTTCATCTAGTTTTCCGTTATCGTTTTCATCTAGGAAAACTGTGGCTTCTTTTATGTAGGAATTTTGAGATGAACCAGTATTTCCTGATGGAAGGATTGTTTGGTTTACATAAAATTGCATCCAGTTGTTTTGGTTAGTTACACCACCTGCTATTTGATTAGCTGTATATGGGGTAAACGTATAATACTTTGATGCCAATTCGTTTAGCCCAGGATTTACTATCTCTATTATTGGGATTTCAGTTGAATTGTTGTCGTCCATAATACTAACACCGCTATTACTATAACCGCCGTATGCAAATGCTCCATAACCTGAAGCTCTATAGTCTCCATCTGGTAAGATTAATGTATCATACTCGTCAAAATCGGTAATAACAGTCACGTTTTGCCCAACTGTTGGAGGTCGTGGAGGTGGGTCAAAAAAGTTAACGATACGAATAAGGACTCCGAGCGCCTTACTTATTCCGGTAAAGACAGGAACTAATTCTTCTTGTCCTGTAACTTCTGATAGTTTTCCTGCCCAATCAAATAGATTTTTCTCAATACCTAATATCTGTGTGAATGACATTGATTGAGGCTCTGCTGGAAGATTGTTAATAAATATGTCATGCCCCTCGCCACCAGTCAATATATTGTTATTGCCATTTATAGCTCCTGTAGCAAGTAAGTCACTTCCATCATTACCATAAAGAGAATCAGTGCCAGATCCCCCTACCACATAATCATTACCAAGTCCTGCATCTATTGTATCATTTCTATCACTTCCTATAAAACTATTTGAATAGGAATAAATATCATTTTGATCGTTTGTTGATGGACCTAGTGGTTGATTATTATTTGTTGCTTGTATCTGTAGATAATTAGGAGCAATTTCCCACCAATCTTCTGTATCAGGGTTATAGTAAAAAGTTACTCCATCTGCTAAACCAACTAATACTTCTGGAGTGTTATTCCCATTCCAGTTAACTGCCATTTGGTTAACAGCACTCTTCCAGCTAGTATTATGTAATTCCGTCCAGCTACTGCCATTATAATACTCAACTGCACCATCTTCTAATCCTACTACTATTTGTGGTGTGCCACTCTTCCAATTAACTTCCATTTGGTTAACAGCACTTGACCAGCTAGGATCATGTAATTCTTGCCAAGTGCCATTGCTTTGGTAATACTGAACGGAACCATTGCCTAAGCCTACTACTACTCCTCCTGTAACTTTACCTTGAGCATTAAAGTTAACTTCCATTTCTGTAACAGGATGATCCCAGCCATTATCCTTTAATTCAAACCATTGACTGCTGTCGTAGTATTCAACTGCCCCACCGCCTAAACCAACTACAATATAAGGATTACCATCCTCATTCCAATCTACCTCCATTTGGTTAACACTATTCTCCCAGCCATTACCTTGTAATTCTGTCCAGCTACTGCCATTATAATATTCAACTGCTCCAGGACCCCCTAAACCAACTACAATACGAGGATTACCATTTTGCCACTCTACCTCCATTTGGTTAACAGGATAAGCCCAACTATTATTATGTAATTCTGTCCACTGCCCTGTTTTACCATTATAGTATTCAACTGCACTACCGCCTAAGCCAACTACCGCTTCAGCAACTTTACCATTATTCCAATTAACTGCGAGTTGGGTAACAGGATGAACCCAGCTATTATCGTGTAATTCAAACCATTTAGTGCTGTCGTAATATTCAACTGCTCCACCGCTTAAACCAACTACAATATAAGGATTACCATCATCATCCCACTCTACCTCCATTTGGTTAACAGCATGACGCCAGCCATCATCTTTCAATTCTGTCCATACTTCATCCTCTAAATATTGTACTGCACCGTTATTTAATCCTGCTACTAGTTCGGGAATCAGACCATCTATGGTGTTACCATTTGATTCCTGAATAGTATTCCTGTTATCCCAATTAACAATCATATTGTCAATACCCGACCATACAGTAGGTGAGTTTGCCATGTTGTTCTCCTTTGATCTTTACTTATTCGGTTTGTTTGAATTAACCTAAAAGTAACTAATTTGTTCTGTAAGAGTCAAGTACTTCTGCAAAATCTATGACAAAAATGACATTTTCAGTGGCTGAAACGACGTTTTTCCGTTAAATTTAAATTTGAATCATGACAAAATGACATAAAATCCTGTTATTAAATGATGTAAAATTAAAAACATTTAAAAAATATTAAATACATTTTCAATCATGAAAGATAATCAACACACTTACGAGCAAGTAATTGAATTTATTCAGCAAAAGGTATATTTAGCTGAAAATAAAAGCTTAACTATACAAGAAGAGTGCATTTTAAAAGGTGCATGGGATGAATTATCTTATGAGCAAATAGCTGAATATTTATATATTAGTAGTGGAACTATCAGGAATATTTCTGCGCTACTGTGGCAAAAATTATCTCAAACATTTAATTATAAAATCACTAAAAAAACTTTTAATAATGTTAAGTTCAAAACTTTTGCTGTTTAAGGTAACGGTAAAGATAACTTTTCCCCAAGAGTGAGTGAGTGAGTTCCCTAGACCGCCTGGGAATAAATTTCCAGTCCTGAGCAATAGCGAAGGATCTAGTCCACTCAACGCGAGACTTAAAATCTTCATAAAACAGATGCGGGACTTTAGTCCGTTTTAACGGACTTTTGCTATTAGCCTGGGAATTCATTCCCAGGCGGTATATGCTACCAATCATAACATTTATATGAATTTACTTTTTTATATTTTGCCAAAAATCAACACCCCAGCTTCAGCCCTCATTTCCCTAAAAAGAGGTAATAATCTTGTTGGGGGAGTAACTCCCTTTAATTCAAAATCAGTTATTTGATTCATTTTTTCTGTAACAAAGTTTTACATAATTAAGTTAATTCCCTAGACCGCCTGGGAATGAATTCCCAGTCCTGAGCAATAGCGAAGGATCTAGTCCACTAAAGTTGACTTAAAATCTTCATAAAACAGATGCGGGACTTTAGTCCGTTTTAACGGACTTTTGCTATTAGCCTGGGAATTTATTCCCAGGCGGTATATGCTACCAATCATAACATTTATATGAATTTACTTTTTTAAAAATCAATACCCCAGCTTCAGCCCTCATTTCCCTAAAAAGAGGTAAAAATTTTGTTGGGGGAGTAACTCCCCCTAATCTTTAAACAAACACGAAATTATCTGCAGAAAGTTGTTCAGGAGCTATCCCTAGTAAACTTGCTAATTCCAACCCATTTGACCCGATCGCCACAATGGTATTATTATCAGCTTGAGTAAGGGTTAAATCAGCAAATTCTAACCCTAAACCACCAATTCCTAACACATCTATTCCTACTTCAAAGTCGGTAATTTGATTCATTGCTGCGGGATATTCTGCACTTGCTAACCAGAATTGATCTGCGCCACTACCACCTGTCAAAATATTATCTCCACCGCTTGTTATATAGAAAGCATCATCCCCTTCATTTCCTAATAAGATATCTCGGCTTCCTGCGGTGATAATATCGTTACCTAGACCACCATAAATAACGTTTTGCACAGCAACATTTGCTGAACTTGCATCCACAAAATCATCACCATCTCCTGCAAAAACTAATTGCGGTGCTAGGCTATTTGGTACTTGAATAACATCTGCTTCTGTTGTGCCAAAAATCCTTTCCATGCTCGGAGTTGGGATAACAAAATTATCTGGATTATTTAACTCCTCAGCACTAATATAAAGGAAAGTAGCTAAAGGCTGGACTTTTTCTCCATCATTAATCCCTAGTTCAGTATGTTTTTCTACATCAGTAAAGACTAAATCACCAAACTCAAGCGATCGCCCATTAATTACTATTCCTTTAAACCCAATTACATCTTCACCTGGAGTCAAATCTGTAACTGTGTTAATTTCTTCTGGTAATTTATCTATTGCCAACCAGAAAGTATCTTGATCTTCATTACCTGTTAAAATGTTGCCACTTCCTGCATATAATTCATCGTTTCCTGGGCCACCATCTATGGTATCATTTGTTCCTTCTGCGCCAATAATTACATCAGCATCTTCTTGACCATAAAGCTTATTAGAACCGCCTCCTTTTGAGCCATCTATGGTATCATTTCCTGTACCGCCCATGAGTTTATCAGAATGGCCAGCAATTATCTGATCTGCTCCTGAATCACCTTTAACAGTATTAGTGTATTCCGCTTGAGATTCACTTACATCAATTACATCGTCTCCCCCATTTCCATGAACTATATGAGGCTGAGTTGCTGATGAATCTAGTTTAATTTCATCTCCTTCATCTTGCCCATAAATTACAGTAGTTTCTTCATCATTTTCTGGGTCAAAAGTTGAGAGAATATTTGCCATGTGCAGTTCCATATCTTTGGCTAAATATTCTTCTACTACTTTAGGTGCTTCTGAAGGTGCTATCCCAATTTCAATGGCTACTTTTTCCAAATCTTCTTCACTGCGTAAGCTAAAAGGTTCGTCTTGCTCAATGGCATTTTTAATTATGTTAGCTAGAGCATCAATAATGATTGCTCCTCCTTCTGCAACTGTTGTAGCTAACCCTTCTTTTACCAGATATTCTGCTCCTACTGCCATTAAATGACCTATTTCTTGATTGACTAAAGCTTTTTCTTCTAGTAGGTCACTATTTTCCTCATCTGTTTTATATGAGCTGATAAAAGATTGGATATGATCATCATCAAGAATATTTGAATGGAGAGCTATGCCAAAATGAGCAGCCAGTTGTTCTTGTGTGATTCCTTCTGCCAAAATTGCTGTATATAAAGTGGAAAGTGGACTGATATGTTTAAATTCTTTTGGTGCGGTAAATACCAGTTCATATGGTTCATTTTCCAGAATATATTTGCCACCCACACTAACAATTGTTCCTTCTTTGTTCTCTGTCTCTAGTAAAGAATGATCATAGTAGCCATCTTCATCAGTTGTTGTGAATGGTTCATTTTCATCTAATTTTCCATTCTCATTTTCATCTAGGAAAACTGTTGCCCCTTCTATGTAACTATTTTGGGCTGAACCCTTATCCTTATCAAGTTGGTTTTCGTAACCTTCTTTCACATATATTTGAAAGAAGTTAGCATCGCTTCCATCTTTTCCAGCATCTTGTTTTTGTACAGCCCAACCTGCATCACTTTCCAATTGAAAATTTTCCAGCAAGACTTGTGGTCTTTCTGAACTTTTTGTTTCATCATAAAACTTTGTAGCGGGAACTCCGTATATTCCTAACTCATTGTAGGTTACGTTTTGATTTTCACTATGAAAGTCACCAACACCTAATACCAAAACATCTTCTACTCCAAAATCCTGAATAACAGTCATGTCTTTCCAGACTGGTGGAGTTGGTTCTTTTCCTTTTCCTGTGAAAAGTTTTACCCAGTTAATAATAAGATTTGTCGCATTCAAGACAATTGCAGCATAAGGGCTTGCTAGTTTGGCAGCAGATAGGAATTGGGCAAAGAGAGCGACAGTACTTATCATTTGTTGTGATACTGCAAGAGAGCCTGGGCCTGATGATGTAGTTGCATTATCAGGAGCAAATATCATAAAGATATCATTGTTACGTACTCCTCCTACCTCATCACCCCTTAATATATTGTTATTGCCATCTATTTTTCCAGTAGCAATAACATCAAATCCATTACCACCGTTAATAGTATCGGTTCCTTCTCCTCCATCTATGTAATCATCTCCCTCTGAAGCTTCAATAATATCATCTCCAACATAGGCATAAATTAAATTATTGCCTGCGCCACCTACAATAGTATCATTTCCTCCACCTGAATTTATAGTATCATTTCCTGAACCTCCATTTATATAAGTACTTCCGCCATCTCCATATGCCTCACTTAGACCTACAATTTGTGGATTCGCAATAATTGTATTTGTGCCAGGTGATGCGTTTGCTACTATGATGTCATCTTCAAAGTTACTATAGATCTTTGAAGCAATTTTCAAAGATGAAATTTCATCATTCCATTCATTTGGTAGGTAATTATAATCACCCGCTCTGAGTTGAATGACTTTCCCACTATGGTTTGTATTTTCATAAAATTCCCAAGTACCACCTTCTACAACAATTGATGAGATTTTGTCATTTAGCTTGTCACCAACCGAACTCACATCTTGAGTATAAGTTTGAGATTCCCCTTTAAATTTACTATCCACATAAATTGTTACTGAGGGGCTGTTTGTTGTTTTAGCTACTCTCATGGATGAAATTTCATCATTAAATCCAGCTGGCACAATCGGATAGTTACCAGTTTCAAGCTGAAAACTTTTTCCTCCATAGTCCGCATCTTCATAAAAATTCCAAAACTTCCCAGGATCATTAACCTTAATAGAAGATATTGTGTTATTCCACTCATCACCTACATTCTCTTCGTCACCATTAAAAGTTTTGCTTGCACCTTTAAAGTTACCATCTCGATATACTGTAATCGTTGGGCCTTGAATTTGAACTACCTTTCTCATGGATGAAATTACATCATTAAATCCACTTGGCAAACTTGGATATTCACCACTTTTAAGCTGAAAATTTTCTCCAGCATATTCCTTATCTTCAAAAAACATCCAAGTCTCCTCAGGAGCAGCATCAATCTTAATAGAAGATATTTTGTCATTCCAATCATTACCTACATACGGAAATTCGTTCCCATTAAAAGTTTTGCTTGCACCTTGAAAGTTACCATCTTGATATACTGTAATCGTTGCCATTTTTATCTACTCCAATTTTGCTTCTATGTTTTCAATTTTTGCTGTCAATAAATTCAAGGTAATTAATTTGTTCTGTAAGAGTCAAGTACTTCTGCAAAATCTATGACAAAAATGACATTTTCAGTGGCTGAAATGACGTTTTTCCGTTAAATTTAAATTTGAATCATGACAAAATGACATAAAATCCTGTTATTAAATGATGTAAAATCAAAAACATTAAAAAAATATTAAATACATTTTCAATCATGAAAGATAATCAACACACTTACGAGCAAGTAATTGAATTTATTCAGCAAAAGGTATATTTAGCTGAAAATAAAAGTTTAACTATACAAGAAGAGTGCATTTTAAAAGGTGCATGGGATGAATTATCTTATGAGGAAATAGCTGACTCTTTATATATCAGTAGTGGAACTATCAGGAATATTTCTGCGCTACTGTGGCAAAAATTATCTCAAACATTTAATTATAAAATTACAAAAAGAACTTTTAAAGTTTCAATGTTTCAAATTCTTGATTTTCAAGAAATCAGTGATAACTTTACAGATGATTTTATAGATGATGAAGCAGATATTTTAGAACCAAAAGGAACAATTTTACTGGTTGATGATAAAGCAGAAAATCTGCAACTTTTAAAACAAATATTAAATCGAGAAGGTTATCAAGTTAAAAATGCTATATCAGGAGAAATAGCTCTTATTTACTTAGAAAAAAATTTGCCAGATTTAATTTTATTGGATATTATTATGCCAAATATGAATGGTTATCAAGTTTGTAAACTTATCAAAGAAAATGAACAAACAAAGTCAATTCCCATTATTTTTTTAAGTGCTTTAAATGAAACTCTTGACAAAGTAAAAGCTTTTAAATTAGGAGCAAGTGATTATATTACCAAACCTTTTGAAGAAGTAGAAGTTTTAACGAGGGTATCTCATCATATCGCTTTAAAAAAGCGAACTTTAGCTTTAGAAAGAGAAATTCAAGAGCATCAACAAACCATAGAAATTCTACATCAATCTCGTTCTATTTTAGCAAGTATGCTTAACAGTACTTGTTATGGAATTGCTGCTTTACAAGCTATTCGTAGCCCAAAAAATGGAGAAATAATTGATTTTCATTTTTTATTGGTTAATTCAGTTTTTGCTAAGATATTTAATTTGTCGAAAAAGCAATTAATTAAAACTCATAGTTGTGCTCAGTTTTTTGAAGTTAATGGTTTAAATTGGTTGGATGATTTGATCAAGGTAATTAAAACAGGAAAAAATTATTTAGATACTTTTACTTATGAAGGTAAATTATATAAAATTTATGCGATTAAATTAGGGGATGGGGTTAATGTTAGTATATTGTAATTTTAAAGCTGAGACAAGGGGCTTAAGCCCCTTGTCTGCAAGCCTTTGTCTATTATTGATTGATCGCAACCTATAAAGGAATTGCTATATAATTTAGTAGGGTGGGCATTGCCCACCACAAATGCTATGGTGGGCAATGCCCACCCTACAAAGAAAAATTGTCTGATTTTAAAATTTGTAACTTGATAAATAATCAACACCCCAGTTTTAACCTATGGTTTCAGGAGTTTGGATATAATAACTCAAGAATTTTTTCTATCTCAAAATTCTCTACCAATTTAGTTAATTCCTGGGCAATATTTACATTGTCAATTTCTTGGATTAAATTCAGCATTTTTTCTTCCTCCAAAGCAATAGCAGCACTATACATAGCATCATGCCATTGCTTTGACATCATAGTTAAATCTTTTGGTTGCAAAACAATATTATTTTGCCCAGAAAAATCCGTTAATTGGGTTTCATTTTCATAAATATATGTTACCCCTAAATGTTTAGCCATCATCTCCAAAATAACAGTTTCTTCAAAAGGTTTCCTCACAAAATCATCACAACCAGCATCAATAATTAAACGTCGCTCATTTTCTAAACCACTGGCGGTTAAAGCAATAACTACAGGTTGATTTTCTTTGACATTGCTTTTAATTTGTTTAACAGTTTCATAACCATCCATCACAGGCATTTTCATATCCAAGAAAATTAAATGAGGTTTCCATTTTTGCCAAATTTTCAGAGCTTCTTTGCCATTATATGCTGCTTTTAATTTAAAGCCCAATGGTTGTAATAATTTAATTAATAATTGACAGTTAATCGGGTCATCATCTACTACTAAAATACGATAATTTGGTTGATTTGGTGCGAGAGCAATTACATGACGTTTAACTGCTTGGTTTTCTTCTGGTTGATAGTTGACTGCTTTTACTTTAATATTAAAGGTAAAAGTTGAGCCTACCCCCAATTTACTTTTTACTTTAATTTCCCCTCCCATTAACTTAACAAATTGTTGACTAATAGTTAAACCTAATCCTGTACCTTCAGAAGTGTATTTACCACCTTCACTTTGCTCAAAAGCCGTTAAAATATTAGTGATTTCATTGGCAGCTATTACCCGCCCTGTATCTTTTATTTTAAACCATAAATCATAGTTTGGTGCAGCAGTTGCTTGAGCTTTAATTGTTAAAATAACTCTCCCTTTATCTGTAAATTTAATCCCATTATTGAGTAAGTTAATTAACACTTGTTTTAATTTTACTGCATCAGTAGTTACAAAACGTGGTAGCTCATTTTCATGGTGAATATTAAAGCTTAATCCTTTTTCCTGCACTTTCAGAGTAAATATTTGTTCTATTTCCTTTAATAAGCTAAAAAAATCGAAAGTTTGCGGGTTAAGCTCGGTTTTTCCTGCTTCTATCTTAGCTAAGTCTAAAACATTGTTAATTAGGGTAAGTAAATGCTTTCCACTTCTATTAATTATCTCTAAATTTTCTAGCACATCTGAAGCTAAATTAGGGTAGCGCATCATTAACTGAGAAAATCCTAATACAGCATTAAGTGGCGTACGTAATTCATGGCTCATATTCGCTAAAAAAATGCTTTTTGCTTGATTAGCTACCTCAGCTTTTTCCCTCGCTTCTACTAATTCAATAGTGCGCTCTTTTACTTCTAATTCTAAAGTTTGATGATAATTTTGTAATAATTTCTCCCCTTCTTTGCGCTGACTAATATCTTGAAAAGCGGCGATCGCATAAATAATTTCTCCTTCTTCATTATAAATTGGATTTGCCCAAACCTCCACAGGAATAATTTTATCAGAATGGTGAATTGTGAGATTATCCAGGTAAATAGATTCTCCGTGTAATGCTTTAATAACAGGTAAACATTCATAGGGATATAATTTATCACTATCGCCCTCATATATTTGATATACTTGATTTAATGATTCTCCAGTAGCATCAGGCAAATCCTCAACCTCTAACAAATTTTTGCCTTGCTTATTTAAAAAATATATTTTCCCATCAGGAGTATGCACAGAAATTCCCACAGGAATTGCTTCAAAAAATTGTTGTAAACGTTGTTCATTTTCCTTGATATTATTCAAATAATCTTGCAATTGCCCACTCATCAGATTAAAAGATTTAGCTAAATTTCTCAACTCACTAATCCTACTTAAATTAACTTTTTTCCGCCAATTTCCTTGAGCAATATTCTGAGCAACTTGATTAATTTCTAAAATTGGTTTTGCCAGTTTTTTAGCGGTGAAAACCCCTATTAAAATTGCTCCAATTACAGCAACAGTTGTTAAGATAATTGTGCGCCGATAGTTAGCCTGAATTTCTGCTAAAAAGTCTGTTTCAGGAATGATAATTATTGCTAACCAATTTAACCCATATTCATCTTTAATCTTAGTAAGTTTCAGAAAATATTTACTCTCATTTAGCTCAATTTTATCTGTTGATAAATCTTGAAAGTTAGTAAAATTATTAGTCTTTAATGCTAGATATTTAGCCATAGCTTTGGTTAAGGGATTTTTACTTTGACTAATAGGTTTCCTCTCCAACAATAATCAGCGGGTTTTCTTCATCAGAGCTACCAATTAAATAACCATTCTTATCAATAATCAAAGCTTTACCAGTTTTTCCAATGGTTAAAGAGTGAAGAAATTGACTAATATAGGATAAATCTAACTGGACTGAAACCACCCCCTCAATTTCTTCCCCACCTTCTAAATAGAGAGGTTGAGAAAAATTAATTGCGAATCTTTGATTATCAGAAAACCGTTTAAAAGCTTTAATCCAAGTCTTCTTCTTCTTTTTAATAACTTCTTGATACCAAGGACGTTGACTAGCATAAAAATTAGGAATTTCCAAACCAATATTAGTTTGATTTTGATAATCTTGAATAGTAAAAAACCTTTATAAGTAAAATTATTTTCTTTGTTAGCAACAGCTATACCCTCTACTTTTTGCTTAGTTTTTTTGTCATAAACAGAACCACCAGCTACAAAGTTATTTTTTTTGTTAGTTAACAATATTCCTCCAATATAATTTGATTTATTACTTTGATATTGGTAAAATAAAAAAGGTAGCCAAGCATCCATATTTTCATTTTCTAAATCTAAAACTTTAGCTGTAATTAAATCTTGATTAGTTTGGGTAATTTGTTGAGGAGTTTGTAAAAAAGCATTGATATTTTCTAGAAGGCGTAGGCGCAGCCCGCCGCAGGCATCGCTTGTTTCCCGCATTAACTGATGAGCTAAATTATTAATTGCTCTTTCTCCATACCAAAAAGACAAATAACTTACAACAGTTACTGTACCGAGAATTTGTAAGAGAAAAGGGACAATTAAAATAGTTTTTAAATTCAACATATTCTGATATTTTTTAACTCAACCTTTGGTTAATTATAAATTATCTTTTAATTATTTATCAAGTTTTTTAAATCTCTAACAATCTGAATAATTCCAATATTATATTATATCGTAAAACGTTGTCATTCTGAGCGGAACGCAGTGAAGCGAAGAATCTCGAATATTCTTCGCTTCACTGCGTTCCGCTCAGAATGACAAGAAAATTTTATCATAAGTGATTATGCGAACTGGATATTTTTGATAAAAAAATTGCAAATTTAAGTTAATTTTTTTCTAAAACATATCCATTGACAGACTATATTCATTGTCCGTACCGCTAACTGTTGGAGAAACTTTTGCATAGTAATAGGTATCAGATAATGGGGAGATATCAATGAAAAGTGAATCATAATCGCCATTTGAAATTACAGAACTATCTAGTAAGGTTGCATTTGAGTCGTAAATTTCCAAGTTGAGAGTTACCTCATTATCCCAAGCGCTTAAAAATACATTTAGTGTTTGCTCTGAATAGCTTCCTAGTACTTCAAATTTATACCAATCATTGTCATTAGCTACTCCTTGTCCAGCAATATCATATAAAAATGCTCCTTGAGCATTGCTCAAATCATAAGCATTGGGTGGGGTATCATTTTCTTCATAAGAGTCATCAGGAGGGAGGGTTACTCCAGAAGTTCCTGTAATTTCTACATCATCATAGTCCAAGAAAAGACCTTGATTATTATTATTAAATTCATCTGTCTCTGTTACCTCTCCCCAAGCATCAACTAGCATACCAATGTAATAAGTTCCATCTCCACTCCAGAAAGAATCAGCAACTCCAGGTAAAGTAAGATTTGTGGTTAATGTTCCTGTATTGCTATTTCCTCCTAAATTTTCAACCGTATAACTTCCCAGTAAGTAGTCATCAGAAGAAATATAATCATTATCAGAGAGATAAAATTCTACTTCAAATATCTCCGCATTTCCTCCTGAGTTATTTTCAATTTCAAAATCCACATCAAAGCTATTTCCTCCTGCAAGGGGTTCTTGAAATACATCAAACCAGCTACCATATAATTCTACATTGTTATTTGTCCCATTAGACCCAGAACCACCCGTATCCCACCACAGATCGTAATTATTCCCAGAACCTTCATCCAAATAATGATAGACACGGAGATAGTATGTTCCTGGAGTTGTTAGATTAGTATTAATTTGCTCATTATCATCACTAGACCCAGAATATTCTATTTCTGTACCATTTGCATCATATAACTCTAAATCTAAATCACCATCTGCGTGGATAAACTGGAGATCTACTATTAAGTTTTGATTATTTTGGGTAATTTCTATCTCATACCAGTCTTCCTCTCCATTTTCCACTATTCCTTCCCCTAAAATATCGCTTAACCAGGTTGCTTTATTGTTCCTCAGGTCATAGGCATTATTTTGGCTATTATTTGCTTCATAGGGGTCATTTCCATTGGATCCAGAACCACTCGTATCCCACCGCAGATCGTAATTATTCCCAGAACTATCTCCCCAATAATCAAAGACACGCAGATAGTATGTTCCTGAACTATCTAC
>Ga0114939_10001686_pt1 | contig 17190 bp, 14 predicted proteins | sample AshMeaCrysSpring_FD_87196 | JGI IMG/M metagenome (GOLD analysis project Ga0114939, IMG submission 87196) | Groundwater microbial communities from Big Spring, Nevada to study Microbial Dark Matter (Phase II) - Ash Meadows Crystal Spring | ecosystem: Environmental > Aquatic > Deep subsurface >... | reverse complement strand
TTGCCGCCGCGCCAACAGTAGACGAGCGGCCGCCACTCCTTGGGCTGGTCCTGGAAGTGCTCCTCGATGTGCCGCGCAATGTTCCGCGCAGCGAGTGCCGCGCCGACCTTGCGCGCGTCGAACGGCGACACCTGCTTGAAGAGCGTTCCCACGCGCGCACGTTCCTCGTCGTCGAGCGTCGGGCAGTTGATCGCGCCCGGCAGGCGGTCCTCGGCGAACTCCGACGGCGAGCGCGCGTCGATGCGATCGGCGAAGAGGTCGATCTCGGCGGCGGACGCGGTGTCGGGACGGCGCATCGTGCGGTGGCGAAGGTCGCTTGGTATTCTATCGTCCGCCCGCCGGCGTCCGGCGCGCCGCCAGGCGCCCCGTGCAAGGCCTACGGGCTCGCGCGCATGCTCCCCCAGGCCCATATCCCCGAGATCGCGCACGTGATCCAGATCGCGGTTGCGCCGGTATTCCTGCTCACCGGCGTGGCGGCGACGATCTCGGCGCTGACCGCGCGCGTCGGCCGCATCATCGATCGCGCGCGGGGCCTCGAGGCGGAGCTGCCGGGCTACACGGGCCGCCGCGCCGAGGAGACGCGCCGCGAGCTCTGTCGCCTGGCGCGCCGCGCGCGGCTCGTGAACGTCTCGCTCACCCTCTGCACGCTGACCGCGCTGCTCGTGACCATCCTGATCGGCCTCGCCTTCATCGGCGCGTACCTCGCCATCGAGCTCTCGGTCGCGGTCGGCGTGCTGTTCGTGCTCGCCATGGCGATCTACAGCGCGGGGCTTCTCGCCTTCCTCACCGAGGTCTGGCTCGGCACGCGGCACCTTCGCATCGGCTACCTGCACGACCCGACGGAGGGCGAAGCGCGATGAGGATCGTGCTGCCGCTGGTGCTGCTGCTCGGCGGCATCCTCCTCGCCGGACTCGGGACGCGGGTGGGCAGCGACGCGCGCGCGAGCCGCGACTGGCCGAGCACCCCGGGCACCGTCGAGAGCGCGCAGGTCGCGATGCAGTCCGAGGGCAACGAGCGGAAGCTCTTCGCGGCGCAGGTCCGCTATCGCTACGAAGTCGCAGGCCGCAGCTTCACCGGCGAGCGCGTGTCCTTCGAAAGCGGCCCGTCCCCCAACCGCGGCCTTGCCGAGGCGATCGTGCAGCGTTACGCGCCCGGCAGCGCGGTACGCGTGTCCTACGATCCCGCGCAGCCGCAGCGTGCCGTGCTCGAGCCCGGCGGGTCCGGCCTCTTGCCATGGCTGCTCGGCGGACTCGGGGGCGTGCTCGCGCTTGCGGGCGTGTGGAGGCTGGTCGCGGGGCTGCGTTGACCGCGCCCGTCCAGCATCACTTCGCGCCCAGGAGCGGGGCGAGGCCGCGCCAGACGTTGTCGAGCAGTATCGACTGCGCGGCCGCGGTGGGGTGGATGGTGTCGGCGAGGAACATGTCGCGCTGCTCGCCGATGCCTTCCAGCAGGAACGGCACGAGCGTCACCCGCTCCTCCCTGGCGAGGTCGCTGAACGTCGCCTCGAACTCGCGCGTGTAGCGCGGCCCGTAGTTCGGCGGCATGCGCATGCCGACGAGCACGACGCGCGCTCGGGCAGCCTTTGCCGCGGCGATCATCTTCTCGAGGTTCGCCTTCATCTGCGTCACGGGCAGCCCGCGCAGGCCGTCGTTCCCGCCCAGGGCGATGATCACGACGTCGGGCCGGGTGCGCGCCAGCGCCTCGCCGATCCGCGTCACCCCGCCGGCGGTGGTCTCGCCGCTGATGCTCGCGTTCACGACGCTATAATTCACCTTCTGCTCGCGCAGGCGCTCGGCGAGCAGCGCCGGCCACCCCTCCTTCTGACCGATTCCGTACGCAGCCGAGAGGCTGTCGCCGAAGACCAGGATCGTGCCCGCGGCATGCGCCGCTGCGGCGGCGAGAACCAATCCCGCGAAGAGCAGTCCACGGATGATGACCGAAACGGTGCGCCGCGGCGACGGCGCGATGGTGCTTGCAGAGGCGCTCACGAAGTCGGTGCCGAACGGTGAATCGACCCTGACGATTCTGCAGGATATCGGCCTGGAGATCATGCCGCGCGAGGCGGTCGCGATCCTCGGCGCCTCCGGCTCCGGAAAGTCGACGCTGCTCGGATTGCTGGCGGGGCTGGACACGCCCACCTCCGGGCGCGTGGCACTTGACGGGAGCGACCTCTTCTCGCTCGACGAGGACGGCCGGGCGGCACTGCGAAAGCGGCTCGTCGGCTTCGTCTTCCAGTCTTTCCAGCTGCTGCCGCCGCTCACGGCGCTCGAGAACGTGATGCTGCCGCTCGAGCTTGCCGAGGTGCGCGACGCCGAGCCGCGCGCGCGGGCGATGCTCGGGCGCGTGGGACTGGGCGAACGGCTGCGCCACTATCCGAAGCATCTTTCGGGCGGCGAGCAGCAGCGCGTCGCCCTCGCGCGTGCGTTCGTCGTCGAGCCGAAGCTGCTTTTCGCCGACGAGCCGACGGGCAATCTCGATGCCGCGACCGGCGCCGCGGTCATCGACCTGCTCTTCGAGCTCAACGCCGAGCGCGGCACGACGCTGGTGCTCGTGACGCACGACGAGGCGCTCGCCCGCCGCTGCTCGCGGCAGATCCGGCTCGCCGGCGGCAAGGTCGTGCCGACGCCTTCCCCCTCCCAGGGGGAAGGTTGGGATGGGGGTTCTGGCCTCGATCGCGAGACGGCGAAGAAGCGCGACCGCGGCACCCCCACCCCGACCCTCCCCCTCGCAGGGGGAGGGAGAAGCGTGGCGGGGTGAGGTCCTGACGATGCTCGCGCTCCCTCTGCGCATGCTCCAGCGCGACTGGAAGGCCGGCGAGCTGCGCGTGCTCGCGCTCGCGCTCTTCGTCGCCGTCACCGCGGTGTCCAGCGTGGGGTTCTTCGGCGACCGGGTGCGGCAGGCGCTCACGCGCGAAGCGCATCAGCTGCTCGGTGCCGACCTGCTGCTCGTCGCCGATCATCCCTTCGACGAGAAGTTCCCCGCCGCAGCGCGCGACCGGGGCCTCGCGGTCGCACGAGCGACGACGCTCATCAGCATGGCGCGCGCCGGCGAGCAGGCCCAGCTCGTCGGTCTCAAGGCGGTGAGCGAGGGCTATCCGCTGCGCGGCAGGCTCCGCGTCGCCGCCGCGCCGAACACGCCGGACGAGGAGACGACCGACGTGCCGCCGCCCGGCAAGGTGTGGGTGGACGAGCGCCTCGTCGCGGCGGTCGATGCGAAAGTCGGCAGCACGCTCGAGCTGGGCGATGCTGCGTTCACCATCGACCGCATCCTCACCATCGAGCCCGACCGCGGCGTGCAGTTCTTCAACATCGCGCCGCGCGTGATGATCAACGCGCGCGACCTGCCGGCGACCGGCCTCGTGCAGCCGGGCAGCCGCGTGAGCTACTCGCTGCTCGTCGCCGGCGAGCGTCCGCGCGTCGACGAGTTCGAAGCGTGGGCGAAGCGAACGCTCGGCCGCGGCGAGTCGATCCAGGGTCTTTCCGGTGCACGGCCCGAGATCCGCGCGGCGCTCGAACGGGCGCAGCAGTTCCTCGGCCTCACGGCGATGCTCGCCGCGATCCTCGCCGCGGTGGCGATCGGCCTTTCGACGCGCCGCTACACCCAGCGGCACCTCGACGGCTATGCGGTGATGCGCTGCCTCGGCGCCTCCGAGTCGCAGCTCTTTCGGCTGTTCGCGTGGGAGTTCGTTGCGCTCGCGGTGCTCGCGTGCGCGGCGGGACTCGTCGCGGGCCTGATCGCGCAGGAGGTGTTGGCGCGCTTCGCGGCGGAGCTGATGGCCGCGTCCCTGCCGCGCCCGTCCATCGTGCCGGCGCTGCAGGGCTTCGCGACCGGCCTCGCGCTGCTGCTCGGCTTCGCGCTGCCGCCCTTGCTCCAGCTCAAGAACGTGGCGGCGCTGCGCGTGCTCCGGCGCGAGGTCGGCGCCCCGCGGCAGGGCGCGCTCGTCGGCTATGCGATCGGCCTCGTGACGCTCGCGGCGCTGCTCCTCTGGTACGCAGGCGACTGGAAGCTCGGCCTGTACGTGATCGGCGGCTTCGCCGCGGCGTTCGTCGCGTTCGCACTCATCGCCTTCGTCGCGTTGCGGCTCGCCGCGTTGCTCGCGCCGCTGGCCAGCCTCTCGTGGCGCTACGGTCTCGCCAACCTGCGACGGCGTGCGCGCTCGAACACCATCCAGATCCTGTCGCTCGCGCTCGGCCTCACCGCCGTACTGCTCCTCACGTTCACGCGCGGCGACCTGCTCGACGCGTGGCGCGGCAAGACGCCGGTCGACGCGCCGAACCGCTTCGTGCTCAACATCCAGCCCGACCAGCGCGAGGGCGTGGAGCAGTTCTTCGCGGCGCAGAAGCTGCCGGTGCCACACGTCTATCCGATGGTGCGCGGCCGACTCACCGCGATCAACGACCGCGCGGTGCAGGTGGACGATTACGAGAACGAGCGCACGCGGCGCCTCGTCGAGCGCGAGTTCAACCTGTCGTACATGGAGGGCATGCCGGCACACAACCGCATCGTCGCCGGCCGTGCCTTCTCTGCCGAGGACCTCGCGCGCGGCGCGCTCTCGGTCGAGTCGGGCATCGCCCGGTCGCTCGGCGTGCAGGTCGGCGACCGGCTCACCTGGGAAGTCGGCGGCCGCAAATTCACGGCGCCGATCGTCAACCTGCGCGCGCTCGACTGGGACTCGATGCAGGTCAACTTCTTCGTCATCACGACACCGGCGCTGCTCGCGGACTTCCCGACGAGCTTCATCACCAGCTTCCACCTGCCCGAGTCGCGCGCAACCGCGATGAACGGCCTGGTGCGCGACTTTCCCAACCTCACGGTGGTCGACATGTCGGCCATCCTGCGGCAGGCCCTGACGGTGATGGAACAGGTCATCGCCGCGGTGCAGTTCGTCTTCCTGTTCGCGATCGCCGCCGGCCTGCTCGTGTTGTACGCAGCGCTGCTCGCGACGCAGGACGAGCGCGTGCAGGAATCCGCGGTCATGCGTGCGCTCGGCGCGTCCCGCGCGCAGGTTGCGGCCGCGAGCCGCGCCGAGTTCATCACGCTTGGCCTCGTCGCGGGGCTCCTTGCGGCCGCGGGCGCAGCCGGCATCGGCTACGTGCTCGCCGCGAAGGTGTTCCTGTTCTCCTATCAGGTGAATCCCTGGCTGTGGGTGGCCGGCCCGCTTGCGGGCCTCGCATGCGTCGGCATCAACGCGTGGGCCGGGACGCGCGCCGCGCTGAAGCGCCCGCCGATCGCGGCGCTGCGCGAGGCATGATGCGCTCCGCACGATCCGTCGCGCCGTGCGCGCCATGACCTCCGCCCGCGCGACCGATCCTTCGCCGACGCCCTACGCGCTGCTCGGCGGCGAAACGCGCTTGCGCGCACTCGTGGATCGCTTCTACGCGCTCATGGACGAGGTGCCCGAGTACCACGGCATCCGGCGACTGCACCCGCCGGAGCTCGCCGGCTCACGGGAGAAGCTGCGGCTGTTCCTCTCCGGCTGGCTCGGCGGCCCGCCGCTCTACGTCGAGCGCTACGGGCACCCGATGTTGCGTGCGCGGCACCTGCCGTTTCCGATCGGCGAGGCCGAGCGCGACGCATGGATCGCCTGCATGGACGAGGCGATGCGCCTGGAGAACGTGCCGGAGTCGCTGCGCGAAGGGCTCGCGCAGGCGTTCCTGCGCACCGCCGATCACATGCGCAACCGTCCTGGCTGAGCGAGCGTCGGGGCGCGCCGTGTGCTTGGCCGTCCCTCGCCCCCCGTCCCAGAAAGAAAACGCGGCGTCATGCGTTTTCCTGAGATCGGGGAGCAGGAGGGGGCCTGGCCCCTCGTATCCTGACGACTAGCTGGAGACCTCACGCATGCCCGCGCCGCGTCCCGTTGCCGTCATCACCGGCGCTTCCGCCGGCCTCGGCGCCGCGTTCGCACCGCTTTTCGCGGCGGCAGGCTACGACCTGGTGCTGGTCGCGCGGCGCAAGGCGCCGCTCGCACAGCTCGCCGAGCGAATGCGGCGCGAGCACCGCGTGCGCGCGACGCCGCTCGCGATCGACCTCGCCCGGCCGAACGCGCCGCGGCGTGTCCGCGACGCGGTGCGCGCGACGCGCGTCGAGGTGCTCGTCAACAACGCCGGGGTGTACGAGGTGGGGCCCTTCACCGCGATCCCGCCGGAGCGTCTCGACGCGATGATCCGGCTCAACTGCCTCGCGCTCACCGGACTGACGCGGGTCTTCCTGCCGACGATGCTCGAGCGCGATTCGGGCCGCATCCTCAACGTCGCGTCGGTGGCGTCCTTTCAGGCCGTGCCGCAGCTCGCAGCGTATGCGGCGACGAAGGCGTTCGTGCTCTCGCTCTCGGAGGCGCTGGTCGAGGAGCTGCGCGGCACCGGCGTCACCATCACCGCGCTCTGCCCGGGCATCACGGATACCGAGGGCGTCGCGCGCGCGCGACGCTCCAGCAGTGTCGTCGGCGCCGTGCCCGACCTGGCGGTCTCCGACGAGACGGAAGTGGCACGTGAAGGATTTCGCGCCTGTCTGGCAGGCGAGCCGGTGTGCGTGCCGGGGGCGCTGAACAAAATGGCGACGAGCGTGAACCTCGTGCCGCGCACGCTCGCCCGCTGGGTCGGTGGCGCCGTAGTCCGGCGGCTCGCTTCCGGGTGACCGAGCGACGCGCGACCCCGCACGGCCGGCGATAATCGACGGGGATCGGCCCGTCGTGCTGCCGCGCGCCGCCGTCCGCCATGTCCTCGTCCACCACCTCCGCCGCCCCCTCGATCTCCCTCTGGCACGCTGTCGGGCTGGGCCTCGGCGTGGCGATCGGGAACGGTTTCGCGCGCTTCGCCTACGCGCTCGTGTTGCCGTCCATGCGCACGGACCTCGCCTGGACCTACGCCCAGGCGGGCTGGCTCAACACCGCGAACGCGATCGGTTACGTGATGGGCGCGACTTCCGGGTATGTGCTGCTGCGGCAGGCGCGCCCGAGCACGCTGTTCGCGTCGGGCCTGGCGCTGACGGTCGCCGCACTCGCGCTCACCGGGCTCGCCGGCTCGCTCGCGTGGCTCACGCTCACGCGGTTCGGCGCCGGCATCGGCGCGGCGTGGGTCTTCGCGTGCGGCGGCGCGCTGGTCGCCGCGCGCTACCAGTCACGGCCCGCGCTTCTCGGCAAGGCCACGGGCATCTACTTCGGCTGCGGCGGCCTCGGCATCATCGCGAGCGGTCTGCTCGTCAATCCGCTGCTCGCGCTCGGCGGCCCCGCCGCATGGCCGCGGGCCTGGCTCGCGCTCGGCGTGGTGGCGATGGCGGCGGCGGTCTGGCCGATCCTCGAGTCGCGTCGCGTCGTCGGCTCCGGCAATGCGGTCTCGGGCGAGCGCCTCAGCCTGCGCGCGCTGCTGCCGAGCCTCGTCGCCTACTTCCTCTTCGGCTGCGGCTACATCGCCTACATGACGTTCGTCTTCGCCTGGGTGCGGGGCGAGGCGATGTCGTGGCAGTTCGGCACCCTCGTCTGGTCCGTGCTGGGCATCGCTGTCGCGGTGAGCCCGTTCGTGTGGCGGCGCGCCCTCGACCACTGGCATCCGGCGGTGACGCTGTCCGCAAGCTGCGCCGCGAACGGCCTCGGCAGCCTCGTACCGCTCCTCTCGCCGACGGCGGCGGGCATTCTCCTCTCGGCGGCGCTCGTCGGCCTCGGGCTCTTCATCGCGCCGTCGGCGGTCGCTGTGCTCTCCCGCCGCAGCATGGCGCCGGCGCTCTGGGCGAAGGCGATCATCCTCTTCACCGTCGTCTTCTCCGTCGGCCAGGCGATCGGGCCGCTCTTCGCCGGCTGGGTAGCGGACCACAATGGCCTCGGCTGGTCGCTCGCCTACGGCGCGGCAGTGCTGGGGCTCGCCTCGTGCGTGGCATTGATCCGACTCGGGAGAGCGTCGGCGAGAATGGCTGAGGCGGGGCGGTAAGGAGCTGAGCCGGACCCGCGCGAGGCGCGGAGCAGCGGCCCTGCTGGCAGGGATCGGACCGCAGGCAGCCGAGTGCCGACATTCCGGGACGTCGAAGCCGGGCTTGGCGCGGTCCACTGTCCGCTTCAGTGCGCCACCAGAGCACGGCGACGGCTCCGCGGCACTCTGCGTTCGCTGCGTTCTCTGCGCCCTCTGCGGTGAAGTCTTCTCGGCATCGCCGCGGCGATCACGTGTGGCCGTATTCCTCGCGCAGCAGTTGCTTCATGACTTTTCCATTGGCATTGCGGGGCAGCGGCGCCCCCCGGAACGTCACGAAGTCCGGCACCTTGTAGTCCGCGAGCTGCCGCGCGCAGTGCGCGCGCAGCGCGTCGGCGTCGACGTCGGCCGCGCGCGGCACGACGATCGCCTCGGTCTTCTCGCCGAGCACCGGGTCCGGACGCGCGACGATCGCCGCCTCGATCACGTCGGGGTGCAGCGAGAGCACGCTCTCCACCTCGGCGCTGTACACCTTGTAGCCGCCGCGGTTCACGAGATCCTTCTTGCGGTCGAACAGACGCACGAACCCTTCAGCGTCCATGGCGCCGATGTCGCCCGACTTCCAGTAGCCGCCGGCGAACTCGCGCGCGTTGGCCTCGGGATCGTTCCAGTATCCGGGCACGACCATCGGGCCGGCGATCCAGATCTCGCCATCGCGCCCGCGCGGCACCTCGCATCCGTGCTCGTCCATCACGCGTAGCTCACCGCACGGGACCACCGCTCCGACGCTGTCGAGGTGATCGGGCTGCAGGCCGAGCGGCATGATGGTCGTCGGCGAGGTCGTCTCCGTGGCGCCATAGGCATTGACGAGCGTGAGCCCCGGCAGCTCCTGCGCGAGCAGACGCAGCGTCCCCTCGGGCATGGGCGCGCCGCCGAAGGCGCCGATGCGCCACGCGGAAAGGTCGTGCGCCTCCAGGTCGCGATGGCGCATGAGCAGCGTGTACATCGCCGGCACGACGAGCGTGTGCGTCATCCGTTCGCGCGCCGCGAGCGCGAGAAAGTCCCGGCCGCGGAACTCGCGCAGCACGAGCGTGCAGCCACCGCAGGCGACCATGGTGAGCAGGATCGCGACCAGGCCGGTGACGTGCGACGCCGGCACGGCGAGCATCGAGCGGTCACGGTCGTCGAGCCGCATGCAGCCGACGAAGTGCAGCGCAGAGTGCACGATGTTGAAGTGAGTGAGCATCGCGCCCTTGGGGCGGCCGGTGGTGCCGGAGGTATAGAGCACCACCGCGCAGTCGTCCTCGCGCGCTGCCGCGGCCTCGGGGAGGGTCGTTCCCTGCGCCGGGGACGCGAGCAGATCGGCGAAGCTGCGTGCCTGCGGGCAGGCGTCGCCGATCGCGAACCGCGCCGAGAGCGCGGGCGCCTCGTAGGCGCCGGGCAGCCGGTCGGCGAGGGCGGCTTCGAACACGATCGCGCGCGCCGCGCACTGGTTGAGGATGTAGGTGAGCTCGGGACGCTGCTCGCGGACGTTCAGCGGCACCGCGATTGCGCCCGCGTGCAGCACGCCGAGCAGCGTCGTCAGGAACTCGAGCGAATTGCCGCAGAGGAGCGCGACACGGTCGCCGGTTCCCACCCCCGCAGCGGCGAGGTTCGCGCCGATGCAGGCGCATTGCTGCGCGAGCTCCGCATAGGTCACGCGCCGCTCGCCGTCCACCACCGCCTCGTGCAGCGGGAAGCGCGCCACCGTGGAAGCGAGCATCGCCGTGACGTTCGGCGCGCGCTCGGCGAACGCGCGCACGACGCGCCCGAAGTGCGCCTCGTGGCGGATGAACGGTAGCGGGTAGGCCTGCCAGTGCATGGACGGAACCGCGGCGCCTGGTACGCCAGCGGTCTGTCGCCCCGATTGTAGGCACGCGCGCAACGCAGTGCATGCCGTGCCCGTGCAGCCGCTCGCTTCGTCCGCGCCGCTCCGGGGCCCAGCGCCCGGCGCGGCTACGCGCTCGCGGTCGCTATACTGCCGCGCGGCCCAACCTCGTGCCGGGAGCCGCGACTCACTCCGGAGCCGATCCCCGCGCCTCGGTCCCGGCCGCGCCATCACGGAAGAATGCCGCTCGAAACCCTGCTGATCGTCGTCATCGTCGCACTCGTGACGATGGTCGTGCTGCAGCTCGTCGCCGTCATGCGCGGCGCCTCTGCCGGACGCGCGTCTGCGGCGCTCGAAGAGCGCCTCGTCGCGCTCGGTCGCGACAACGAGCGTCTGGAGCGTGAGCTCCGTGACGCCATCGCCGCCGGCCGCCGCGATGCGAGCGAAGCCGCGCGGGCGCAGCGCGAGGAGCTCGCTGCTGCCCTCATGCGCTCGGGCGGGGAACTGCGCGACCAGCTCACGGCGGTCGCGGGCCTGCAGAACGAACGCCTCGGTGCCTTCGCTCGCGATCTTGCCGCCCTCACGGAGGGGAACGAGATGCGGCTCGAGGCCCTGCACGGGAGCGTCAGCGAGCGGCTCGGAGCGCTGCAGGAGGCGAGCGGCCGCAGTCTCGCCGTGCTCGGCCAGGAGCACCGCGAAGGCCGCGTGGAGACGGGCGAAACACTGCGGCGCTTCGGCAACTCCCTCGACCAGCGGCTCGCGGCATTGGGCGAGGCGAGCGAGCGGCGGCTCGGCGAGGTGCGCGCGACGCTCGAGGCGAAGCTCAAGGAGCTTGCGACCGACAACGCCGCGAAGCTCGACCAGATGCGGCAGACGGTGGACGAAAGGCTGCATGCGACGCTCGAGCAGCGGCTCTCCGAATCGTTCAAGCTGGTGAGCGAACGGCTCGAGCAGGTGCACCGCGGTCTGGGCGAGATGCAGACGCTCGCGGCCGGTGTCGGCGACCTGAAGCGCGTGCTGACGAACGTGAAGACGCGCGGCGTGTGGGGCGAGATCCAGCTCGGCGCGCTGCTCGAGCAGACGCTCGCGCCCGAGCAGTACGCCGCGAACGTCGAGACCCGGCGCGGCAGCGGCGAGCGCGTCGAGTTCGCGATCCGCCTGCCGGGGCGCGACGATGCGGGGAGCGCGGTCTGGCTGCCGGTCGACGCGAAGTTCCCGCGCGAGGACTACGAGCGCCTGCTCGCGGCGCAGGAGCGTGCCGATCGCGCCGCGGTCGAGGAGGCCGAGCGGGCGCTCGAGGCGTGCATCCGGCAGGAGGCGCGCACGATTCGCGACAAGTACATCGAGCCGCCGGCCACGACCGACTTCGCCGTCATGTTCCTCCCGATCGAGGGGCTTTATGCCGAGGTGCTGCGACGGCCGGGCCTGAGCGAGCTCCTGCAGCGCGAGTTCCGCGTCACGGTCACCGGGCCGACGACCTTCTCGGCGTTCCTCAACAGCCTGCAGATGGGCTTCCGCACGCTCGCGATCGAGCGCCGTTCGAGCGAGGTGTGGGCCTTGCTCGGCGCGGTGAAGAGCGAGTTCGCGAAGTTCGCGGGCGTGCTCGCGAAGACGCGCGAAAAGCTCGACCAGGCGTCGAAAACGATCGGCGACGCCGAGGTGCGGACGCGCGCCATCGAGCGGCGTCTGCGCGACGTGGAGGCGCTGCCCGCGGCAAGCAACGCGGGGCTGCTCGAGGAGCTCGGGCCGGCCGAGACCGGACCCGGCGCCGCCTGAGTGGGCGACGCGCGGGAGGCGCGGCCGCGCCACGGCGCCCGTCCCGCAACGCCGTTCACGGCGCCTCCGATGCTGACCGCAAGCGACCGGCTGCCGGGAATCGCCACGTGCGCGGCGAGGCGAGCAGGGTGCGTGCGGCGAGCTGCAGCGTCAGCCGCTCGACCCGGTTCCACGGCAGGAGCGAGACGAATCGCGCCATCGGACAGTAGTTCAGCGTGACCGAGGACAGTGTTCCGGCAAGCTGAAGCCAGTGGACCAAGGCCGGCACGGGCCACAGGCCGGCGGTGAGCAGCACCGCATAACCGATCCGGGTCTGCGCGGCGGGCGAGTGCCAGTCGCCGTCGAGTATCCGGAAGTGCAGCGACTGCGCGAGCGTGAGCACGACGAGCGGCGGGACGAGCGCGGGGGCCCGGCCGAGCAGCGCGGCCGCGAGCACGAGCCCGGTGAACATCCAGTAGCGCCGGGAGAGCGTCGCGATGCGTGCCATGGCCGGGCCCACTCGCACTTACTGCACGATCGGCGCAAGCGCGCGGGCGATTCGATCACCCTGCGACGGCGTGATCATGTCGCCGAGGATCCCGGTGAACCGCGGATCCTGCACACCCGAGGTGATGTACTGCCACCGGTACGCGGACAGGAAACACGTCCCGATCCGTTCCACCTCCATGGCTGTGAACGACTTGCCCGCACTCGCGACGAAGTAATGGCTGTCCGCCTGCGCCTGCATCTGCACGATGCCGTCGACCGCGCCGACGAGCCCGATCAGGTCATCGACCGCACGATCACGCTCCTCGGCCGACAGCCGCGCGTTCTCGCGCGTCCACTCCAGCTCGTCGATGATCGCGTGCTGCGACTCCTCCCTCCAGTGGAAGAGGAACACGTCCTTCCACATCTCCGAGAGCTGGTCGTCGGGCTCGATACTCGATCGGTAGTGTTGCTGCGTGAAGAGCTCGATGTCGCAAGTGAGCGCGAGGACTGCCCAAGTCGACGCCTTGAGCACCGCCTGCGCCACCGCATTCGGCTCGGGGAGGAAGGTATAGCCGGCGGGCATCCCCTGGGCCGTCATCCGTTCCAGACGACGGAAGAGCTCTTGGTGCTTGAGCTCCTCGTCGGTGAAGCGGACGATCGCCTCGAGCGCGGTCTGGTCGCCGAGCCAGTGGTCGCGGCTGACCTCGAGCATCTTGGCGCCGATGAAGCGCTCCACCAGACCGAACATGTTGGCGTAGGTCCGGCCCTGGATCTGCGAGAGCAGGCGCTTCTCGCGGATGCCGAGGAACTCGAGCTCGCCGACCTTCGACAGGCCGTCGGGGAGGAACTTCTTCGAGAAGTCGAGCTGCCGGCCGCGGAAGGGATCGCCGTCGATGTCCCAGCGGATGCGCTTGGAGACCTCGATGATCTTGGCGTAGCGCTGCGTGGACGCTTCCGGGAAGCGGGGAGCGAATGCGGCGAGGGTGGATTGCATGGCGGGCTCCTGTGAGCGAGGACGACACGAAAGGCCCGGATCGCGTCCGGGCGGGAAATCCCGAGCGCACGACGCCGCCGGGAGGCGCGGCGCAGCGAGCCGGGACGGAGAGGGATTCACGACGACCGCCGCGCTGCGCCGGCCGGTCCGGCCACCGCGCGGGCCAGGAGGTCGAGCATCCGGACCGCGAGACGGCGCAGACCGTTCCAGGCCCGGTCGTCGCGCCCCGGTGCCGGCACTCGGATCGGCTTGCCCGCACGGATGAGCGTCATGCGCTCGGGCCTGCATTCGCAAGACCAGGTCACCTCCAGCACGGTCCGCTTGAGCGCTTGCACCAGAGTGCCGCCGCGACGGTCGAGGTCGAAGAACTGGCCCGACCGGAGGTAGTGGTCTTCGCGATCGCCGGGGCGCGTCAGCCAGGCGGCGCCGCTGCGGACGGTGATGCGGACTGTCTCGCGATGGTCGACGCGCAGCATGTCGCCGTCGCGCAGCGCAAAGCGCGGCGCGCGGTCATGCCGCGCGAGGCGTGCGATCAGGGCCTGCCTGTCAACCCGTAGCGTGGCGCGGTCGACGCGACCGTGGCGTTGCGTGTCGGGTGCGGATCCCCGCGCGCCGGCATCGCCCCGAGCGAAGGGAAGGGTCAAGAGGTGCGATGGACCAAACATGGCGTTTCTCCTTTGCGGCTACACTGTTCGCAGCAGTCGGACGACGCTTCCGAGAGCTCGTTGGCCTTGCGTCGTTCCATGGATGCAAAGGCTAGTGACTGGCGGTAACCGGGCTTTGTCGGCCGGGAAACGATTCGTATCGGCGTGTATCGCGCCGTCTCGGATCGCTTCGGCCGTCGCGACAGCCCGTGCATCGCATCCACGTCGAGGAGAGGGAATGGCGGGCGAGCGGATCCTGGTGGTCGACGACGACCCGGACATTCGCGCGGTGCTCGTCGAGTACCTCGGCTCGCACGGGTATGCGGTGACGGCCGTCGAGGACGGGGAGCGGATGCGCGCGGCGTTGACGCAGGCACTGCCGCACGTCGTGCTGCTCGACGTCACCCTGAGGGGAGAGGACGGCCTGTCGCTCGCGCGCTACCTGCGAGAGCACTACCGCGTCGGCATCATCATGGTCACCGCCGCGGGCGACGTGATCGACCGGGTGCTGGGGCTCGAGATGGGCGCCGACGACTACCTGGCGAAACCCTTCGACCTGCGCGAGCTCCGCGCGCGGCTGAAGAGTGTCCTGCGTCGGCTCGGGGCCGTGGATGCAGAGCCTCTCGCCGTCGGCGAAGCCGTCCCTGCCGGTTCAGCCGGCACCCGTGCCGCCATCGGCAGATGCCGGCTCGACCTGCGCTCGCAGCAGCTCTTCGACGCCGGGGGCAAGGAGGTCCCGATCACGGCCATGGAGTTCGCGCTGCTGCGCGCCTTCGTCGAGCACCCCAACGAGGTGCTCACCCGCGACCGCCTGCTGACGCTGACGCGCAACCGGGAGTGGGAGCCCTTCGACCGATCCATCGACATCCGTATCGCGCGGGTACGGCGCAAGGTCGAGGATGACCCGGAGAACCCGAAGGCGATCCGCACGGTGCGCGGCACCGGATACATGTTCGTGCCGCCGGCTGAATCCTGACACCCAATGGCCGTCCGGCGGCCCGATGTAACCGGCTTGTATCGCACCGTTTCGGTGGGGTAACTCCCCGCGCTTTCGTCCGGCGCGGTCTCTACAATGGGCTCACCGCTCAGGTTTCCGGGAGACGCCCGATGACGCTGCAGGTCGCAGAACCCGACGTTCGTCCGCGTCCCGGTCGGACCCCGACGGAGGACCTGCTCGTGCGCGCGGCGCTCGCCGTCTCCAGCGTCCGCGGCGACCGGGTGTTCGCCGACCTGGCGCGCGGGCTCGCGTCATTGCTCGATGTCGATGCCGCGTTCATCGCCCTGCGGGTGCCCGGGGCGCCCGGGACCCTCGGCATGCTCGCCTTCCATTTCGACGGGGCGCTACAGGAAAACTTCACCTACGAGATCTCGGGGACGCCGTGCGAGCACGTCGTCGGCGTGCAGTACCGCGGCCACGATCCGGACCACTCGATCATGTATGCGCGCGGGCTGCAGGCGCTTTTCCCGAAGGACGAGACCTTCGTGCAGATGGGACTCGAGAGCTACGCCGGCTATCCGCTCAACGCTGCGGACGGCAGCCTGCTCGGCGTCATGTCGGTGGCGTCGCGACGCGCGATCGAGGACCCCAACCTCGTCGAGTCGATCGTCAAGATGTTCGCAGTGCGCGCCGCAGCGGCGCTCGAGCGTGTCCGGGCCACCGAGTCGCTGCGCCTCTCCGAGGCCAGCTACAGGGCCATCTTCGAAGCGTCGGAGGACGCGATCTTCGTGCACGACTGGGACACGGGGAAGATCCTCGACGCGAGCCCCAAGGCGAGCGAGCTGTACGGCTACACGCACGAAGAGCTGTTACGCATCCGGATCGATGAGGTGAGCGCCGAGGAGCAGGCGTTCACCGCCGCTCGTGCCGCCCGCCTCATCGAGGAGGCCAAGACGGGCAGCGAGCCGGTGCGCTTCGAGTGGCGCGCCCGGCATCGCGACGGTCACTTGATGTGGCACGAGGTGACGCTGAAACGGGCGGTGATCGCCGGTGAACCGCGCGTGCTCGCCTTCGTGCGCGACATCACCGCCCGCAAGGAGGCCGACGCGGCGCTGCGCGCGAGCGAGGAGCAGTACCGGACCATCTTCAACGCGTCCGCCGATGCCCTGATGCTCTGGAACAAGGATCTCGAGCGCGTCGACGTCAACGCCGCGCACGAGAGGATCTTCGGCTATGCACGCGAGGACGTGATCGGCCGCGGCTTCGAAGGGCTGGGCTGGCCCGACGAGCTGGTGCAGCCGCGCCTCGAAATGGTCCGCCGGGCGCTTGCCGGCGAAGCGGTCCGTGCCGAGCTCGAGGCGCTGCGCAAGGACGGCCGGCGCATCGTCACCGAGCTGCGCGCCATCCCGTTCCAGCACCGCGGCCAACCCCATGTCCTGCAGATCGCGCGCGACATCACCGAGCGCAAGCGGGCCGAGGCGGCCTTGCGGGCGAGCGAGGAGCAGTACCGAGTCATCTTCAACGCCTCGGCGGACGCGCTGGTGCTTTGGGACGCGGAGTGCCGCCGGGTTGACGTCAACCCGGCTTACGAGAGGCTCTTCGGCGCCTCGCGCGACGAGGTGCTCGGCAAGACCTTCGCCGACGGACTGCCGGCGGGGTACGCTGAACGCCGACGCGGCTTGATTCGCCGGGCACTCGCCGGCGAGGCGTGCCGGGCGGAGCTCGAGTCGCTGCGTCGGGACGGCGCGCCCATCCAGGTCGAGATCCACACCATACCGGTCCGCTATCGCGGCGCGCCGCACGCGCTCGCGATCGTTCGCGACGTGACGGAGCGCAAGCAGGCGGAAGCCGCGCTGCGGGCGAGCGAGGAGCAGTACCGCGCCATTTTCAACGCGTCAGCGGAAACGCTCGTCCTGCGCGACGAGGCGTTCCGCATCGTCGACGTCAACCCCGCTTACGAGAGCGTGAGCGGATACGCGCGCTCCGAGGTGCTGGGAAGCGACCGCCTTGTCGGGAACCCCCGCGCGACCGAGGCGCTCGTGCGCGATATCCACCGGCAGGCGCTCGCCGCCGAAGCCACGCAGCTCGAGACGAGGATCGTGCGACGCGACAACAGCGAGGTCGACATCGAGCTGCGCGCCGTACCGGTGCAGTATCGCGGGCGGCCGCACGTGCTCTATGCCGGCCGCGACATCTCCGCGCGGAAGCGCGCCGACGCGGTACGCGCCGAGCTGGAGGCGCAGCTGCGTCAGGCGCAGAAGATGGAAGCGATCGGCCAGCTGACGGGCGGCATCGCGCACGACTTCAACAACATCCTCACGAGCGAAATGGGCTATATCGGCCTCGCCGCCGAGCGGCCGGCCGTCAGCACGGACGCGAAGCTCGACAACTACCTCGAGGAGGCGCGCAAGGCATGCCGGCGCGCGCGCGACCTCATCCAGCAGATGCTCACGTTCAGCCGCGGGGGCAGCGGCCCGGCTGCCCCCGTGCAGCTCGCGCCGCTGCTCGCCGACTCGGCGAAGCTGTTGCGCTCGACGCTGCCCGCGACCGTGGCTCTGCGCTTGGACGCTGCCCCCCGACTGCCGCCGATCATGGCCGATCCGGTGCAG
>Ga0114939_10001684_pt1 | contig 17207 bp, 18 predicted proteins | sample AshMeaCrysSpring_FD_87196 | JGI IMG/M metagenome (GOLD analysis project Ga0114939, IMG submission 87196) | Groundwater microbial communities from Big Spring, Nevada to study Microbial Dark Matter (Phase II) - Ash Meadows Crystal Spring | ecosystem: Environmental > Aquatic > Deep subsurface >... | reverse complement strand
GTCGCGGAAGGCCTGGGCGTTGCCGGACATCTCCAGGCCGACGTCGAAGCCCTCCTTCATCCCCAGCCGCCTCTGCGTGTCGGCGATGGAGCCCTGGCGCACGTCGAGCGCGATGGTCGCGCCCATTTTCTTCGCGATTTCCAGCCGATACGGGATGACGTCGGTCACGACCACGTGCCGTGCGCCGGCATGCCGCGCGATGGCGGCCGCCATGCACCCGATGGGGCCGGCACCGGTGATGAGCACATCCTCGCCCAGCACGTCGAAGGACAGGGCCGTATGCGTGGCGTTTCCGAGCGGGTCGAAGCAGGAAAGCACGTCGGTCGGGATTTTGGGGTCGCAATACCAGACGTTGGTGACCGGGATGCAGAGGTACTCCGCGAAGGCGCCGGGCCGGTTCACACCCACACCGCTCGTGTGCGGGCAGAGATGCCGGCGGCCGGCCAGGCAGTTGCGGCAGCGCCCGCACACCAGGTGCCCCTCGCCGGAGACCAGGTCTCCGGCCTTGAAATCGTGGACGTTGTCGCCGACCGCCGCCACCCGGCCCACGAATTCGTGGCCGACGGGCATGGGCACGGGGATGGTTTTCTGGGCCCATTCGTCCCAGTTGTAAATGTGCACGTCGGTGCCGCAGATGGAGGTCTTCTGGATCCGGATGAGCACATCGTTGATGCCCATCTCCGGAACCGGGACTTCCTGCAGCCAGAGGCCCCGCTCGGGCCTGGCCTTGACCAGCGCTTTCATCGTGTCCAAGACCGCCTCCTGCAACCGCGGTGGACGTGTTATCTGAGCATCCCGGTATACTTCAGGATCAGGAGCACGATCACCACGATCACCAGCACCCCGATGGCCACAGCCAATCCGTCGCCGCCCGCGGGCAGCTGATCGAGCTGGCCGACGAGCTGCCGCACTTCGGCGTCGGTCAGGCTCGCGACCCGCGCCCGGGCCTCTTCGGGGTCGAGTCCCTGCGCGGTCAGTGCCGCGCGCACGTCCTCGCGGTCCATGTATTGCGCCAACCGCCCCCGCGCACCCGCCCCGTCCGCCACTGCATCCGTCGACATCAGCGCCGCCAGCGCGGACTGGCAGGGAAGCGCGATGGACACCGCCACCAGCACCATAAAAATGAACACCGGCCGCCCGTTTCGTTGCATCCTGACCATTGCGCCTCCTTTTTCGATATTTTAGTCCATGTCGGGAGGAACGTAAAAAGCTGTTGGGTGCGATTTCTGCGGCGGAGTATGCTGGGTGGGCCGCAAGATGTCAAGCGGGACGGAGCCGCTGCAGCTTCTGCCTCGCGGCGCGACCGGAAAGCCCTTCGGCCGCTCACCGGCTTAGCCGGCCGGCCTGAAGACTCGGGGTGGCGTACGGATGGTGCGGATGGTTGGTTCGGCATGAACGTGAACGGCAGGTTGCGGACGGGGATCGAACGGCGGAAGCGGACAGAGCGCTCAGGGCCGTCTGCGCAGGCAGGTGAGCTGGGTGGCCTTCCAGCCCTGCTTTGTGTAGAAGCGCAGCGCCGGGGCGTTGGCGCGGTCGGCGAGCAGTTGCAGCCTGGACACGCCGCGGTCGGCCGCCCAGCGCTCGATGGCCGCGACCAGCATCCGGCCGACCCCCCGGCCGCGCCAGGGTTCGGCCACCACAACATCCTCCACCACGGCGGCGAGGCCGCCCTCGGCTGTCGATATCAGGGTCTGGGCCGAAGCCATCCCGACCACCCGGCTGCCGCCTTCGGCCGCGAGCAGGCAGCGGTGCTTCCCGCAGCCGTCCAGCAGCATGCTCAGCCCGCGGCGCTGGCGCGAAGCATCCACCTCAAAGTCGGCCTCGATCGAAAAGAGCAGCCGCAGAAGCTCGACCAGATCATCCAGGTCCTGGATTCCGGCCGGCCGGATTAGGACATTCGGCTCCATCGCTGTCATCGAATCCCCGAATCGGCGGGATCATGGCTGATCAAAACTTTCGGGACGCCGAATTCGCCCACGATCCGTTGCAGCTCGCGGCGAAGCCGGACCCGCGGGGTGCAGTCTAGCGCGGAGAAAGGCTCGTCCAGCAGAAGCAGCTGCGGCTCGCCGACCGGCGCCCGGGCCAAGGCCACGCGCTGGCGCTGCCCGCCGGAGAGCTCATGGGGATAGCCCCGGGCGAAGTCCGCGACAACCGGGCGCGCCTTGATGGCGTCCACCCTCCGGCGGCTTTCCCGGTTCAGGCGAAACGGCCAGCTGCGGAAAAGGCCGAAGGCCACGTTCTCCTCCACCCGCAGATGGGGGAAAAGGGCGTAGTCCTGAAAGACCAGTCCGATGTCCCTCTGCCGCGCCGGCAGGTTGACGCCGGCGGCCCGGTCGAAAAACGCGCGGCCGTCGACGCGGATGAACCCTCTGTCCGGCCGCATCAGCCCGGCCAGGTCCGCCGCGGATCGTGCAGTCCAGGATCTGGCGGGCCGTTTCGCCGACGATGAGCTTCTCCGCGAGTCGGCCCCAGGTTCAGGTGGACCTGCCGGGTCGGGTTCTGTGTCTGAAACTCCCCGATGGTTTCTTTAATGACATTGGCGGGGCTGCTCGCCGCCGACACCATATCGGCGCGAGGTTCAGGGCCGGGCTCATTCCTTGCCGCTCAACGTCCGCACCGAGTCGATCCGCGACCAGTCGTAGTAGGTGTTGACGCTGTCATCGCCGGACTGTTCGCTCAGCCGCAGGAAATCCTCGCCCAGGAAGAGGGTGGCGTTTTCGAACACGCGGCCCTCGTTGATCTGGATCCTGACCCCCTTGCGCAGCTTGCGCGACAGCGTCCCGTGCTTGGGCATGGAGGCATACTCGAAGACTTTCTCCCAGGTTTTGATCATCGGCGGTTTCTCCTTCAGATGGTTTTCCGATTCAGCCGCATCCCCCGCCGTCGCCCCCGCAGCCTCGGCTGCAGCTGCGCTCGCGGCGCCGGCCGAACGCCGCGGGATCGATGCCGTCGTAGACCGCGGCCAGGCCCTGGCGGATCAGTCCCTCCATGACCACCGGAGGCACGCCGGCCTCCTCCAGGATGGCCCGCGGCGTGTCGCCGACACCGGAGACCAGCACCGCGCGGCAGTCCTTGAGGATCTCCGCCAGCGCGAGCCAGCGCCGTCCGCCGCCGCCGGACGATGGGGCGGCGCGGGTTTCGACCAGGGCGACGCCCGTGGCGGAGCGGCCCCAGATCTGGAACGAAGGCGCCTCGCCGAGATGCCGGTTCACGAGCAGCCCTTCGCGGGTGGCGACCGCCACGTAGGGCCTGCGGTCGCCGGCCGAGGTGCGGCGCTGCGCATGGGCGATCAACCGGGGCGCCGTCTCGCGCGAGCGGTCGCAGGCGAGAAGCCCCACGGCATCGGCGCGGCAGCGCCGGCAGTGGCGCATCTGAGGCAGGTATTTTTCGGCCCTCGCCCGCAGCGCCTCCATGAGCTCTCCGGTCGGCTCGGGCAAGTGGCCGAAAGCGGTGTCCGCCGTCGGATGCAGGGGGATGAGGTTCAACAGGTCCGCGCCGAGCTCCGCCGCGACGCGGGCGATGTCCTCCACGTGGCCGTCGTTCAGACCCGGGACGACGATGGTATTGACCTTGACGATGATCCCGCGCGCTTTGAGACCGCGGATGGCCAAGGTCTGGCGTTCGAGCATCAGGTTGGCGGCGCCGACCCCGCGGTAGAGCACCTTGCCGTCGCGCACCCAGCGGTAGACGTGCTGGCCGACGGCCGGGTCCACGGCGTTCATGGTGATGGTCAGATGGGTGACCCCCAGATCGGCGACGGCATCCAGATGAGCCGGCAATCCCAACCCGTTGGTGGAAAGACAGACCAGCAGGCGGGGGTGCCTCTCGCGGATGAGCCGGATTGTCTCCAGGGTTTCGGCCGGGTTCGCCATCGGGTCTCCCGGGCCCGCGATCCCGACCACGGTAATCTCCGGCATCCGCCCCACGATTTCGTCCAGGTAGGCGGCGGCCTGGCCGGGGCTCAGCACCGCGCTCGTGACTCCGGGCCGCGATTCGTTCTGGCAGTCGTACTTGCGGTTGCAATAGTTGCACAGCACGTTGCATTTCGGCGCCACCGGCAGGTGCACGCGCCCGCACCTTCCGGCCGCCTCCGAGTTGAAGCACGGGTGGTCGAGTCTCGCGGGGTCCATGGGCCTTTCCTCATGTACCGTCGGCAAAGATGATGGCCTCGTAAGAGGCTGCGTTTTGACGAAGTCGTCAGAGGTAGCCATAGCCGACGTCCGATTCATCCTGGCTCTTTTCCAGAACGGCGTTGACGATCGCATCGAACAGGCGGAGCGCTCCGCGATACCCAAGATGGATCAGCCGCTGCGCGCCGAAGCGGTCGTGGATCGGAAAGCCGACCCGGATGAGCGGGATGCCGAGTTCACGGGCCAGGACGCGGTAGCCCTTGCTGTTGCCCAGGACGAGGTCCGGCGAAAGCGCCCTGGCCTGCTCGACGATGTCGTGGAAATCGACATCTTCCATCACCCGGGGAATCTCGGTCAGAATCGACCCGCAGACCGCCGATATGGCGGCGGAGAGCCGCTTCGAGCCGCCGCCCGAGGCCGCCAGCACCGGCCGGACGCCGATCTCGGCCAGAAAGGCCGCAAGTCCTACCACCAGGTCCTCCTCGCCATAGATGACGGCCCGCAGGCCGGAGAGGTACTTGTGGCCGTCCACATAGGCGTCGAGCAGGCGGCCGCGCTCCAGGGCATGGCGCCGCGGGGTCGGCCGACCGGAGATCTCTTCCAGGGCCGCATAGAAGGCGTCCGTCTCACGCAGCCCGATGGGCAGACCCAGGCTGAACAGCCGCACGCCGCGCCGATTCTGAAGCAGACCGCCGGCGGAGAGCTCGGACCGCAGGGTGCGGCCGAACTCGATCGTTGCGGGCGCGCCGGCCATGCGCCGGATCGCCGCGAGGGGCGTGCCGCCTTCGGGGATCTCGCGGTAGTCCTCCAGCGTGGGGCCGTCCATGGTGTCGGAGATGTCCGGCAGGACCGTGACCGGAAGGCCGAAATCCTGAAAAATGTCCTTGAGGTGGCGCAGGTCTTCCGGCGAAACGAAGCCGGGCAGGAGATTCGCGGCCGGAGTCGGCGCAGCGTCCGCGGCCAGCTGGTCGACCGCGGCGCGGACCGCGGCATGGAAGCCCTCCATGTGCGAGCCGCCGTAGGCCGGTGTGCTGACGCTGACGATCTCCGGCAGCTCGAGATCGCCGAACTCCGCCTTGAACTCCCGCACCAGCCGGCCGGCGTCGTCGCCGATCGTCTCGGTGAGGCAGGTGGTGGCCACCCCCACGACCTCCGGCCGGTATTTCTTCATCACGTTCAGAATGCCCTTCTTCAGGTTGGGACCGCCGCCGTAGACCGCCTCCTTCTCCCCGAGGCTCGAAGAGGCGATGTCCACCGGCTCGCGGAAATGGCTGATGAGGTAGCGGCGCATGTAGGTGGCGCAGCCCTGGGAACCGTGCAGAAAGGGCACCGCGCCCTCGATGCCTTTGAACGCCAGCGCCGCGCCGAGCGGCCGGCAGAGCTTGCAGGCGTTGGTGGTGGACACATAGGGTCGGGATTGGGTCAGCATGCCGAGGCCACCTTCTGCCGGCCGGACGGTGCGGCCGCGCGCCGCGGCATGAAGCGCCAGACCGGGCTCGTCACCGAGCGGTGGATCTCGCGCGCGAAGTTGAGCATCCCGGCAAAGCCTTCGAGGGCGATCTTGCGTTCGTGGTTGTGGTCGCAGAACCCGATGCCGAGCTTGTAGGCGATCGGCCGCTCCTTGATGCCGCCCACGAACACGTCGACACCGGTTTCCTTGATGAACGCGGAGAGTTCGAGAGGGTTCGCGTCGTCCACGATGATGGTGCCCGGGTCGGAGATGGCGGCCAGCTCGGCGTAGTCCTCCGGCGTCCCCGTCTGGGATCCGACGATCGCGACCGTCATGCCGAGGTGCCGGAAGGCCTTGATCAACGAAAAGGCTTTGAACGCGCCGCCGACGTAGACGGCCGCCTTGCGCCCTTGAAGCTCGCCGGCCAGGCGGGTGAGCTCGGGCAGAATGCCCTCCAACTCGCCGCGCACCAGCTCCTGGGTGCGCGCCAGGATCCCGTCGGCCAGCGGATGAAAAAACTCGGCGGTCCGGTAGAGCGCGTCGGCCATGTCCTCGATGCCGACATAGGAGACGCGCAGAAACGGAGTCCCGTAGCGCTCCTGCATCATCCGGGCGAGATCCTGCGTGGCCCCCGCGCATTGCACCAGGTTGAGCGCCGCGCCGTGGCAGCGGCGGATGTCGTCCACCCGCCCATCGCCCGTGATCGTGGCCACCACCTCGATCCCCAGGCGCCGCAGATAGTCGCGGATGATCCAGGTTTCTCCGGCCAGGTTGAAATCCCCCAGGATGTTGACCGAGACCGGGCCGATCCCCGCGCGGTCGCCGGTGCCCACGAGCTCGAACATGGCCTTGCAGGCGGCGAGGTAGCCGGAGCGCTTGTTGCCTTTGAAGCCTTCGGACTGCACCGGGATGACCGGGATCCCGCTCCGGGCGGCCGCCGCCCGGCACACGGCCCCCAGATCGTCGCCGATCAGCCCGACGATGCAGGTGGAGTAGACGAAGGCCGCTTTCGGTCGGTGCCGTTCGATCAGCTCGTCCAGCGCGGCCGCGAGCTTCTTCTCGCCGCCGAAAATCACGTCGCGTTCGCGCAGATCGGTGGAAAAGCTCAACCGATGGAGCTCCGGGCCGCTCGAGAGCGCGCCGCGGATGTCCCAGGTGTAGGCCGCGCATCCGATGGGGCCGTGCACCAGATGCAGGGCGTCGGCGATGGGGTAGAGCACCACGCGCGCGCCGCAGAACACGCAGGCGCGCTGGCTGACCGCCCCGGCCAGGGATTCGCGGTTGCAGGCCAGGTCGATCGGGCCTTCGCCGGCGCGATGGATCTGGTCCTTGCGTTCGTCCAACAATGCCGTGCTCATGGGTCGTTCCTTTTTTCACCCCCGCCCCGCCTCTCCCGCCAAGGAGGGAGGGGAGGACGGAAGAGGCGGGGCGTCGGTGGTGGGGTGAACGCTCAGGTCAGCCGGTAGGCTTCCGCCGGCCGGCCGGCCTCGATGCCGTCCAGAATGGCGTCGATCGCATCCTCGCTGTCGACGCCCTTAAACCACCAGTTCTGGGGCTGGACCACCATCACGGGTCCGGCCTCGCACTGCTTCAGGCAGCCGGTGGCCGCAACCTGGCAGTCCAGGCCGCGGTCCAGGATGCCTTCCTCGATGTACTGCAGCGACCCGTTGGACTGCCGGTGGCAGATCCCCTTGGGCTCGCCGGTGGCTCGAAAGCTCTGGCAGACGAAAATGATGTGCTTGGGGATGGGCATGAGGGATTCCTTTTCGCTTAGAGCACCAGTTCGAAGCTCTGTTCGGGTTCGTCGCGGTCCTTGCGGTCGAGCAGCGCTCCCAGGATCTGCTCCAGCAGGCGGATGCCGCCTTTGTAGCCCACGGTCGGGAAATACTGGTGACCGACGCGGTCGAGGATGGGAAATCCGAAGCGCACCAAGGGGATGTCCTCGTCGCGGGCGATGTACTTGCAGTAGGTGTTGCCCATGATCAGCTCCACCGGATCGTTCTTGATCCACTGGTGCAGCAGGAACATGTCGGCCGAGGAACGCACGTTGACCGGGAAGGGCGTTCCGGAAGTGAGCTGCCGGATCTTCTTCTCGAAGCGCTTGCCGGGCGTGCCGGTGACGATGTGCACCGGGCACATGTCGATCGAGACCAGGAATTCGGTCAGCGCGATGAGCGCATCCGGATCGCCCACCAGCGCCACCTTGCGGCGGTAGAGGTACTGGTGCATGTCCGCGATCAGGTCCACGAGCTGGCCGCGCTCGCGGTTGATCTCTTCGGGCACGGGCACCCCGGCGACGGTGCGCAGGGCCTCGATGAAGCGGTCGGTGGCCTTGAGTCCGTAGGGCATTTCCAGCACCCGGCAGGGCACCTTGAACTGCGAGTCCAGGTGCCGGGCGGCGTCGGCCGAATACCACTCGCCCATCGCCAGCGTGCCGATGGCGTCCGCCGTGCGCTTGAGCTGCTGGATGGTCACCCCGCCCTCCGGGAACATGTGGAACTCCCCGGAAAGCGGCCCGTTCAGAACGCCCGAGGTGTCCGGAAAAAGCGTGATGCCCACCCCCACCAGAGCCGCCAGCCGCTTGATCTCCTCCATGTCGGCCGGTTCGACCCAGCCGGGGATGATGTTGACCCGGCCGTTCTTCTTGCCGCTCGGTTCGGCCACGCCCAGCATGCCCTTGACCATGTTGCTGAAGCCGGTGACGTGCGAGCCCACGTAGCTCGGGGTGCTGGCGAAGACGACGTGCCGGCCCTCGGGGATCTTGCCGCTCTGGCGCGCTTTTTCCGTGATCTGCGGCAGGTCGTCGCCGATGGTCTCCGACAGGCAGGTCGTGTGCACGGCGATGACCTCCGGATCGTAGACCGCAAAGATGTTCTCGATCGCCGCCAGCAGGTTCGCCTGGCCGCCGAAGACCGAGGCGCCCTCGGTGAAGGAGCTGGTAGCGGCCGAGATGGGCTCCTTGTAGTGGCGCGTCAGCGTGCTGCGGTGGTAGGCGCAGCAGCCCTGGGAGCCGTGGCTGTGGGGCAGGCAGCCGTGGATGCCGAGTGACGCGTACATGGCGCCGATCGGCTGGCAGGTCTTTGCCGGGTTGATGACCAGGGCCTGGCGTTCGGTGATTTCGGCCGGGGTATGGCGTAGCAGCATGTTGGTATCCTTAAAATGGTTCCGCGGTTAGTTCGTTTCTTGCTTTCATCATCTCGCTTGAGAGGGGGTTCGAGGGGTCGAGGATTCGAGGGTTCAAGGAAATTGGATCGCATCCTTTTCACCCTCGAACCCTCGGCCCCTTGACCCCTCGAACCCTTTTTATTCCCATACGTACGTCGCCGACAGCTCGGGGTTCTCCTGCCAGGGCGCTTTCAGGTATCCCCAGACCCGGCTGTTCACCAGCCGGTCGATCTCGCGGTAGAAGTTGACCGCGCCTCGGAACCCGGCGTACGGGCCGCCGGAGTCGTAGCTGTGCAGCTGCTTCATGGGGATGCCGAGCTTCTGCATGGAAAATTTCTCCTTGATCCCGGCGCAGAAGATGTCCGGCCGGAAAGCCTGCACCAGCGTCTCGGCCTCGAACTGGTTGAGGTCGTCGATGACCAGGGTGCCGGCATCCATGTCCGGGACCATGCCTTCATACTCCTTGAAGCGCAGCCCCGCCGCTTCGAGCGCCTGGACCTGCTCGGAGTCCCGGCGCAATCGGAAGCGTTGCGCATCGGGCGTGACGGTCAGCTCCTCGATGTTGCGCGAATCGGCGTCCACCTTGAGATGCGGGATCACCCGCCGGCCCTCGTAGTCGTCGCGGTGGGCGAACTCGTAGCCGGCCGAGATCGTCTGCATGCCGATCTCCTTGAAGAGCTCCTGGTAGTGATGGGCGCGGGATCCGCCGACGAACAACATGGCCGTCTTGCCCGCGGTGCGGGTTCGCACGTCCTTGCGCACGGCTTCGACCTCCGGCAGCTCCTCGGCGATCACCGCCTCCACCTGCTCGGTCAGCTCCGTGTTTTCGAAGTAGGCCGCGATCTTGCGCAGTGACTTGGCCGTGGCGCCGGCGCCGATGAAATTGACCTTGATCCAGGGGATCCCGTACTGGGTCTCGAGCATGTCGGCCACGTAGTTGATCGAGCGGTGGCACATGACGCAGTTCAGGTCGGCGGTGTGGGCCGAGGCGAACTGGTCGTAGGTGGAGTTTCCGGAGAAGGTGGCGATGTTGGTGATGCCGCAGCGGCGGAGGATGCGGTCGATCTCGAAGCCGTCGCCGCCGATGTTGTATTCGCCCAGCAGGTTGATCTGGAACGCGCCGGGCTTCTTCGCGTCGTTTTCGCCGACCACGTGCCGAAATATCTGGTTGTTCGCGATGTGATGGCCGGCGGACTGGGAAACCCCCTTGTAGCCTTCGCAGCTGAAGGCGAAGACGTTGCAGTCGCCGAACTTCGCCTTCATCCGGCGCGCCACGGCGTGGATGTCGTCCCCGATCAGGCCCACCGGGCAGGTCGCGAAGACCGCGATCGCCCGGGGGTGAAAGAGGTCGTAGGCTTCCTGGATGGCCTGCTCGAGCTTCTTCTCGCCGCCGAAGATGATGTCCTTGTCCTGCATGTCCGTCGAAAAGCTGTAGGTCATGTAATTCGCGTCGCCCTCGCCCGAGGCGTCGGTCTGGTTGCGCCGCGTGAGCCAGGAGTAGAACCCGCATCCGATGGGGCCGTGGGTGATGTTGACGATGTCGCGGGTGGGGCCGAGGATGACGCCCTTGCAGCCGGCGTAGGTGCAGCCGCGCATGGTGATGATGCCCGGGATGGTGCGCACGTTGGCCGTGATCTCCGGGGTGTCGTTGGCGAGCGCCTCGTTGATCATGATCTGCTTGTCGCGCCGGCGCGCCACCTTGGGGGGATAGCGTTTGAGCATCTCCGCCTTGATCTCGGCGGGGTTCCAGGTTGCGGGCTTTCGTTTCGGTGCCATGGAAATCGTCTCCTTTGAGGGGTCCGGCCGCAGCTCACATGATGGATTTCTCGCCGGCCTCGGCCGTGCGGACCCTCACGGCGTCTGCTACCGGCAGCACGAAAATCTTCCCGTCGCCGGGCTGGCCGGTCCGGTTGGCCGCGATGATGGCCTGGACCACGTTGTCCACCTCGCGGTCCGGCACCACCACCGTCACCATGCGCTTGGGATAGAGCTTGTCCTTTTCGCCCAGAACGGTGACTGCTTCCTCGCGGCCCTGGGCGGCGCCCTGCAGCACCAGCGGGTTGACCAGGCCCTTGCCGCGGCCGAGAGCTTCGTGGGCGAAGAAGGCCGATATCCCGGCCTCGGTCAGGGCCTGCTTGGTGCGGTTCATCATGTTCATGCGCACGACGGCGATGACCTCTTTCATGCGGCGGCCTCCTGCGGAGCGGCGGTGTCGCGCGCGCCGCTGCTGATCGTGAAGATGTCCTCCACCGGGCTGACGAAGATCTTGCCGTCGCCGAAGGCGCCCTTCTTGCCGGTGCGGGCGGCCTTCATGATGGTGTCGACGACGTAGTCCCGGTCCTCGGCCCGCACCACGCTCATGAGCATGGTCTTGGGGATCTCGTCGTAGGTGATCTCGCCGATCTTGATGCCGCGCTGCTTGCCGCGGCCGGCCACGGCGTATTTGGTCACCGCCGGAAAGCCGGCGTCCATGAGCGCCGCCAGGACGTCGGGCGCCTTCTCCGGTCGAACGATCGCTCTTACCATGATCATCATGTCTTTTTCTCCCTCTGGCGGTGGTTGCCTTCCGATCCGCATTCGTATGGGTCTCAATCGGCCTAAGCGGCCTCCATCAGGCCGTAGTCCATGAGCAGGCGCTCCAGCTGCTCGATCGGCAGCGGCTTGGGGATGACGAACAGGCGGTTGGCGTCGATCGCCCGCGCCAGGTTGCGGTAGTGCTGGGCCTGGGGGGCGTCGGGCTTCCACTCGATGACGGTCTTGCGGTTGATCTCGGCGCGCTGCACGTCGTTGTCGCGCGGCACGAAGTAGATCATCTGGGTGCCCAGCCGGCGGGCGAGCTCGGCGATCATCTCGCGCTCGTTGTCCACGTTGCGGGAGTTGCAGATCAACCCCCCCAGCCGGACGCTGCCGGACTGGGCGTATTTCATGATGCCCTTGCAGATGTTGTTGGCCGCGTACATGGCCATCATCTCCCCCGAGCAGACGATGTAGATCTCCTCGGCCTTGCCGTCGCGGATCGGCATGGCGAAGCCGCCGCAGACGACGTCGCCCAGGACGTCGTAAAAGGCGTAGTCGAGCCCCTCGCCCGCGTCGTAGGCGCCGAGCGATTCGAGCATGTTGATGGAGGTGATGATCCCGCGGCCGGCGCAGCCGACGCCGGGCTCGGGCCCCCCGGATTCGACGCACCAGGTCTTGCCGAAGCCGGCCTTGCGGATGTCGTCCAGATCCACGTCCTCGCCTTCCTCGCGCAGGGTGTCGAGCACCGAGCGCTGGGCCAGACCGCCCAGCAGCAGCCGGGTCGAGTCGGCCTTGGGATCGCAGCCGACCACCATAACCCGCTTGCCCATCTCGGCCAGGCCGGCCACGGTGTTCTGGGTGGTGGTGGACTTGCCGATTCCGCCCTTGCCGTAGATTGCTACCTTTCGCATTCGTGGCTCCTTTGCTTCATTTTTGCTCTTCGATTCCGGCCGCCGTCTGCCAGCGGGTATTCCGACCTTGAGCAACACCCGTGCCAGGTCTGGAACGCCGCACCGGCTGCCGGGAGGTAACCGCTCGGATTGTCGAGATATCAATTGAGGTGCGGCCTTGCCGGCCGGCCGTTCCGGGGCGCCGAGTCGGCCGGCGGTTTACAATTCTGAAAAGGTAAGGGGTTACTTTTTTGTGGGGCCGCCGGCGGGGCGGGGATTCAGGCTGAGGGCGTCGCTGCGGCTTTCTTCCGGCGGATCAGCTCCTCCAGCCGGAACTTTTTCACGCGGTAGCCCATCTGCCGCATGGTCAGGCCGAGATCCCTGGCCGCGCGCTGCTGGACGTAATCGTTGCGGTCGAGCGCTCCGATGACCAGCTGGCGCTCCATGGATTCAAGCGTGGAGTCGCCGGCCTGCGGCCTCGTCGGGGTGGGGAAAAGGTAGGACGGCAGCAGCTCGCGTTCGATCACCCGCCCGTCGGCCATGATGGCCAGCCGTTCGATCAGGTTTTCGAGCTCGCGCACGTTGCCCGGCCAGGCATAGTTGACGAGCGCCTCCAGCGCATCCGGCGCGAAGGACAGCCTCCGGCCGTAGGCCTTGGCCGTTTTCTCGAGAAAGGAATTGGCCAGCAGCGGCACGTCGCTGCGCCTCTCGCGCAGCGGCGGGATGGCGATGGGGAACACGTTGAGCCGGTAGAACAGATCCGAACGGAAGCGGCCCTCCTTGACGGCCCGGGACAGGTCCTGGTTGGTGGCCGCGATGATGCGCACATCCAGCTGGCGCGTCTTGGTGCCGCCCAGCCGCTCGAACTCGTGGTCCTGCAGGAAGCGCAGGAGCTTCGACTGGACGCCCATGGGCAGCTCGCCGATTTCATCCAGGAAGATGGTGCCGGATTCGGCGTCCTCGAACCGGCCGCGTTTGGTTTCGGCGGCGCCGGTGAAGGCCCCTTTCTCGTACCCGAAGAGCTCGGACTCGATCAGGTTGTCGGGGAGGGACGCGCAGTTGACCTTGACGAAGGGCATGCGGCCGCGATCGCTCATTTCATGGATGATGCGCGCGGTCAGGGTTTTTCCGGTGCCCGACTCGCCGAGCAGCAGCACCGAGGCCTTGCTCGGCGCGACCTTGGCGATCATCTGCTTCAAGGCCTGCATCGCCGGGCTCACGCCCACGGCGAAGAAGTGGTTGTATTTTTCGGAAACCTCGGCCTTGAGGAACCGATTCTCCGTGAGCAGGTTCTTCTCGCGTTTTTCGACCTCGCGGTTGACGGCGACGAACTGCGCGACCAGCGTGGCGAGAATGGTGAGGAAGCGGATGTCCTCTTCGAAACCGACCTCCCGGCCGAACAGCCGGTCCACGCTGAGCACGCCGATCGGATCGCCCTGCAGGAGGATCGGCACCCCGATGAAGGCGAGGCTTTCCTTGCGCAGGTCGCGCGCCTGGGTCTTGTTCAGGAACAAGGGCTCCTTGCCGACATCCGGGACCACGAAGGGCTGGGCGCTGCTGAAAATGGTGCCGGTCACCCCCTCCCCGGACTCATAGATCCCGCGCTGCTTTTCATCCGCGCTCAGGCCGTGGGAGGCGCGGATTCTCAGCAGCCCGGTGTGCGGATCGCGCAGGGTGACCGTGGCCCGCTCCATCTCGAGGGAACGGGACAGGATCTCGAGAATCGATTCCAGCGCGTGGTCCAGGGCGAGAATCTGGCCGATGATGGCGCTAATCTGAAACAGGGTGTTCAGCTCCAGTTCCTGGAGCGACTTCTCGGGATCGCTTGCGCGCATGGGCATCTGCCGATTCGGTCCATTGGGGATTACAGCGCCCGGCAACGCCGCCGGATGCGGCTTCGGACAGCGTTACCGCTTTCCCAAAAGAGCTGGGAAAGGCCGAGGCGGGAAGCACAACGGGGGAGAACTAATTCTGTCGGTCGCGCTGGGCGTCCACGCTGTCGCAGTGCCCGTTGATCGACTCGACGAAGTGCATGCAGCGGTCGGCATGCGAGGCTTTGCGGTAGAATCGGCAGCGCTTCTGCTCGTGCAGCGACTCGCGCGCCCCGCACAGGGAGAGCAAATCCGGCGCGCACAGGTTCACGCTGGCGTTTTCATAAAATGTCATGACCATCACCTCCTGAAGGCATTCGAGGGGAGCGTTTTCTCTACGAGCACTCTACACGACCCGTGCCAGATCAAGCAGGCGGCTTTATTTTATAATCATTTTATCGTGTTGGCTCCAGCAGGCTTTTGGGCGCAACATTTTAAAAAAAACAATTTTGTAAATATGATATTGAAATATTTCATTTTTGTGCCTCGCCGGTTTCGACCGGGACGGATGGCGCTGACGGGCGGTCCCCGGTGCCGGTTTTCAGGACTGCAGCTGCGGCAAGCCAACCCGCCGGACGTAGAGAACAGACCGCTTGACAATCACGCAGGCAGAATTTAGAGCTCAGACAATGGGGAATCTAAATTGACGACGTGCGATTGATGGTGAACGTGCGATGGCTGAATTCACCCATCTCGATTCGGAAGGTCGTGTGCGCATGGTGGATGTCACCGAGAAGCCCGCCACCGTGCGCACGGCGGTGGCCGCCGCCGAAGTCCGCATGCGGCCGGACACCTTCGAAATGATCCGGGGCCACAAAGTCAAGAAAGGCAACGTGCTGGAGACCGCGCGCATCGCCGGGATCATGGCCGCCAAGCGCACGGCGGAGCTGATTCCCATGTGCCACCCCCTCAAGCTCACGCACGTCCAGCTCGACTTTCAGCCCGACTCCGGCGGCCATCGCATCGGCATCCTTGCCAGCGTGCGCGCCGTCGACCAAACCGGGGTGGAGATGGAAGCCTTGACGGCGGCGTCCGTGGCGGCCCTGACCATCTACGACATGTGCAAGGCCCTCGACCGGGAGATGACCATCACCGGCATCGCGCTGGTCGAGAAGTCCGGCGGCAAGAGCGGCACCTACCGGCGCCGGTCCGAGTGAGCCGGCCCCATGACGACGTCGAAACACCCTCAATGTCCTCCTGCGAGCACACCCTGCAGGCTGATTCTCGCGGGGTTGATGGTCTTGCTGCTGGTCGGCTGCCCCGCGCCGCCCAAACCGTCTCCCGAACCCCCGGCGGTGGAAGCCGCACCGGCGCTGGTGCAGATCGACCCGTCCGCCTATCCGGATTTCACCGACGATCTTGACCCCCAAAGCCTGGAGCAGGCCCTCGGCCTGAGCATCGGGTATCTGGAGTCACTGCCGCCCGCGCGGGAATTCGAGTTCGGAGGCGAGCGCTATCCTGCCGCGCACGTCCTGCTCTCCCTGCAGCGCTTCCGGGAGTTCATCCGGACGCGGCCTTCGGCACCCGATCTCCGCAAGCACATCCAGGACTTCTACCGGGTCTATCAGTCCAAGGGCCGGGACTCCCAGCGCGAAGTGCTCTTCACCGGCTATTACGAGCCGCTGCTCATGGGCCGTCGCTCCATGAGCGCCGAGTACCGCCATCCGATTTACGCGCGGCCCCATGATCTGCTGACCATCGATCTGGCCGCATTTGCCGACACGTATCCCCGCGATAAGCTCATCGGCCGCGCCCTGGACGGCCGGGTGGTGCCCTACCACGACCGCCGCGACATCGAAGCGGGCGGCGCGCTCTTCGGCAAGGCCGCGGCCCTCGCCTGGGTGAAGGACCCGATCGACATCTTCTTCCTGCACGTGCAGGGGTCCGGCAAGATCGTGTTCGAGGACGGCCGGGTGGTCAACCTCGGCTATGACACGAGCAACGGCCGGCCCTACCGCAGCATCGGCCAGCTGCTGATCGAGGAGGGCAAGATCCGCCGCGAGGAGATGTCCATGCAGCGCATCCGGGCCTATCTCAACGCGAACCCGGGCGACATCCAGCGCGTGCTGAACCACAACCCGAGCTACATCTTCTTTAAAGTGACGCCGGACGGCCCGCTGGGTTTCATCAACGTCAAGCTGACACCGGGCCGCTCCATCGCGCTCGACCGCACGCTCTTTCCGCCGGCGGTGCTGGCCTTCATGGAGACCCGCAAGCCGTTGATCGACGGTCAGGGCCGCATCACCTCCTGGGTGGAATGCCGCCGGTTCGCGCTCAACCAGGATACGGGCGGCGCCATCCGGGGGCCGGGGCGCGCCGACCTCTTCTGGGGCAGCGGCCTCGAAGCCGAAGTTGCGGCCGGCCACCTCAAGCACTCCGGAAAGCTGTATTTCCTGGTGCTCCGCCCCGGCGCCTCGCCTTGACAGCCTTGCGGGAAACCAGTAGATAACGCCGTAAGGGCATCCGCCGCTGAGGGCCGAGCGGGGCGGGCAGCACCGCGGGCGCAAGCGGCGTCCATTTTTCAGGGGACTCCTATGTTTGGCATTGGAATGCCGGAACTGATCCTGATCGCCGTGGTGGCGCTGATCGTCCTCGGCCCGAAAAAACTGCCGGACCTGGCCAAGTCCATGGGCCGCGCCGTGCGGGAATTCCGGAAAGCCACCAGCGAATTGAAAGAGACCCTGCAGGTCGACGAGGAGTTATCCGAGGTCAAGAAGGCCTTCAGCGATTTCCACTCGGACGTCAACAAGACGATTAAAGCCGAGGCCGCGAAAGAGACCGCGCCGGCCGAGAGCCCCCCGTCCGGCAGCGACGCTCCGGCGCCGGCCGATCCGGGCCCCGCTGAGCCGTTGCCGACCGACAAGCTGGATGAACTGAAGAAAGCTTTCCAAGCCTGGAACGCAGGAGCCGCTCCGGAAAGCCCGCCGCCCTCTGAAGGGCCGCCGCCGGCGGCCCCCACCCCCCCAGGGGACAAACCTCAGGCCTGATATCAGGTTGCCAGCGGATGATGCGTGAGGATGAAAAACTGCCTTTTACCGCGCACCTGGAAGAACTGCGCTCACGGCTCATCAAGAGCTTCATCGCCGTCGCGGCCGGCTTCGGCCTGTGCTACGCCTTCAAGGAAACGCTCTTCGAAGTCCTGCTCTACCCGCTCATCCGCGTCATGCCCGAGGGGGGCAAGCTG